>Ga0065711_1026729_pt1 | contig 61236 bp, 34 predicted proteins | sample Hoacrofraction12_FD_59098 | JGI IMG/M metagenome (GOLD analysis project Ga0065711, IMG submission 59098) | Hoatzin crop microbial communities from Cojedes, Venezuela - Epithelial fraction 12 v2 (version 2) | ecosystem: Host-associated > Birds > Digestive system > Esophagus > Crop | place...
CCGTACCACTCAGTTTGGTGTCATCTGCAAACTTGCAGAGGGTACACTCGATGTCGCTGTCCATGTCATTGATGAATATATTGAACAGCACCGGTCCCAGTACGGACCCCTGAGGGACTCCACTCATCACTGGTCTCCATCTGGACATTGAGCTGTTGACCACTACCCTTGGGCTGCGACCATCCAACCAATTCCTTATCCACCGAATGGTCCACCCATCAAATCCGTGGCTCTCCAATTTAGAGAGAAGGATGTTGTGGGGGACCGTGTCAAAAGCTTTACAAAAATCCAGATAGATGACATCCATATGGTGCTGTTTTAACTGTCTGTTTTCAGTACCAGCGTTTGCATTTCTCCAAATTCAGCCTTAATCAGATTTTCTCAGTTGATAAAACATGGACAGTACATGTTCTCTCCTGGTCTCTTCCTGTGGTTCACGGAAACTTTGTGCAGCTTAGTATGAAAGCAGTTTTTTGTTACAGGCTGCTTGGGACTGTTCAGTGGTGGGCAGAGCGTGTATTCCTGTGGGCCTTTCTGCGTACTGCCTGTTGTGTGCTTGCCTGACTCACTGGTACATGTGCGTGTGGTTTGTCTTTACAGGCTAAATAAAATTGTTTGTTTTGTGATAACAATTAAGTGGCTCATTGTTGGACTATAACAACAACTACATGTGTATTAAAGCTATGCCCTGAGGAGCTCACAATGTGAAATAATTTTTCCATGACTTATCAAGGTTTCTCTATCAGATTTTCATCTACAATTTCTTTGCAGCTGCTTTTTAAAACAAACAAACAAAAATGGTAAAAGTGTTTCAGTTGTCTTTCTGTATGAGTAAACTAATGTCTGCATAATTTGAAGAAAAATCATCTAGAAAGCAGCTTTATTTCAGCTGAGTTCTGTTTTGTAATTTGGGTACGGAACTGATAGCCTGTATTTGCATAGGTTCAGAAACAATGAATCCTTATGAGAACACTAGAAATAGAGAGCCCTTTTTTGGCCCATCTTTGAAGGCTGGGTTTTCCATGTTCTTTTTGAAAGATCTAATCTCAAGCCATGTGTTACAGAGGATGTATTTGCTGCTTTTCCCTTTACAGGTCCAATGATGCACCAGCAGCCTCCCTCCCAGCAGTACAACATGCCACAAGCAGGTGGCCAGCATTACCAGGGGCAGCAACCGCCTATGGGAATGATGGGCCAAGTTAACCAAGGCAATCACATGATGGGTCAGAGACAGATTCCTCCATACAGGCCGCCACAGCAAGGTAGGACTTCACTTCAGAGTGATTTTAAATAACCGTCTTTAAAACTATTCTAAATCACTTCCTTGCTTACACCAAATTTCAATCAAATCATTGGATGTAACAGACTTTGTTTGCAGACTCTTTTTTGTTACCCTTTTAAGGGTGGTTCTTGCAGCAACAGATTACTGGTATCACCATGAAATGCAAAGACAAGTATTTCTTTTGGTTTTGAGTTCTTTCTGACGAAAAGTATCTAAAAACATGCATCTCAGATACGCTGATGCAGAATTCTGTTTCAGTATTTAAATGATAGGTACAGAAAAGGAACAGAGTACCTGCTTGGTTCTGAATTCACTCAGTTACAAAAAAGGAACAATGTTCCCCAATCTTGCTTCTATTTTTTCTTTTTTTTTTTCTTTCCAGTCCTTTTAGAAAAGGAATAACTTTATTTTTAACACTTTAGTCTGTTATACATGTGTTCCTAAAGTGAGCTCAAAACTGAAGTTTGATATGTATGTGCTCAATCTAGCACAACTGTATGTGTGTGTGTATATATAGATAGATACATTTATTTATTTTTTTAAGTAAACCAGATTACATATGTTGTCTGAAATGCAACAATATGGGTGGGGAGTACATTTGAGAAATGTCTCTCGTATCAGAAATTAGCAGGCTTTATAACAGAGAAAACAAGTTATTTACGTATTGACTGGTTGTGGTTTTTCAGGCCCACCACAGCAGTACTCAGGCCAGGAAGACTATTATGGGGACCAATACAGTCATGGTGGACAAGGTCCTCCAGAAGGCATGAACCAGCAATATTACCCTGATGGTAATCTCTCATAAATGTTAACTTTCCCATTTTCTATATCTGCCCAATACTAATGTAGTCATATGCCCAAAATTAGGGAATGAGGCAAGAACGGTAATTGGATATCATACCTTACTTTTACAAAACCTTCCAAATTCAGAATTGTTACTACAGTCTAAGTTACTATGACTAGCTACTTTTACAACTTACTAAAAGCATGTAATTTGTAATACTCCCATTTGAAACTCTTAACAACAGTTTTAGTATTTCAAAATGAATTTCTGTAATTGGTTTATCTAAAAGTATGGAGGGTTCCTTAGCATATCTGGTGTAATTGAGATGAATTAAAACAGTCATAACTTACAATAAATAAGAGAGGGGGCGATATCCTTTATTAAAGATTTTATTGAAGTGGAAAAACTTGCTAAAAAGATGTGGTTTTCTGTAAATATTTTGGTTTTTAACTTATTGTTTAGTTTTCATATAAGTCGCACAAGTGTGTTATTGCTGTTATGGTATGGGCCTTTAGTTTAATTTTTGCAAAGGAATTAAATGGTCCCTGCCCTGAGGAGATTGTAATTGTGAATCCTCTTTAGAAGTCCCCCCAGTGCTTTCAAGAGAAGACCAGAACTTTGAATTCCATAAATTTGTCCTCCTGCCTCTTGGAATTTAGAGTGCTGAAGGCTATTGGATTGGGTTATAAGTTAGAAAAGTTGTAATTAACCTGTTTTTAGGCTGCGCAGAGACTGGGAGAACAAAGACGCTGACTCATCACTACTGTGATAACCATGTGTGCAACTTAATGGTATCTTATGAAGTTCACGGAGTGTGGTAGAAGTTAATGTTTTAGAAATATATACAAAGCAAAGCTGTGTAATTGCCATAGCAACTACTTGTTACAAATAAAAGGTTACAAGTTAGTTGTATTTTAATTTCTATTAAATTGATTTTAAGAGATGTCGAGCCACATCCATATAATCTTACGTGTGTTATTTTTGAAGATAGACGTGCAGAGTTATTTTACAAGTTGTGTTAACTCGTAATTATTAAGCTTTCATTTTGGAACTTCTGTGTTATACACATGAACTTTAAATGGTTACAGGCCATTTAGTGTAGTAAGGGCAATTTGATGTTACCATCAGCAGCTCTGTGGCAGCACAGATTACTTCTCTAAGACTTATTCCTTCTAAAGATTAATTCTTTATCAGTACCTCATTTATTACTCTTACATAGAACATAAAGAGCATATATTAGAAGACTTGTTTTAATTATTGTGTATTTGTATTAGATTCAGTCAATGGCATGTGGTGCAGTTACAGAACTAATTACAAAGACCAGTTAGTTTTAGAACTGTTTTCTCCTTTCCGTATTTTTACTCCAAAATTTTATTTCAAATTTAAACTAAATGATGATTTGTTTTCCTGACTAAGTTAGCAATAAGATATATTTTGGCCATCTGTAAGGCAAAATATATTTGTTCTAAAAACAACAACAGGTGGGGTGCTTACTGCATACATTGTTTCTTAATCAGAGATGCCTGTAGTCTCTGAAAAGGAAGGTTTGTCCTACTCAGGACTGGAATATAAGAGGAAAAGTTTTCTTAAGACTTGTAGAAACTCTGTTTGCAGGGCAAAAATTGAGAATGTTAGTTTTCTGTCACTTAAAAGCAAAATTTAATGTAGAATGTGGTTCATAACTTCATTGAGCTTTATTCATTATATTTCACGCTGCTTTTAGCATATGCTTTTGAATTGGAGATCAGCAGAACAGGTGTTAGACAAAGTATGATAATTGCTTTCTTTGTTCATTCTAATTTAATTCAGGTTATTTACATGTGAAAGGCCTAAATGCTTTCATTTTTTTTTTTGAGTGAAAGATAAAGTACTTTCCCCACCACCCCCCCTCCCCCAGCCCCACCAACAAGGATTATCAGAAGGTTAAGACCATACCTGGCTGTGATGTTGCTAAAACTACTGCATTAAGCCTTTTTTTCCCCTGTCACATGTTAATTCAATATGAAAGGAAATCATATTAATAAGTCTTTGGCTAAGTACAATTGAAAATTCTTTTTCATGTATATCCAGTTGAAATTTTTTTCATTTTTCTGAGAAATGAAATATTTTTGGGGTTTTCACTCAGAGGCCATTAACGTTTCTTCCTGTCTCTTGTCGAATTGATGTAGGTCATAATGATTACGGTTATCAGCAACCGTCGTATCCTGAACAAGGCTACGATAGGCCTTATGAGGATTCCTCACAACATTACTACGAAGGAGGTATCTATATACCTTCACACACATACGCACATACATTCCCTTTCCTCCCTCACCCGCAACGGGAACAAAAATTCTTGCACAACACGACTTATACCCATGCAAAGCTCTTGTAGAATACTAGTTGCTGGCTGTCTTGAAAATTGCAGGGAACTTGAAGCGTTCAGAATAATTTCTTGCAAACACCTAAAATTTATAACCACAATTTACCATTTCTAACAACAGTAAAATGACTAAAACACTCTAGAGATTTTTTTTTTTACCTCAATGGAAATTTTTATTTAAACACAAATTTGTTGGTTCAGTTGTATATCTTTTTGTGTGTGTATAATTTTGTATAATTATAGTGCCGTTAGGAAACAGCTTGCTGATCTTGTGTAGCTAGTCTGTGCTCTTGTAGCTGTCCTTAATTTTGTCTTTTTTTTATTTTATTTAGCATAGTCATGATCTTATGACTGTGATGTTCCAGTAAATGTAATGCTCATTTGGCAGAGATGCTGAAAATGCTGCAGTTCAACTTTGCAAAATTGGCTTTCACTGCAGTTTGTTTGGCCGAATTCCTTCTGTTTGGTTTGAGTTTTCTTTGTTTTGTTCAGTTTTTGAAATCAATATTGCGTTTCTATTTTGTTTTTGTGTTGTTGGCTGTGCATCTTAGAAAGAAAAAAATAATAAAGTAGGTATCATTATAAGTTTTTGCTTTCTTGCAATCGTCTTACAGGAAACTCGCAATATGGTCAGCAGCAAGATGCATATCAAGGACCACCCCAACAGCAGGGTTATCCACCACAACAGCAGCAATATCCAGGCCAACAAGGCTATCCAGGACAACAGCAGGGTTATGGTAAGAACCTGAAGACACAGACAGCAGTCACAGAAAAGACCAGGAGAGATGCTCACATGTTACTCCATCCCTGTTTTATTGGGTTGGAAGGCTAGGCTTGTGCAAAAGAGTTGTATGCTTGCAGTTTCACTGGGCCAAAACAAATAACTGTAGAAGACAGCATCTTTTGGAAGGTAGATCCGGTGTTGGTAGTCTAGGACAGTGTGTTACCATAGAAAACTGAGGGTGGATAGAAAACACCGTAGCAGGTGTCTGTAATTTAAAAAGACACAGAAAGACTCTGCTCTTTTTTGTCTTCTGTAGGTGAGTCAGGAGGGCAGAAAGATGGCAGAGCGCCATTTATACCCTTTCATCCCTGGATTTGCCATTTAGAACAAGATCTTTTTAAAGCTAGTTTAAAATTTCATCCAATATGCATGAATCATTCTTTTAAAATTCTTGTACTGATCAGTAAGGAAATGAGTGTAAGCATTGCCAGTGCAGCTTCCAAGACAGTTTGTCTTATAAATTTGCACTAGTAGTGTAAACCTTCTGATGTACGACCAGAATGAGAAATCCTCTATGAGAAGTGAGATAATGTAGTCCTTGGATTCAAGGAAAACCTCCTAAACAGGAAACTTACAGTAGTAGCGTGTAATTTCTGTTCATTGCTTGTGAAAACTCAGGTCAGAAGCATACTGAAAATACTGCTCTCAAGTTTTGCTTGCTTGCGTATTGTAAAGCTGTGTATATATTTATCTCAGAAGAAGGAATCTCTGAAAACTATCTCTGTATATTTTAACTTTCAGCTTTGTTGCAGGTTTAAATGCTAAAACTTTCGGCATTGTGGGTATGTGAGGAAGTGTGTGGCTGACTTGTTTGCCATGTACATAAATGGCAGGTTCGTATTAAATCCAGTTACATTGAGACAGAGTTAAGTTTTAAGAGGATCCACTGAGGTTCAGCAAGTTTTCTCCTTTTGGAGGTTATGGATGAATTGATAGTTGTAAAGTAATATTAATGTACTTATATTCTGCTAAACGTAACACAGGAACAGAATGAAGATCAGAGTGAAGGTCCGTCTATCTCACTGTTCTAAATGTTGTAAGTAAGGAAACAAAACTAACTTAGTTTGAAAATTTAGGTTAAGAGATAGTGGAGGAAAGAGATGAAGAAATTCTGTTGGAGCGACTTATCCACTGTAATTTGTAAATGCAAATATCATACTTCTCAATTTCTACTTTTTAGCAGAACTAGATATTGAAGTTTCATTTTATAAAATCTATCACTGAATATGTAGAATTCAACTATAAAGAATTACCATGAATAAATAAAACCCAAGTTTCATTTGTCAGATGAACACAACACTTCTTAGGATGTAGTATCCTTGCTCAATTTAATATTTAATTGCTTTCTAATTTGCAAAAATACATCAGCATCCAAGTCATTATCGTCAGTCTTTAAGGTTTTGTTCCACTGTAGAAAGCTGAAACTGCACAGTTCAAGGGGATTTGAGGCCCAAGGAGAATGGTAATTAACCCATGGAGCTCTTATTCTCCAGGTCATACTTTTGACTGTCTCAGAAATCCGAGTAACAGAAAGAGTTACCAGCTGATGTCATCTTAATGTCTAATGCCTGTACCTAAAGTTAGCCCTCTGTAGCACTGAATCACACTATTGCTAAAACACATCTGTTTCTACTGAGGGGGGGGGTGAAAAAAAAAAAGGATTGGTTTGTTGAAAAGAAAGCACTTCTAAAGAGTTGCAGTTCTTCCTGACTGACGATTTTTATGGGGTGATGCTGAAAAAGCTAACTCAGATCCACTGCGGAAAATTCATATGGAGTGTCACTGAAACGCACAGTACACCATCTCTCCCAAGGCAGGAAGCAATGAGGTTAGTTTTGTTTGGAACATGGCTGCACTGCCTGATGGTAGTAACGTGCAGCTTCCAGTGGCAGACAGGCTGAGTCCCTGTGAAAAGTAACAGAGAGAGTTTGCATTGACAAAAGAACTGCTTACTTTTACAGCCAAAAAAGGCTGGAGCCAAAGTTGTTTGGTTCCACCCCCCCCACCCCTCGCCTTTTCTGGAAAGTGAAGATGACCAGAGGAATATGGAGTTAAAGGGTGCTTATTTTCATCCCACAGAAACATTTACTGGTGGTCGCATTTCACATTTTGTGTGTCTAACTTGTTTTCCTGACGTCCCATTTATGATTGCCTGCTATGGTGTGAGAACTGACCTGGCAGTGCAGCGCTGCTGGTCACTGCAGAAGGTCCAAATGCTAAACACAGCTGATCATCCACCTGCTCCTGGCATTGTAAAGTTCTGGAACTGGAGCAGCGTGCAGCAGGAGGAGAGTGTGCCTCCCTAAATCCTGGAGGTGCTCATGTTTATGGGTTGTCATTTCTTGCCTTGTACTTCCCTTTCTTATGACCTTGTGTGGAACTACGTGCATTGGTAATAAATAATGAATATATAAATAAAGGTAAACGTTTCTGTGGTTAGGGCACAGCCCCTGTCAGCTAAGGTGGTTTCCAGGGTGAGAGGGGGTGAACGCTGGTATATTTTTAGGTAGGAAAAGACCCAGTTGTGCAGTGGTGAACAACTTAGCCCTGCTTGGTTGTATAATTCAATGCTTTTACTGTTCTCTTTTTCCTGTCACCTTTAAGAAATCCTTTTTTCTTTTTTTCATTTACATTTTAATGATCTCCAGGCCCCTCCCAGAGTGGACCAGGACCTCAGTATCCCAATTATCCACAAGGACAAGGGCAGCAGTATGGGGGATACAGACCCACACAGCCTGGGCCACCACAGCCACCACAACAGAGGCCTTATGGATATGACCAGGTATTCTTTCATTTGATGAGAAAGTTGTGATTCTTACACACTCACTTGATAATCTTAGTTTCCTGCGGACATTTAAACTGGTGAATTTCAGGACGTAGTCTCTTGGGTGTGCATATACTATTCTCACAGACTTTATTTCCAGGTGAGTTACCCAGAATCATTTGTCTGGAGGTGTGGTTAGTTATTCTCTTCTGAGTTTGTCAAATTGCATTAAAACTTTGTAAAGTGAGGCATTCCAGACAATATTTTTAGACCTTAAAAATTAATGTGATCTCTTTCATAGCCTCATTGTGGATGACTGATATGAAAGGTGAGGTTCCTAAATCTCATAGTGGATTGTTCTTCATTACTGCTTTGCAATAATAGTGGTTGAATTGATTTTCCGCAAACACAAATCTGGTAATCCTCCTCTCCAGTTGCAGAACCACCTCAGGTGTGCATATGAAGTGCCTTTACTGTAGAGCTGCGTGGGGAGACTTGAAGCCTATTTTTCTGCAGATTTGCTTTGAGCAGTATAAAGGAACACTGAACATGGGAATGAAGTGACCTGAAAAATCAACTGCTTCTTCCTATCACTACAAAGATCAGTTGAAAACAAACAAGAATCACCAAAACTCTAGGCTGGAGTTGTAGTGGTGGACTCCTGTAAAAACACTGTTTTCTAGTTAAAGGGTGAAGTGGAAGTTTTATTCTGTAGAAGGTACCAAACTGTAAAAATCTGATCTTTGCAATATGCATCGTTCAGAAATGTCATTAAAACTTACACTGTTACTTTCCTCAACATAAATAGAATGGAGAGTAGCTAAATATACCTTATGATCAAGTTGAGGTTCTAGTGTTTAAATAAAATCCTGATACGGCAGTAGAAGATTAGTTGAACTTTCAACAACAGCTTTCCCTTGGAAGTGAGAATAGCCCCAGTTGCCCCCGTTTTTGAAGTAGAACAGCTGACTTCCTTTCTACAGAAATTCAAAAAGACAGGGAAGAAGGAACAAACTCTTTCAGTGTGGTAGTTTAGAAATGCAATGACTTCTGATTATTGAACAGATAAACAAAATGCTCATGCACTGAACTAGTAGCTTCCTCCTGCAAATAATAAGCTACAGGAAAATGCTTTGTTTGTGGCAAGTGTAGGGTCAAGGAAACATAATCTCAGTTTGCTGAGTTTCTTCCAGCTTTCTTTGTAGTAGAAGTGAATAACCCTCTCTGTAGATAGGCTCTACTCCAGTTTGTGCAATCTAAGTTCCACTGGGAAACTCAATTACAGAAGACCTCTCTACTCTTTCATACTAGTCATTCCCATAGGAATTATACTGCTTAAATTCTCATCTGGCGGCTGTTCTGAAACTCTTCTTCCTGACTGATTGTCATATTACAATGGAAAAAAACTGGTATTACAACATAAAACAGGAATTTAAAATACAGCTTTGTCATGATGGTACTTAACATGGAGTGATGGTGGGACTGCAGTCTGGAGAATGTTCACTTAATAGGACACTACTTGTTTCTGCAAGCCTTGAACCCTGTGGTGAAGGACCATGGTAAGCATGGAGCATTGATGATTTCACCTCTGCCCTCCTCTACGATACATAACATTCTGTCAAAAGAAACAGAGATTATCAATAAGGGTAATAATTCTATGTATTGGATCTATGGAATAATTGATTCCTGTAGAACATGTTGACTGGTTTACCGGGATGTGCCTTGATTTTTGAAGTACATGTATCAGTGTATTCTGTGATTCTTGGTTTATGAGTATTTTTAGGTATTTCTGAAAGCAGGTTAGTTTCCTAAATTACTTTGAATTTAGGTGACCTTTTTGAAATTGTTTTCAAAATTTAGGGGGGAAGTAATTCCCATCTTTTATTTGTGACGGTGTTTTGCAGATTTCACAGCAGTGTATTGAATTTAAAGATACACTGTTCTGATCAAATTAGGTTCCTGGCTTTAAATCCGTATGATCAGTCTTACTTTTACATTAAAACACAAAGGATTTTTAGTGAGATGAAGCTCTTAATACTTACTTATGTTGGTTTATCATTTGTTATTACTTCTTCCCACATTCTAACATCATAGTTTATTTGGATGGTCTTCTGATTTCAGCTTTTAATACTGGTAAATATTTCTTGTGGTCTAATTACGTATTTTGAATTTCTTTCTTAGGGTCAGTATGGAAATTATCAACAGTGAAAAAGTACTCACATTCCGGTAGGCAATATCTATTAGCAGCCATATTGTCTCCTCAGCACTGTGGACATCTTCCTGAGACAAGAACCTCCCATTCCATCTAGCTTTTGGAAAAATCTTGTGGCTGTTTTATGGTATACAGTCTTTATGGGTTAATTGTTAAAGACTGTAGATTCTCAGAAACTGATTTCACATCTCTACTCTAGATGGCAATATTGGACAGAAAATATGAGACATAACAGTTTGCAGTGAGTTGAGAACTGTGTGTCAAATAGACTGTTACAGGCTGAAAGGTGCAAACAGCTTTGTATGTTTATGAAGGTTATGGGAATTTAATATTTTTTCCACAGATTTTTTTTGTAGGGGGAAAGGGGAAATGCACACTTTTTACAGCAGCAATATTTTGTATATTATGTTTTTCATGTGGTGAATATGCAAGACAGTACACTACTCGCTGGGCAGGATAAGGAATCTACTGTTAAAAATAGGTTGGGGCATGATAAGTACTTTGATTGTGTAAGTCTCGAAATGGTGTACAATAAAGATAACTGAAAAAAGATGGAGGGCATCGTACATCACTGATCGGTTCATGTACAAAGAATAAGATTCCCAGTTATCTAATTGGGAACATAATTAATGACAGTATAATATAGTCTTGTGCAAAGATTAATTTTTTTAAGCTTTCCGATTTTTCTGAGTGAAGCATTTTTGTAAAAATTGTTTCTAACATAGTTTGACAATTTTCTGCAACATTTTTTGGGTAACAAGATAAACGTTTGGGTTTTATTTCTCAAGTGTTTTGTCACAGCTTTGCATAAGCAAGCTGTAATCCCTCTTAATAATTGCAATAACAAAGAAAATGACAAGTGTTAATTTTACTTGGCTTGAATATGCAAAGAACTTGAAAAAGAATATGGAGGACAGGACTGTATTGTATACGTGTATTTTAATCTTTAGTTGAATAATTTGTATGTATCAAAATAGCCTAGAAGACTTTGTAAAGCCTATCTAAACTTTCCTAACTGGGAGTTAATATCTTTAGAAAGGGGGCATTTTTTGTGTGTGTCCATTTTTCTTATTGGTTAACATGAGACCAAGGGGTGTTTTGTAATATCAAATATAAAACCTGTTGGTGAGGTAAATGACAAATTTTGTTTTGAACTGCATTAATGCTTATAGTGTTGCATGTGAGATAGAGGCAGCACCTTGATCAATAGCATAGTACACAAAAAATTGGTTTTGAGACTGTCCTGCAACGGTATATTAGATAAATAAATGGATATTCCATTGTACAGGAATATATGCATTCAAGAATTCCTGGCAAATTTTATAAAGGACAAAACTTAAAATTAGCCCAGGAGTAAAATAATATTTTTTTTTCAGTTGGCGATCATGTTTTTTGGGGAAAAAAAGAAAAAAAACTGGTGTTCATTATACGTATGACATTATACATGGAAGACAAGAATTTTGCTTTGTTCATCATTTTTAAAGGGAAAGCAGTTTTCTTAAAGTCGATAGAAAATACACAACAAGGTTTGAATAGATACGGCATGAGGAACATTATTATGAATGAAATGCTTGTAGGTCTGTGCCAATTTTCCACCACTGTGTACTTCATTGCTATTTAAAACTGTACTCCATCAGTTCTAACGGAAGAATAAATTATTTGTGATTTTAATTTTCTCATTTGTTTCTTTAAATTAGATCCCTATCACTCTGATGTCTCATCTGGAGACTCTGCTGTGGGTTTTTATTTTATAGAAGTTTGGCCAGCATAACCAAGCAGTCTTTGCATTCTAGGACTTTATCAAAATTCTCTTGCCATAGCCAAGTTAATTAGAATTAACTGTTCAGTAATCAGCATGTTGTGTAGGTTTTTTGTTACGAAATTCTTGCTCAGAAAATGATGGTCCATGAGGCTATAATCAAGATGACTGAATTAGATAAATGACTTGAGGAGGCAAAAATGTGTTGAACCCAACCTGGTGTAGATATGTTATCTCATTTGAAATAAGCTCAACTGACATTAAGAAATAATTTGTCTTGCCAGCCCATCTTCTGTTGTCGTCTTCTCCTTTTTAATGGAAACTAAAATTGCAATTTTAATAAGCAGAATTTCCTCCAGGGTTTCCCTCCTAGAGACTACTGCATTTGCAAGGTTTAATTGTTTTATAACGGTCCTGTTTCGTAAAACTTTTTAATTGGTGGTGACAAAAATTACCTTATTCCTCTGATACTATGCCAGAAGAACAACTTGAGAGGCGATAGCTTCACATGAAAGTATTTGTACTAGAATTATATACTAAAATTAACCAGTTTTCCCTAAACAGAAAAGAAGCAGCAATGCACAACAGGACCAGGATGAAATAGCAAGATACAAGGTTCATTTTAGGAAGTGCTCTTTATTAAATAAAATGCAGCCAAGATGAAACTAGTAAAAGGGTGTGCATTTGGCATTGTACATGTAGAATGTAGAAAATAAGACCTAAGAGGGGGACTGACACAGCAAATCAAATAAGGGAACAGAAATTATAAAAATACTCAAAGAGGATGAGTTAATAAATTAAGCAGCTTTTAGTTATCGTAGTGCTGTGATTTTTGCCATCATATTCTGCTCTTCCTTGTCAGACAGTTTTATTTCCTTTTCTACTCTGTGAAGGACTCACAGAAGTGAGAAGCTGGCTCACTGTTTCAAGTGAAATTGACTTCAGAATATTGTAACGTAAGTAAGCAAACATGCCAGTTTATAGAGCAGGATAAATGTATCTTTTTGCAAATAGTCCTGCTTTGGTTTTCATATCTAAAATTATCTTTAAATGTTTAAAGTAACTGATTTTTTTTGAGAAAATACTCCTGAATAGAGGCAAGGACTTCAGTGCAAAAATATCATTGTACTTCTACAGTTCTTGCCGCTGAGGATGCCGAAACATTTTAATGTGATTTACAGAAAAAATTAGGAAATCTAATTTTAGATTCCCAAAAAGGAAAGAATACTTACATTTACAAAATGAAAAGAAATTGTTATATCAGCAAGTCCAGGTGAAATTCAGCCAGAAGCCCTGAAGTTTTAAAAAAAAGCAGCCAATTTTACTACATGGACAACAGTTGCTGTATCATAAAAGCACAAGAGTGAAATCTTATGAAATAAACCTAAACAAACCTTCTGAAGTTAATAGATAACTGGATAAAGAAGTAAGTCAAATTTAAAAAGAAATAAAAAGAGGAATAGTGTATTAAAGAAGTTTGTTTAGAAAAAAAAAAAAGACCAAAGTGTGTTCCTTAATCTGCAAGAATTATTGTAAAAAATGATAGCACAGTCTGATGGAATTGATCTTTATTTGTATGTTCACAACGCCTGAAGTTCTCTGAGAAGCTGCTACCATAAAAATAAAGCATGCAGTAAGGTGGACTGTGAAGCACTGGAAAACTAGTAAGATGGGGGGAGAAAAGGAATAAATGCTAACATAAAAAATTATGGAGATTGATAACAAATTATGCCAGAGCTCTGTTGGGACCACTGATGAACACTTGCCAGTTAAATTGGAGAAAAGAACACGTGTTCCAGTAGCAAAATGAGGTGGGAATGGTACTACTTTAGATTATGGAGGACTTAAAGCTTTGTGGAAATACAGGGGACCATAGCAGAACTTAAGGAATGGCTGACGTTTACAAATACAACAAAGTAGGTAGTGAATGGGATAATATCAATTTACTCATTGTCAAGAGAAATTCTGCGGCCAGTGCAGTATAACTTCTGTTCGGTCGGTATTGGAAGTTACAGTGCCACCAAAATGTTCAGAAAGAGGTGGCATGGAAGGCTTAACAAAATACCGTAGCACTGATCAATTTTAGCAACACTCTGAATCACTGTGTTCATCCCCGTCTCTCCCGTATCAAAAGAAGATAGGTCAGGTAAAAGATGAGTGGGTAACGAGTGGTCAAGAAAAAATGAAGTATGTTTGGGGTTGGTTATTTCGGAAGTGGGTATGTATAAACCGGGGGCACATAACAGGTAGTGTAATTTTTGCAAGGATACAGACGGCATGGTGACAAAGGCAACACCTTTAAAATCAGTAACAGGGGATGCTTTTTATGACATGCACAACTTGCAACCTCAAGCGTCATGATTTTATTGAATCCAGGGGCTTAGTAGGATTAAAAAAATGAATTGGATATATATGAGAACATGCACAGTACATTAGATGGATGAAACCATTTGTTTTGAAAGAAATGTAAAGCCTCATGCTTCACAGCTTTACGCAACAAGCGAGTTCAGAAGGTATTTCTGTTCGTGCTTTGACAGTAAATACTGGGAGTATATTTAGATTTCTCTTTGTCATAACTTGTAGAACCTCCCTCTGCAAAACCTCTAAGTAGGCATTAGCAGCAGCAGACTACTGGTTTAGGTTGCAGAGTTAAACCAAACTGTAGATCTGAACTGGGCTGGCAATGTTCTGTTCAGAAAATTCTTTTTCTCCACTATGGTGAAATGTATCACCAAAATAATATGAATAGTGAAATACTTATGTTTCAGGCTTGCAAGATGCTGGATGCTTTCACTCAATTTTCATCAGCTTCCCGTGACAACAATTTTTCAAGAAGAATTCTTGACTAATCTAGCAGAATATATGATTTCCTCTTCCTGAGATCTGATGATTTTAGGAGTTTTTTCAGCTTTCAGTGGATAGTGTTTTCTAATTTTCCCTTACTATTCTTCACTTGGTCTTAAGAGATGAAAGTAGTTCTGTCTGTCAGTGGCTTCATGTATGCACACCTCAGGTTTCTGGTGGGGAGGAGCTGTGGGGCTGGAAAGGAAGCTGTTGGAATAGCCAGAGCTATTGGTCTGTGATTCTTCAGAGCAGTGCATTATATTCACATGCCTTGACACTTTTTAAACAAATGGTGTAGGTGAATTGCCATATAAATGCTTTTGCATTTTGGTTCGTAATTTTCATTTAATCTAGAAGTTAATTTTACACAGCATAAATTCTAATCACCTACTGTAGTTGGTGTTGCGAGAAGTGTGCTGGCATCTTGACACATGTCCATTACAGATACTTTTTGTAGAAAAATACCATTTGCTAGGGCAGGCTTGGTAGAAGTACACATTATGAAACTAAGTTACATCAGTTGTACCTTCTGACTGGTTTTTTTTTTTAGCAAACTTTGAATCAAGTGGAGACCTGCTGGTCTCCAGTATGAAGTTGCCACTTTTACATTTTTCCAGACATAGCTTTTCTCAGCCCAGAGCTGTTCGACTTCTGTTCCGCAGGTCTATGATATAAACAGTTGCCACAGTTCCCACAGTTTCTATCTACATGTTACTTACTGAATACTACTTACTTATTAAGATAGTTTCTTACCAAGCTGATATGGTGTCAGTCTCAAGGTTAATGATCGGTAATAGTCTTCGTCTTCTCTCCCCCCCACCTCACCCCCCCGGCAATGATACAGATCATTTCAGAGCTAGCTCTTATTTGAGCACCTGGAGAACTATGTCTGTCTGTATGCTCCCAAGGTTGTTTCCAGCTTGGATGAAATGTTTGCCTTCTGTCATGAAATATCTTAGAAACTTACTGTTGGGGAAAAAGGGTTCCGCTTACAAGCACCAGAGTTGTCAATTCCTTAAGCCCATAATGCCTGCCCATCTGAGTATGACAAAAGTATTTGCTACCTTGACTCTGGTTTGAGATTTATCACCTGCTTCAGTGTCCATGCAGACCCAGGAGAGGTAAGAACACAGCAAAGCCGAGGCAGGTGTGAAGGTTTTGGTTGCATCCCCAAGTTTTTGGCTGATGGCAAGTGATTGATTTTAGGACCAGAAATAGGTGCTTGGTGGGTACTAAGGTATCTGTAACCGCTACAAGTACCTTGTGTGCATGCTAACATGTCTAATGGAGCCTGATGTTCATTGGTGCTTGTTATGACTTGCTGTGCTCCTGCTACAAAGACAGCACTGATACTTTATTACCTCAGAAGCTTAGTTCTATATGGTCTGCATTATTTGCGCTTAAATTTCACGTTGCTTTGTGTTTTCCTGTCCTCTGGCAGCAAACAATGAAGGCAGAAAAACAGGAGTCTTATGTGAGACCCGCTCTTCTGAGGAAGGAGCAAGAAACTTGGAGACAAATTAATTTGACTGCTTCAGTAGTTCTTTTGACTGTTCAGAAGTTTGGAGTTCAAAACATGGTAGACCTGAGGTCTGTGGGCCAAGCACGATAGAGGTGACCTGCTGACTAAGTTTTCTTGATACTCTGCCCTGTTATCGTTATTTAAGTGACGACTAACAGCTGGTCACCATTCGAATGAACACTGGACAGTATGTCTGCAGAACCAGTTTGTATTAGTTTTATTGAAGTGAGCTGGTGGGCCAAAGCACCTTTTGTTGAGCTGCCTGCGTTTCCACTGAGGTGCTGCAGAAGGACACTGCAGGGTGTCATGCTGGCTGGTGTGTATTTGTGTCTTTGCAACACATTGGTCCAATGATTCAGTATCTTGTAGGTTACCCCATGTTATGCCATCAGAAGTGCGGACAGTTTGTGTATTTCAATGAATATTGAGAAGCTCTCACTTTTGTTGCTGTTCTATTTCTCATCATGGGACCGTGTTGATCTTTTTTTATTTTTGTAAGCCATGACAGCTCACTTTTTGACCATGCCCATCTTCTAGAAGGGTAGCAGGCAAGACCCACCTTGAAGCCTGACAAAGACGCAAAGGTAGAATTGCTGCTGGAGATACTGGAAGATGTCTGTGACAAAGAGCGGATAGCAATTATTTATGGAACGGCCCACGTGTATGATAAGATCATCTGTAGTTCCACCTTCGGTATGTGTCTGAGAGCACCATCTCCATTGCTATGAGGAGGCTCTGAGCCCAAGGCATAGCTATGAATTAGTGAATTTACATCATACTTATCACTTGGAAGCAGGGATTTGGGGTGAAGATCTCTATAGGGAACTACTCCTTGAGTTTCTAAAAGAGCACACCACCTTCCAAGCAACAGTACATGTGAGGAAGAGGGTGCCCAAGAGGCTTACTTCTATTGCTCAGTGGCTGATGACTTCAGAGTGGGGAAGTCTACTGCGAGGAAGATGGACAACAAAATCTGCCTTCTGGCAAAATCCGTAAGGTCATGTGGAACCTCATGCAGCATTGAGTCTTCAGTTTCTAGCACTGTGGGCACCTGTGACTACAATACAATAAGAGTTTACTACTCCTTTTAAATGAGGCTTCATGGATTTCCACAGCTGAAATGACTGGCATCACTGGCCCAGGCTGGACGCCACTCTCCCCCACCATCATCTGCATATGTAGTTCCTGAGAGCAGGAGAGACTGGTGCTCCATTTTCTCCAGATAAATGAATACCCAAGGAGAGTAGATCTGTAAGGGCACTCTGGGCAGTGGTGCCAACAGTCAGTGGCATAGGATCATGAGAGCATAAAGGGTCCATTTATCCACCATACTGTACACTGATGAGTCTGAGAGCTATGTAGACTTTGAAAGCAAAAAATTCATGCTTAAGTAAAGGGAGGGTGTAGAAAGCTAGGAAGAGATGGCGACATTTAGAAACATCCGCAAACATGAAGGCTCCCTTAATGTAACCCAGGTGACTTGCAAGGACAAGGGAGGGTCTGCAGCACCAGTGCCAGCACAGGGGGGAGAACTTGATGCTTTACAATGACTTGGATGGCTGATGGCATTGTCAGAGGACAAAAAGTCAGATCATAAACTAGTACACATTGGAAGGGACCTAAGGAGGTCTCTAGTCCAACCTGCTGCTCAAAGGTGGGTCAGATATGAAATCAGATCAGGTTGCTTAGGTCTTCATTGAGGTCTTTAAACCTTCCAAGGGTGGAGACTGCACAACCTCTCTGAGTGGCGTTCCTCTTCCTGACTTTCCTCCATGTGAAAAAGCTTCTTCTTTTAGCATGTCTGAACCTCTTTTGCTTCAGCTCATGCCTGTTGTCTCTTGTCCTCCAACCATGCGCTGTCATGAAGTACCTGGCTTGGTCTTCTTGCTAACCTCCCTTTAGGTGTTTGGAGGCTGCTGTTAGGTCCTCTCCAAAACCATCTCATCTCAGCTGAACAAGCCGTGTTCCCACAACCTCTTCTCAAAGGGCAAGTGCTCCATCCTGGTGGCCCTCCACTGAATTTGCTCCACTTCATCAGTTTCTTTGCTGGGCGTGGGACAAGGCTGAACACAGTACTGCAGTCAAAGTTGTCAGTACCCACAAACAGAAAGTGTCAGGAAAAAGATTGTATAGGAGGAGGTATTTATAAGATCAGAAGAGGAACAAGAATGAGGATAGTGAATTGATGTGCTTAAAACTCCAGTTGTCTGTATATAAATGCAGTAAGTACAGAAATATACAGAAAGTTTAAGTGTATGATCAAAATTGTGACTGCACTGGGATAACAGGAAAATGGTTCTGTTTATTTATTTACATGGCTTGAACATTAACATACACAGAACTTTTTTCAGGAAGGACAGTAAATTGGTGAGAGAAGGCAGTTGGTCTGTGAATAGGGCAGTATGTCTTCTCTGAGGTATGGAAGATTGACCAGTTGAGAATCCGTGGCAATAACAAATTGGAAGAGAGCAAATGCTGTCATTGTGGTGAATTCTTACTATAGACTTTAAATTAGATCTGCCCTAAGGTGCAGTGGGCCATTCTGCGACTGACCACGCTGAGTCATCTGAAATGCAGGAGTTGGTGGTAATGGGGAAGGACAACTGCGCAAACACCTCTTGGGAAGGGGATGCAGCAGAATATGGGCAGGTTCCTGGGAGAGGTTTGGTACAGAAGGCATGGGGAAAGCAGTCAAGTGGAAGAGATCTTCTGTGTTCGTTCTCACCAGTGAAGAGGAATCACCTCTCAATGCAGGTGTCATGGTTTAACCCAACAACTGGCAACTAGGACCACGCAGCTGCTAACTCCCTTCTCCCCCTCCCCAATGGGGTGGGGAGGAGAATGGACAAAAGTAAAACTCGTGAGTTGAGATAAAGACAGTTTTTAATAACAAAGGAAATAATAAAATATGTAAAACAAGCCATACAGTTTTTTCTCTCCGCCTGATGACCGATTGGCAGCCTGTCCCTGAGCAGCAATCGTGGAACTCGTGGATTTCGTGGAAGTCCTGAAAAAAAAGACCAAACTCACGGAAGAGCTCAAACTTCTGGAAAAAAGAGGACTCCTGCCCCTGGCCAACCCCCAGTCATAAACTGAGCGTGATGTCTATGGCATGGAATATTTCCATTGCCCATTTTATGGTAGCTGCCTGGCTATGCTCCCTCCCAGCACCTGCACACCTGCTCATTAGCTGAACATGGAAAGCTGAAAAAAGTCCTGTATTTCTTACTAACAACTAAAAACGTCAGTGTATTATCAACATTCTTCTCATACTAAATCCAAAACACAGCAGTCAGTGGGAGGAAAATCAACTCTTATCGCAGCTGAAACTACGACAGCAGGGCTTAAAGATATCTTGAGTAAGAGATTATGAGGTGGTGAGAGTTTACTTTTAGGAAAGGAATGAAGGAGAGAAGCAAATAATGTTTTGAACAGCAGGACCAGTGTTGCCCATTTTTGCATTGTAATATGAAGAACTTATTTGTGGTTGGATTCTCTGATACCTAACAAGTTGAGCTCTAACAACAGCCTTTGCTGAACTGAGGTATTTATCAAATTTATCAAATCTCTTTTCTTTCTTAGTTGGGTTTTTTTGTGACCCTTGTAGGAAGGTAGTGTCTTGAAACATCTGTCTGAGTTGAGTGAAGTCTGTCAAATTTGGTTCAACGAGTTCACTTTTCCTTAGGAAGCCTAACAAACAGCAAACTTCCACAAAGATGATGTCTATAATCTCAGAGAATGAAGAGGAAATATGTCATGAGGAAAAAAGTCTAAAGAAAAAAGAGTTCAGGAGAGCTGGCAAGTCCTTAAAGAAGCTATACTATGGGTAGACATATGAATTATCCCAATGTGGAGGATCAAGAGCTCATCAGTGCCTTCGAACAAAAGAGGAAGTGCAGAAATCTCTCATTGTTAGGATTAAGCTTAAAAGAATAGTAGAACACAGTGAAATAAAATGAAGGCAAGCCACAAAATGAACTATAACTATTCAGAGATACTGGTAGAAAAGGAAGAGGTGGTCCATTACTTCACAAAGAAGAAAAGCTGTAGACAGTGTTCCCGAAGAGTATTCATGCTTAGAGCATTGCTCCTAGACTTAGGTAGGAATAATCAGTTATGCAAATACCTGATGAGGAACAATTCATTAGGTACATGTAACTTTACTATAGTTAGTTACAGCAAATTATTAACTTGGTACCCCTATATTAGGATCAAGAAACTAGTAAAATAACAGCAATAGTAATGATACAGTCTAGATTTGTTATCTTAGTGCCCGCATCAGACCAATTTATGGCAGGAGGAAAGACAGTGGGCACATTAGAGGTAGGCTCTTGGTGGGGATAATTATCCCCAAATGACTACTGGCAAGAGGTGAGTATGGAGAGATGATGGTGGGTGTACCTCAGGAGAATAACATGTATTGATTGTATTTATCAAACATAACTGACCACAAGATCCATAATAGAATATTGGCTCATTATAGTACAAAACATGTATTAGCTCTAACGTATATTACACCTTTTCTTTTAATCCCCACCACCGCTGAGGGAGCCATGAAGTTCCAGCAAAGGATCTGACGGGGAGGGAGTAAATAAATGGTCCTGCGGAGAACCTGCCAGCTGCCACATTCCATGGAAATGGATGCTGGGAATCCAGTGGGCAAAATTCATTTTGAACATCAGTTGCTGCTGCTGTTCTGTTGTACTGTTATTCATTTTTAACTTCAGAAAACATCCTTGAACTTTAAACTTTGCCTACACAAATTCATGATGTTATGATTCAGTGGGTCCCGTACTCCTGAGTGATTTTCAACCTTATTAAGCATCAATGCAAGTTTCCCAGTTGGTGCTGAGAAACTGGCTTACAGGGAGGTGAGAATCCAAGTTCTCTACTAAATAAGCTGCTCTTAAGCACCACCGTCTTCTATGGTTTGTTTCTCTTTTTGATAGTGAGAAACTAGTGATGCTCAGGATATCCTTCCACCATCTTCAGCTGAGCTGGAGGTGTCCTGGCTGGAGCTGCAGATGGTGCCCATGCAAGGGACAGAGGCTGTATCACCGTCACAAAAGGAGTTCCCATTGCTTAGACATCCTTGTTTGAGCCGGGAGGAAGACGAGGTAGAGAAGAGAAGAGCTGGTATTCTTCCTCTTTCTCTGGAGGAAGAAGCAGGTCTGCTGAGCATCTGGGTGCCAAGTGCAGGGGCAGCTGTGCTTCCTAGGATGGGGAGCACAGGAGTGGCACAGCAGAGTCGTGGCAAGACACAGAGCTCAGCAGAAACTGTTTTTCAGAGTTATTTAATTAACCCGCACCTGCTGCTTTAAGTTGTACTAGTGGTGCGTACGGAAAAACACATACTTCTGCTGAGGTGTGCTGAAAAATTACTTTTGCATCGTCTGTGGATATTTCCTAGCTAGCAAGCACGGGGTCTTGGGAGCAGTGGGGAAGGGGGGTGGGGGGGATATACTGGGGGACAACAACCATATTATTATGTGTATTTTGGCACTTCCTGGAACATCTGAGACCACAGGAGCAAAACAACTATTTCTGTGTTATCTCCAATCCCCTCACATTTTTAAGAAAAACCTTTCAGACTCTCCTTAAAGGTTTCTGAACAGAATCTTAAAGACTGCAGCTCTCTTCAGCAGCCGTAGCTCTACTAAGCCTTCAAGACCTAGTACTTAAATTTCAACATCCCACTCTCTAGCAAGTTGTTGAAGCTCCGCAGCAAAGTTGAGTGCTTCTTCAAATCCTGCCAGTTAGAGCTCAGTCCTCATTCCCACATAAACACAACCATTTTGCAAACATGATCTGATATTAATTACCCCCCTGGCACCAAAAGTCAGGATTTCCTGATGCAGCCCGCTAATGTAAAATGCATTAGCAAAAATGCTGGCTCCAAGGGGTTAGGTTCTCTAAATAAACACAGCAAAGTTCTTCTTTATTCGCAACTCCCAGGCTATTCTGAAAGACTGATTTCTCCAACAAGAAAAAAAAAAAGACTAAAATCATCCTTGGGTTTTTAATAGGTTGTAAATGCCTTTTTTCTCTTCAGTTGCAGGAACTGAATGTCGGGTTGCAGATCAGTAAAATCTGCCGCTTTCTTGCCTAAGAATGAAGTTTGTCCAAGCTCTTCCTGTGGTTGCGTGCTTTGTGTTGTGTCTCTGACGGCAGATGGCTGAGGATCAACAGGACAGGATTGCACTGCTGACTTGCGCTAAGGTGGCAACACTAAAATTCGTGGGTGAAATAGGAAAAGTTTGTAAGAGCTAGGGAGGATTATTATGTAAAAAAAAACCACACCTTTATTTCTAAGGCACTGACTTAAAATTATTTTCCTTCCACTAAAAATGGGTAGGAGGACTCAAACAAAGCCAGCTTGCAATGAATGAGAAACGTTCAGCTCCGTTAACAAAATATGACTGTGAGGCCAGTGATTTCCATCAGAGAAATTGCCCGTGTCCTCATTGGCAATACCAACTTAAGGCATTGCCACCTTCTGCCCTTGCCTTCGCATTTGCGCCAAGCCTTGGACACGAGCTGGAATTTGATCTGGCTTGAGCAGAAACATAAGGAAACATCTTTTTTTAAAAAAAACAAGATAAATCCCCTGAGCCATTCCCAACGCTGTCCCGGACAGCGTTGTCCTGGGACACCTGACAGGCACAGCGAACGGTGAGAATGAGAGATGGTTGCCCAAAGATACCTCTCGCTGAGCTGCTGTGCACCCCGAGTGCCAGCAGCAAACAGCCGGGGCTGTAACCTTGGGGGTTGTGCTGGCAGCGTTCACAGGGTGAGAGCTGCCTGCCCTGCCTGGAGGATCCCAGCATGAGGCAGGACGGCAGAGCATTGGCGAGGGGCAAGCTCTGCTTTCAGATGTTCTCCTGGCTCTTGCTGGTTGTGCCACTGGATTCATGAGCTCCTCCGAAGCCCTGTGCTGTAAAATTTCCATGTGGGCTAATAAAAGGCAGCCTTAAAATACCTGTGGGAGATGCCACAGAAGTCATAGACCAACAAGTCATAGGCCAGCTTGGCCTCTCCTGCCTCACTGACTGTTCCCTATCCTATTTGTGCCCAGGGTATCAGAGGGGTCTTTGGAAGTGAAACCCAAAGTATCCATCCTTATTCTCCCTCTTCTATTCTTTGCGTTTCCCTGCCTTTGCTTCCTTAGGGATCAGGGAAAGGGAGTGTGTTAAAGCCCTAGTCTAGCCCTTTTGCACGGTATAATGAGGCTGAAACAATAGTGAGGATGTCAATCCATAAATGGCAAGTACTGCATAACTAGATTGTCAAAATAATGTGTACTCAGTCCTCTTCCCACTTCAGAGCAGCTAAAAATGCATGCACTGGTATGAGAAGATCAGGTACCAATACAAGCATCTCATTCACACCTGATTTGAAACAAAAAGGCCTATTTAATATTATTCCACTACAAATAAACAAATTTGTATCTGAAATGCTGTCCAGCACATGTAATAAAATCTATTCAGCTAATGGTGCCATCACATTTATAAGAAGGGCTGAAACCTACAATAGGTTGAAAGAAAATTCAGTTACAGTTTCAACAGAATACCTGTCCAGATCAGATTTTGTTTGAATCATCTAACGAGGCACACTTAATGACTGGAAAACTACAGCATTTTTTAGAGCAGTTTTCAAATGTTAATTCTCAGGGTAAATACATCTCTTTATTCAATAGTTTGTGAAAGCCATGTTTGGTTACAAATTTAACTTTCTTGATTCCAGCTAGAATGAAAACCCTTTCTGTCTTGGTATTCTAGCCTTGCATATTCTATTCTTTAGTTGAATCACATCCTAGAAAATGTTTTGCTTTTTGCTTGCACACTTATGGAAGGAAGAGTGAAATGGCAGCTTCAGGCTACTCCCAAGTTTTTTCTTAACCCAAAAAAAAGTTGGCTGTACAGGTTTTCTACCAGGGTCAAGATCTAGGGAAGGGGGTAGAGGATTCTAAAATTTCAAAACTAAATACCTCTTTTTTACCCAGAGTTTTCAGAATTCATTCTTTGTCGCACAGGTCTGAAAGGTTAAAAATAACTGTACCTCCGGAGACTTGTCCCTGGGCTGTGCTCTTCCCTGGGATTCTGTAAGCTTTTTCCACCCAAACTGGGTCAGCCTCCATGCCTAATTTTAAAATCTCTGGGATCCAACGCTTTATAAAAATCAGTGAGAACTTTCCCATTATATAATCCCAGCAGTCACATATGATATGCTCTGGCCTGATTCTGCTGAAGCTTGATTTTATATACTGAAATGGTGATTATTAGTTTTAAAGAGCTGCAAGCTCCTTGTGGAAAATTATGGGGAAAATTCTTCATATGTAGAGTCTTTTCTCTGTCTCTTTATGCAGACCCTTTCCTTTTCAGGCAAGACGACTACAGTTAAAATGAGAATGTTTTCTGATTGAACTTAGGAAATTGTGTTTTAAACTAAAGGTTGCGAAAGTACATTTTGTTATATTTGCTCTGACTGTGTTTGTGATCTCTTTTACTCTCTGAAAATGTAATTACAAGAAATGGTAAGGGAGATCACAAATATCTCTACAAATATTGCTTTTCTAGATGTTTTGATACCAGAGTTGTTCATGCAGCTAGCCTGTGAGGTCTTGGAAGAACTCAAGCAATATTAAATAATATAGGGGGCCATAACTATCAGATCAATGAATAAACCAAAATGATTTAGGTATTTATGTAAAATACCTCACTGTTTTTCCAGTTTCTGTTTAGAGAGACTCTTCTTCTCTATGATGCCTACAAAATATTTGACAACTCCTTGCTCACATGCTAGTCCAGTGTCCATCATACTCAGCTTTTTCCGTGCTCTAGCTTTTCTGGTGATATCCAGCTGTTTCTAGACTTACACTGTGTACTGGAAAAAGAATTTTTTTGATCTGTGTTTGTGCAGCACCTAGCACAGTGTCACCCTGATACATGGCAGTGACTAGAAGATGCTCCTACAAAGTAAATTAACAGTGTCTTTGGGATTTGAAAATGACATGAAGAATTATTCAAGATTTGGCTCCAGAAAGTAAATCACGGAGTCAGATTGTTAACGGTAGCTGTGACTGGCCGCTCAGTAGCAACGCATGTTTTGGAATATTATTGTAAACAATTCGACAAATACTTTAGATAATGAACAAAGTAATAAAAAATCAATGTCTGTTCCCAGATAATTTATGAAAAGGAAAAAGAAGTATATTTGTCAAATATATTGTTTCTGCAAATAGTTCACCTCATGATTTCAGAAGGGAAATAGGTAGGAAGAGAAAATGAGCTCAGCAAAACAAACATCGGTTTATATGTCAATATCCTTGTAAATGACAATGACAGAGGGAAATACAGCTAATACGATATGGGAACAAAATCGTTTTTAAACCAAATGTTTTGTTGCAACTCTCCCGAACCTCACCAGCTCCGTAGCAACGACAGATCCGAGAGGTCCAGCACCGGGGCCCGACGCACCCCGACACCGGAGACGGAGCCGCAGGAGGGCCCTGGCTGTGCCACTCCAGTAGCGCTTCCCAACTCTCCCACCCTGCCAGTCACCATCCCGCACCATATATTTCCTTTCGCTCTCTGTTTGTCTGCAGCAAACGGCTGTTTGGGAAACAAACAGGCACGTCTCTGAATTCCAGGGGAACAGCAGCCTGGCTCACAGCAGATTTCCTTATGACTTTTTAAGGACAACATTAATATCATTTATAGTCATCTTAATCATTCCCTCTGACAGAAACAACCACAGAAGAGGGAAGCTTCTTCCAAGAGACTGGCTCTGCCTTGCTTGTGCCTTCCCCCTTAATTAGGAAGCCAGAGGCATATGTCTGAAATCTACCTAGGATGAAGCTGGGCAGGTTTAGAAGCCCCAGGACATCTGTCATTTCAAAACTCAGCTACGCCAGACCCTAGCCAAGGTGCAGACACATCTGCGTGACCTGCTGTCACATCCTTTCCTCGGTGGCATGGAGTTTCACGGCAGCTCCCCTCCCCACCTCCCAAGGTTTTCATTTCAGTCTGGTGGATCACACTTCTCCTGTTGTTGGGGTTCACAGGTGGAGGGGAACAGCTGCTCCAGAGAGGTGCAATGATTTATTTTGTTTCTAGTTGGAGTCGCCATCATTTTTTAATGGGTTATTTTTAGTCTGATCAGACGTAACAGGAAACGGGTAATGCCATAGCTGAGACCAGGATGGAAAGCAAAGCCAGAGGAGTGCAGAAAGCCCACCGGCGCTCAGACCCCCCTTGCTGTGGGAATGCCTGCAGAAACACCAGCTTTTGACCTGTGACAGCAAGGCAGTCAGCTGTGTGTGCACACGGGGGGGTGGCGGGGTCCTGCCGGCGTCCGTTTGCTCTCCCCTCGGTGCAGACGCTCCTCCTCGCTCCTGGGAAAAAGAAGAACAGGAGGTTTGAGGTTTGCGCTTCCAGCCCCCATCTCCTGCCCTGAGGAGGGCAGCTGGCGATGCTCTGGCGGTGATGGCAGCCAGAGAAGTCCCGCCATGCAGTCCGCTTCCTGACAAGCAAAGCAGTGCAGTGGTCTTCTGCTGATGGGATAGCGCATGAGGAAGCGGGGCCCTCAAGCTGTTTGTGGGTCCTGGGGACCCAGCAAGGTGAAAGGAGGATCTGGTCAGAGCTGGCAGCTGCTTGCTGTGCTGTCCTCCCACCTGGCGTCTTCGTCTGTGGGCTTCAGCGCCCCTTGCCGCTCCCCAGGGTAGCTGAGGAGCAATCTCAGACCTGACCTCTTGAAATCAGTGGCCACCCCTCAGATCTCTGTGTTTTATTCCCCAAAACCAGAATCTTACTGTGCAGAAGGAGAGACTTTCTCTGGAGAAAGGATTTTCTCTGCCAAATGCCAGGACACTAAATAAGAAGGAGACTGCAACTGAGGAATAGGCTGAGTATCACAAATCCCTCAGGAGGTCTCTTCTTTCCCCTTGAGGCCCTAAAACCAGGCAACATATATCTGGGAGTTCTATCTTCCTCCTTTCCATAATATTCTCTTCCATTCGTAGTACAAATCTTTTAAGAATGCGTTTTCATTTTGTGACTATCCTCTGCAGCGAGACAGGTACGCATGGCGTCCACAAGAGCCTGTTTGCAAAGAGGGGAAAATGACGCCTGGTGAAGGTGAGTGGCACTGAGCCCTCCAGCCTCAGCTCTACAATTGCTCACACCTCAGCAACTTTTTTTTTTCCTAGAGTCTTGCAGGGGGTGTTTGCAGAGCTGAGTAATGAATGCCCACAGCATCCAGCTTATTTTGGGGTGTCAGATGTTCTTCTGCCACTACGCCCATGCAAAGTCAAGATACCCCACAGCAGGGAGTTGAGTAACAGTGCTTGGCAGCAGATGGTGGGCACCGAACGCTGCTATAATCAGTGAAGGTCTATGCAATAAATGGCTTGTAGTAGTATTTCAATCTCAGGTGTCTGTGGAAAACACCAGCTTAAAGAACTTTCTGTCCTCATTACTTTACAGTGTGTTCATTCAAACTGAACAGAGAGCATTGAGGACTCTAACATTCATTTAAAGCCTGTTCAAAGTTACAGCCTCAAATTCACATTTAAAGCACCAAAGAAAAGGAAATCTGACTTTCAAAAAGTGTAAGTTCTAGTTTTAGAGGTAGTAATGAAATGTCCAGGGAGGGGGACTGTGTATCATACCCTTTTTTGCTGGTTTTAGACATACTCCTTGAGTTGGAGATAAACAAAAGCAAGGAGTTGGGGAAGCCATTACAGGAGGGATTGATTTCAGTTTGTTGAGGTTACACAAGTCTCACCCTGACTGCTCTTGTTCTCCAGGAGGCTAAGTGGTTATCTTAAATGTGAGGGAGTCTCTCCAGGTACAGCAGCCACTTGGGCAATAGCAGGGATCCAGTAAGGATCTTAAAACTGAAACAAGAAACCAAAGAAACCCAGTCCTGGTCTACACACAAATAAGATTTTTCTTTTCCCTACCTGACCTGATTTGAGGACGCATTATTTGCAATACTGGCATTTTTCCTTCAGAGAAGAATGAATTCCCTTCTACAGACTTTAGCTTGCCATCTGCACTTTGCTTTCCCTTGCACAGTCTGAATTTACTTTTCCTGAGGACTGATGAGCATCCTATTTCAACAAAGTGTAGGGGAAATCTGGCAAGCTTTGTTCTCCTGATGGGTGAAGTATTACGTCTCACTGTACCCGATAGAAAACTCTATGTTTTGATACCTTTAGATGTGAAGTGCCAGCTTAAAAGGTGGAACAGAGATTCAAGCAGCTATAACCTACTGGAAATCAGTGAGTCCCTAAGTCTCTTTATGCTAAATCTCAGGCTCCTAGCCAGAGAAGTTTGGCCTTTCTATACAATTTTCACGCATGTAATTCTTTGGACATTTTAAAGACTGTTTTTTAAGTCTTCTTTTTGCCAGCAGCTGACGTGGAAGCCCAGCCTAAACCTATTTAAATCCGTAGCAGTCTTTTAGCTGACCTTCACAGCCTTCCAGAAGGTCCATAATGTCTGGTGCCTGGATGGTACGATGGTTTGATAGAGTCGGTCATGCAGTCTGGACGACTTTCCTTCCCCTCTGTGTCTGAGTGCCTGGAGCACTCCTTGGGATGATTCCCTGGGTGCGAGTGACCCATGGCACCCACTCTTCGTGGGCTCCCAGCGGCACATCCCAGCATCTGCTCTGCAAAGGGACTTTGCAGCTAAACTCCTTCAGATCCCTTGGGACGGGTGTCAACACCCACAGCACGAGACGGCTCTTCCCAGAGCACCACCTCCTCCACATCCCAGTGTTTCGGCTTTCCACTTTGGGCGTGCTGGGGCTTGACTGCAGAGGTAAACTTGGCAAGCAGTCTGAAAACCAAACATTTCTTACGATGGCATGTACAGAGCATATGCAGAACCAAACTCACGTCTTTGCAGGAAGACTTTTGCCATCTTACTTGGACCTGTCATTAAATTGGACCCTCTCTTGCTAAAGGATGCCTCCTTGGCTCTGGGGCTGCAGGCCTTGAGCGACCAAAAATTGTGACTTAGATTCTCTCAAGAGAATCAAAGTGAAAAGGCTGTGCCCCCAGTCATTAGATGATAAAAAAAATGCTAAATAGTGGGTTTTTTTTAAGAATCTGTGCCTTTATTTTTTTAAACTCATCTCTTCTTCCCTGGTACTGTTTGTGCATCAACTTTATTTGAAAAAACAACATTTAACACTTCCAGAAATTAAAGCTCGCCTTGCTGGCTCAAGGAGAGAATCTGCACATGCTGAAGTCAAGGGAAATCCGTGTCACGCAGCCGTTTGGGCTTTCTTCGCTACCATAGCCTCATCTCTCCCCTATACTTGCTTGTGTACAGGGGTTCTAAAATGGAGACGAAGGTATATTCTTTATGCACCCAGTGTGAAATTATTTTTCAATACATATTTATGTGAACTGCAAACATCTTTAAATGTAAAGTTGTCATTACAGTGTCAACCGTCTTGCTAACTGCTGGAAAACCCCTAACCTAAGCAGTGCTTTTTATAACTCAGCACATTAATTATATTTAGAATCCTTAATTATCTCTTTTCCATAGGCAACTCTAATAAATTCCAAACATTTAAAAATAATTTTAAATAATGCTGCTTTCTCTGCTTATTTTCAATCAACTGCACAAATATCTAAATTGGCTGGTGATTATACGGCATTTGGTTTACTTTAAAACTGGCAATATTTTGTCCAATGCAACACTTTTTTTTTTTTAGCCTCCGTTTTCCCTCCTCCTCACTGCCCTGGGATGGAGTCCCAGCTTTCCTTTGCCTCCCTCCCCCCGCTCCGGCTGCCTGGCCATCCCCCCTTGTCCCCGAGCCCAGGTGGAGGTCTCAGCCTCAGTGAGAGGTGGAGGCAGTGGCTGCACCGCTGTGGTGGCCGTGGCTGCTGCAGCTGTGGGACTACGACCTCCACCATCCCTCTGCACCTTATTCTGCTGGGAGGCTCCACTGATTGCGAGGTAAGTACTCATCATTTTAGGAGCAACTACAATTGGTAGTAGCTACACACTGTTTAGTAGTGGTAGGTTCTGGGTCTCAGGGCGCAAGCTACTCCGACCAGGCGTCGTCTTCTTGGGAACATCTGACTGCATTAAATCCTTGCACTCTCCAGGCAGCCTTAGATAAAAGAGGAGCACAGATGAACTACAAATGACAACATAAACGGTGAGCAGCAAGATGTTTAAGACTCAGCCATAGACATATACTAACCCTTTCACTGATACAGACCGTTCGCCAGTCATGCTAATTGACTGATTGGCAAGAAAGATGTCTTTGTAATTAAGGTTTTTAGCTACAAATGTGGGGTTTTTTTTTAATTTTACAACTTTCTGCTGTACAATTGCCTTTAAATAATTTTTAATTCACCATGATTTCTGTTTGGAAAGTAAATATTAAAAAGGAATACCTTTGGGGGTTTTGTTTTTGTTTTGTTTTGTTTTTTAAAGATACTACACACACACATTTTCTAACTTAAAAATAAGTTACCCCAACAGATCTAGATATGTTTTATGAATAGTTCTTGTGATGCTCAAAGATTTTCAGTGCAGTAAAGTTCCATCCAGTCGAAAACTTAGGGGAAGAAGAATCACATTCCACTTTCATTACAAAAGGAAGTAGTTTTATATGTCCGAGCTTTCTGGTACTCAATAATTTTTATTTGCTTTTAAGCTGTTTTTTGTTGTGTTTTTTTTGGTGGGAGGGAGACAGAGGATTGAGGGAGGCAGATGAACACAGGACAAGAAGTGTGCAGGTGAACTTTTCAAAGAGAAAGGGAAAGAACATCAGAAAAAAATGATAACATTTTCATTGATAACTTAATTTCTCCTTTTGCTGTACTGGTGCACATAGCATAGCGTATCTGCAGAAGGTACCCACAAACAAAGACTCCCCATAGGACAAACAGGTGATGCTACTGAGATGTCTTCAGAGAAACAGGATGATGGCATGAAGGGAAAAAAAAACAACAGTGTAATGTCTTTCTAAAAATCAGAATGCACAGCTCGCTCTGGACAGTTTCACATTTATTAGAGAGAACTTCTTCCTGAAGAACCTTTGGATTTTTTTCTAGGGGGCTTTCTGAAGTGTTCAGCCCAGGGAGGGGCTGCCTTCCTACTCAGCTCTCCTGTCTGGGCTTGCTTAATATACAGATTTGACAGCGTTTCCCAGTGGGGCAGAGATAAGGAGTCAGCGGCTGAGTGAGAGCACTGCTGCGTCCCGTTGCGTGGCCTCAAGCGGGTCATTTAACCTCGCTGGGCAGATGGGACCCTCACTGCCTGCTCACCTTGGTAAAGCCCGTTGTCAGCTTTGGGTGGAAAAGCAGTGCTTTTGTTTGGAGATTGCTCTACACTGGCTCTCTGTCAAAAAAAAGCCAATAATAAAACAGGGACTGAGTTTGCCCATGGGGTAGTCAAAAAGAAGATGAACATTTGAAGATAGTCGAAGAAATATTTTCTGGCAGATCATCTCATGTGAAAGAGGGAAAGTGGAAGCAAAGGGGAAATACACCTAACAGGAACAGAAAAAAGATTTGTGTCTTGGGGCTTCCTTTTCTGTGCCAGGACTTCCACCCTCTTACCGTCCTTTAAATTGCTCCGTGCTGGGGATTTCTTACTGTTATTGGCGTGAAGACTCTCCCAAGGATATGTCTGAACAAACTCTCTCAAAAACTGACAAGCCAGAAAACCTCCATGGCTTCTGTGAGTGGTGAGCCTGGAGCAACGCTGAAGAGACCCAAGAGCCAGAGACCGGAGGAAACTGAGCCATGGATGCAGGCAGACGAGGAGAAAACAAAGCCTCTCAGATATTGTCTCGGTGTCTGTCTCCTGCGGCATCAAAGAGGTAACATACAGCCTGGAAAAATCACGGCAGGCTGGAAAACTCAGGGTAGATCCTTTAATGGCAGAGAATTAGGAAAGCTGGTGGTCAGAAAGAAAACACCAATCCTGACATCATGATAACGCAAAGATACTTTTCTATGGACAGGGCTGAGAATAAAAGTAAGAGCACCTTTAGGCTTCTTCACTACTGAGTATGAGAAAATAACACCATTTTACAGATGGGTAAACTAATTGCCAAGGGAATTAACTTTCTTGCTGTCGTCACACCATATGTCTAACTCATACCTAGGCATGGATCCCCTACGCATCAGGTCATTCACCTGTCAATTTGCCTGTCAACTATTAAGAAAATGCTTTGGTTATAAAGAAGGACTATACAATTCACCCAGCAGCAGATGATTACAAGGCACCGACACCATCCTTCTCTAGCCAGTCCATGGCACCATTAGTCTGTCCAAGCGAGGAGTTCCCAAAGGCTGGCACATAAAATCTTCACCCACAGCCTGGAAAAGAGATTTTTAAAATTCTGACTGTATCCCAGGATTATCTTGTTCTATAGCCCCCCTCATGTACAAAACTGTGGGTACACAGTTTGGTTTTGCTTTTCACATCGTGTGGCTACTAATACTTTCACAACGTGGGCGATATAGTGTGAATATTACTTTCTGGGTCTTTCGTTGTTTTCCTTGTGTGTTGAACTCATTCTGCACTGTGTTAATAACAAGACACAAGGCAGCAGAGACTCAGACCAACTGACTACCTGTTCACATAAGTACAGCTCTGCATGTTGTTTTTTCTGCCTCTGATTCCTATAAAGTGTTTTTCCCTGCGGGATTATATTTTAAGTTGTTGTATAAAGCTGATGCACATTTCCCCTATCCCAGGGTTGTTTGTGCTGGATTGCAGCTGTAGAGAAAACTCAAAGGATAGATGTGCAACTAAACAACTTAGACGAGATACAGACCGCTACAAAATACATTATTAAGTAAAATGACATTTGATTTGTAGCTGTGAGACCAACCCCTTTTGACATTCAAGGGGGCACAGCTATGGGCTGCTCTGAAAGCCTCCACACATCGATAGTTTTTCTGTTGCTAGGGGGAAGGGTTTTGAAGTGGGAGGAGAAGCAGAGACCCTCTAGTCAACAGAAGGATCCTCATGTAAGGGTCAAGAGGGAGCAGAACTCAGAGAGACAAAAAATTTCAGCTGACCATACTGTGCTGTTCTCTATTCACTTTAATACCTACACTTAATGATATGCTTTAAAGCTAAACCTCAGGAATGTCAGCAGTTTTTTTCTCATGGTGACATCCCATGTAGGAGGAATCTCCCGAGTTCTCCCTTTAAAACTGATAGATGAAAAAACTTGCCTTGGAGAAATTTCCTCTGGATTTGAGCTTGTTAGTGTGTTGTTTACTCAAATGATTTATGGACTGGAGATTAGTGAAGTCATAGCAACACAGAAATCGCCAAGTGAAAATAAAACCAGCCCTGTGTACTCTTATTGAATATAACCAAGGAAGCAGCTGAGAAACAGGATTTTTTTTCCCCGTTATGTAGAGACTTTGTAGGAGACAAAGATGATTCTTACCTTACAAAAATCTTTGAGTAGTGTCTGGCATTCCAATAACTGGCGTGATTAATTTGACTTCGTCAAATAATGGGGTGTTTTGTATCCTGCCATACCCTATATATAGCCCACAAAGACTTATTTCCTAGTGGAGAAATGAATGTGTCGTCCTAGGAGGCAAGGGCTGGGAAAAGACTCATCCCCAGTGCTGCCGCAGACCTGCTGTCCAGTTGCATGGGTTGGGACTTGTCTTTCTGTAAAGTTAATGAAGAGCCACAGGTCTGAGCTGAGCTCATCCCCTGGCACCTCCGACAACCACAGAGAGGGCTGTGCACCTCTGCACAGGGGCAGCATCTTTTAGGGTAAGACGAATGACATCTGGATGACTGCAGAGGGACCCCATAGGACTACCTTTTGGAGATAGGTCCAGGTCCTCACTTTCCCCCTCTGAAGCCTCGCCTTACTTTTCTAGCCACAAAAAGTGTCGGGATTAGGATGACTGATCATGTTGTTATGCCAGAGTAGCACATCAAAATGGCAGTGCCCCTTGCCACTGAGGAAAAACAGGGCAGGATAAACTTCACCTGCTTACTCTAAACATTTGTGGATCCAGCCACCCTATAGAACTTCTTTGCCACATCTCCCAATCTGTTTTATCTATTTAGATTGCTAAACCCTGCAGAAGAAGACTTTCTCTTATGTTACTGCTTTGGACAGCAGCATGCACAGTAGGATGATGTTCATGGTGACTGGAAGGTGCTGCTGCAATGCAGCTGATAGCTCACTCCAGAAAGACCAAGCTTGAAATCTGACCTCGGGAGCAGTGTGATGGGGAAGTGGCCCCTTGTTGGCTTCCTTTGGCACACTCATGAGTGGCTTTGTGAGAGTGCAGCAAGGTTTTGGGATCACCTAGATTATGGTGGAATTCTCTATTCATTGGTACGCAGGCAGAGAGCTTCCCTTTACATAAATCTTATTCAGTCAAGTTAGGTAAGTAGAGAGGAATGAAGAGTGTCTGTGGGCTGGGAAACCAGAGGAAGGACAGATAACTGCAGCTATGAAAGCTGCCAAACTCTAGCTTAATGCAAGATTGGGGGAGACGTGTGTCAAGACCAGTGTGTAAAGCAATTTGCTGAAGTGGCAATTTAGGGGCAGAAAGATCAGCCCAATATCTAAATTGGAAAAGTACATTGATATCTTGCTGGCGTTCCTATATGCAGCTGAGTAAAAGCACATCACCTGAAAAGGGGAGAGGGAGGACAACACTTTTTGGCAATTTCTGGGTCTATGAAGACTTCTTGGAGTCAGGCAAACACTGTGGTTCTTTGGGGGACGATCACAGCTTTCAAAGTCAAGGATCCAGTCAAGAAGATGTCTGGAGGCTGTCAAAGACAAAACAAAAGTCCTCATGGGGATGCAGCTAGTGGATAACCGAGAAGATCGTCACGTAGCAGAGATGCAGATCTGCTGGTAGGAAGCAGAGGCGAGTGCCCAAACAGAGCTGTGTGAAGAAGGGCCACCTTGCGTGTCTTAAAATCAGCATCGAAGAAAGCAATCAGAAAAGCTTTCCTCTGCTTTGTAAATCTCCATGTGAGCTAGCACATGTGATGTGAGGCTCTTGTGATAGTGGATTATCCGAGCTCTAATCCTTCGGTGTTGTCTGGGAGACAGTCGTCTCCTCCGTTAGATACAACACTGCTGACCCCGCTGGGCTGTTTGCCGTGGAAGCCGATGTGTGCAGGCAGTGCTAGTATCACTGCCCCAGACAGGGTACTGGGAGTTCATGTCCTGCCACGTAGCAGTTCCACGGCTCACACTGTGGTTGTTTTGGTCTAACTGCCTCTCTGTATATGGAGCTCTGCCAGGACGGCTCAGAGAAGTGACGTTACCTTTACCCAGTTCTTATTGTGACAAGAAGGAATAACATCTTTTTTACTCAGCGCTGACGCAGTGGAATACTGCCAAACCTCTGGAAAGCCTCCAAATCGGCACATTTCTCCTGCCCATTAAAATCTAATACAGTATTACCAAAACAGAAAGCACTGTCGGCAAAAACATATTTTTCCCACAATTTAAGATCCCAGTTTAAGTGTAAAATAAACATTGAATACAAATTTAATTTGCTTTTTACATCTTCTGATGGTGTATAATAGGAATAACACCTCTTTTAAAGTAAACTAAGAAAAGGCAGACTTTCATGAGCTGAATCAAGATCTCAGCTCACAATTCTGGCTTACTCGGCACACAGCGCTAGTTTAGTTCCTAATTTCCTCTCGAGTGACTTAATGGTACTGTATTGCTTAATTATAGTAGTTGCAAACTCCATCCTGTAAGAAATATCACTGGGACCCAAACATCTGCAAGATTCTGAAGGAGGAAGATACCACATAAAATATCCATTTTTGTATTATTTTGTGTTTATTAGTCTGTCACACGTAGCATAGCTACTAAGCAGACAGAATAAGGCAGCATCTACATAAGAACCAATGTTAATGAAACAGAAGATATTAAGTTACAGAAACTCTCTCTGCTTCAAAGACTTGGGCTACGGTACGGGCCACTTGCACGTAAGACGAGTTTTTTTAAAAGCAAAATACAGGTGGACCAGAGAGCCTAAAGGTGGCATACATCTACTGGGTCATGCTAGCCCACCCCTCCCCTAGCGAGTGAGCGTTGTTCTCAGGTGCCTATTTATTGCTATTGTGTCACATCTTCTTCTAAATGTCCCAGGCGATATGGCTTCTACCCTTTGCCGTCGGGAGTCTTACCTGGGCTGTGAGATTGCACTGTCAGGAAGCTTTTTCTCTGACTTTTCAGTGTTAATTCTCTTTTTTGTAGTTTTATTCTCTTTACTCCTGGTTATACCCTTTTTATTACCTTTAATATTTCTCCTCCCTCCCCTCATTTTAGCACTGCAAGTGAACATTTGCATGTGATAAAAACAGTTATCCTGGGAACATAGGTCCTTGGAGCAGGGCAGAGCAGACGGAGCGGGATTCAGCACGCCAAGCAGCTCATGCCTGTTCCAACGTATTTGGCAACGAGAAGGTGCCGCGCAGCCTCGCACCGTGCCGCAAGCGGCAGCCAGCGTCGCAGCGAGGTGTGGTCCGAGCAGTGGTCTGAATGCAGCCGGATGCGGAGACAGCCGTTTCGCAGTTGCGCTGCCGTTCGCGGGGAGCAAGTTCACTGGCATCAGTAGGTAAACTCCACACCTACGGCAGCGTGAAAAAGCAGAAATCCCCTCAACACACAACTTGAGGGGAATCAAGATGATTCAGGGCAGGGCAGAGATCGCTGTAAAAGAAATAGCATTTTCCTGTTCAGTCTGTGTGAGATTTGACACCTTAAAGTCCGATGAGTAGGAAAAAAGTTCAAAATGCTTTAATGTAGATGCTGTTGCTATAGAAACTATTTCCTGGGCACCCCGTGCGCTCGTCTCCCTTGGTGCCTGCCAGCCCAAAAGGGTGCCTGTGGGGTGCGAACAGAGAGGGGGTGAGAGAACGTCAGTGGTACGGGGAGCCCACACTGCTTCATGTGCCTTCTCTGGAAACGGTGTTCAAAAAGAGACAACTGGGGAGTGGTGGTTTATTGCTAATGGAAGAGAGAAGAAGCATCAAGATCCAGAGAACTAGCTTCATCCTGATGGAGCTCCAGTAGACAACAGAGCTCCAAAGGAATCTGTCTTGTTGTCTGAAGAGCTTGGTCCATGTGACACAACTGTCCAGACCTTTTCTAAAGGCATTGGATTTTTCAAACTTCATCATGAAAGATGTTAAGTACTGATCTTCAGAGTTTTCCCTGTGCTTTCTGGAAGTGATCAAATGGGCAACAGCTAAAGAAGTCTCCCATTTCCTTGGCTGGTGTGATCTCACTTTTGGAATAGCAGGATGAGAAACTCATGGAAGAACAAGAGAAAGCATGTTGGCAACGGAGAGATAACCTAGCCTAAGACATTCCCAGAACTTTGTGTCTCCTCTCTGTGTTTTGTCGAGTTATTAAAATGCTAAAACCAAACAGGTGGTGCTCCCCGTCCCCATCACCTTCCCCAGGCACAGTGTGTAAGTGGGCCTGTTTTGAAAGGTGGCTTGGTTTTTCTAAGCAGTGGGTATGCAGTTGCAGCGAGGTCGATGGGAGGTCAGGCAATGCCTCTCAACTGGGAGGTCAGACGATTTCTTTTCTCTTCCCTGGAAAGAAAATACCTCTCAGCAATCGTATTTCTTGTGGGAAGGGCATGGAATCTGAGTGGAGAATGAGGAAAAGAATTTATGCGTGCAGGGCCTATTAATTGTTAGCTTGGGTTGTGGGTATTAAAATTGACCTAGACTTTTTAAAAAAGTGCATCCTGCAGTCAATAGAGAAGCAGCGTGGCTCTCCCGTTTCAAAATGCAAAAATTAAATAAATAAATACACAAATCCCCACAAACAGCCAATGACATCTAACCCCAGTTGGTCTTCTGCTTTGCCAAATCTGTCAGCTAGATTTGAGGAGCCTGTTGCTGCTGGTACCTCTGCTGTTGGTCTTTATGCCTCCGCTCCTCTCTCCAAAGACTTCCTCTGGAACTGCAAACTGCTAGCATAAGACGTATTGAATAACTGTCTTTTGAAAAACAGTTTCAATTCCCTTTCACTTCTTAATAAAACTCACTACGGTGAGGAACTCACGTGCTATCCTTTGCATTTTTTAATGAAGACACCTAAATATTCTCAACATTCTTCAGAACTGTGCTCCTTCTGGAAGGAATTTAAGAGTAACCTGCCTCCACAAGAAAATATTCTTTCTGTATCAATTACTAATGAAGCCTTCAACAGAATTTCCCTAGCTCCCTGTTGCACGTCTCCTTTAGACATCTTGGCTGTTTTTCCTGTTGGCTTTGAAAAGATTAGGGGAAAACTTTGTTTTATAGACTTCCAGTTGAAAGACTGAGGACCACAAGAAGAATTCAGAGACGTTTTTGGTTGAATCCACTTTATTCACTGAAAAATGCTATTTCAGTTTGACCAAAGCTTTTGCATCATGAAGCTGAGACTCCATGAATGAATTTAGCTGAGCAAGACGGGAAGAAAGAAGCTGAGTTCTGCACAGGTGTTTCCCAAGGCAAGCAGAACGGCCTTCGTATCCCTTCTGCTTCTCTCCCCGTGAAGAAGTGCAAACCCTGCGACTGCAGGAACAGCAACTTTGACGCGCAGCTGAATGGGGGAGGGAAACAAGCACCTCCGCGGGCGGCACGGCGAGAAAAGCGGGCCCACCGACGGCTTTGCAGCTGCCTCTGCTCGCTGCCCTGCGTTGGTGCCCACTGGCCTGGAAGCAGCCCGGGGGGACCCTGACCCCCGGGGCCAGTGCTGAGACTGGGGACAGGCAGCAGAGCCAGAGCAGGTGGTCTGTCGCCCTTCCCCTCCGCTGAGGCACTCGTCAGGGGTTTTCTCCTCTATCCAGCTGTTTGTTTTAATGAAACTTACAGGAACTTGAAGTCTTTGAGACTTCTATTGCTCTTTTAAGGTTTGTCTGAAAGTCGCTGATGGGTTGGAGAATTATTAGGGGAGGACTGACTGACAGACAGCCTGACTGAGGAAACCTCGTTTCCTCCTGAAACCGGGCGGAAAGCAGGGAACTGGTGGGAAAGCTTGTGCCACCTTCTTTGATAAGGGCTTTTTTGTACGTTGTTCGGATCCCTGCCCTATTTAATACACACCTTTTAAGTACGGACATTTGTTACACGGTTGATTAGCTGTACATAAATCTGCAGCCTATTCAGCCTGTCATCCAGCTTCTGGGAAAGCATTATCACTGAGAAAAGGTGCTTTTTTTTTTTGAGACTCATAAGTCAAATTTATACCAACTTTCAGCGGAGTTCTTTCATGCATCCTGAAAGTGACCATGGCAACCTCTGTTTCTTACACTGGGTGTTTTTGCCAGACAGTTTTTCTGAATTACTATTATTAATTATTATTGTAATTATTACTATTATTAAAATGAGGGGAAGAGTGCATTATTTACCTCTAGGCTTTTGTGCAAAAGTGGTCTGACTAATTTTTATGTGCCTCCTCTTTAAAGCACTGCAAGGGGCATCCTAGATTGTGCCCTGGGGGGAACAGGGAAAAAAAAAGGAGTTGCATAAAGTCATGTCATAATGAAATAATGACTACAAATTTCTAGTTTTTCACGCTTGTCCTTCGTTCCACTTGATTCATAAAAATAAGAATAAATATATTCCTCATTTTTGCTGGAGATCGCCTTGGCTGACTACAGGAGAAGACTTCAGAACAATTAGATTTATCAGCCTTTAATTTAGATGCTGAATAACAGAGATCTTTTCTCCTAACCAGTTTTGGGTATGGTAAAGAGATATTGTGAAAAAATAACAAACAGCTTTAAATCCTCTAACTAGAAGTTCATTACCCTCATTTTTTCAGGTTTGGTTTGTGAGGCTGTTGACAGTAATACTGCAGTCAGCTACAAACACTCCTGAAAAGTCAAGACAGACATGGCTTAATCTTTAGAACAAACAGTGAGGACCTTTTGCCCAGCCCACTTTAATAAAGGTTTATGGGGATAATAGTTTTTGCATCATAAAAACCCCCATATAAAGATTAAACCCCCCAGATTGTTCGCTCCTGTTTTCAGGTCAATTCTTACTCTGCCTATTGCTAGCGCTCCAACTATAAATATATAAGAAGTGCCCAGTATGGGCCATCAGTGCTTTTTCCCCTCTCCTATTCAGTCTCTTGAGCAGACTTTGCTTGGCTTCCGGGTTATATTAAGGCTTTTGGCTTCATGGCTGTAGGGAGAAACCTCAGTGTAGACGTCGAGCTTAGCAAGGGAGGGCTGTGAATAGAGTCAGCCAGAAATACTGACAGTAAGTCAGAGGTGGGCAGCAAGGGACAGAAGAAGCAATTGACTACTGGCGAAGTCGAGGATTAACAACATATCATTGGAAAAAAACCCAACAGAATATGAGATTCTCTGAAATGCTCTCTGACTTAAAATCAGAGCCCCAATAAAAACTGAAATAAAAAAGTTCTGACTTACTCTGTTTTATATAAAATTCCCTCTTTACCTTTCAGACACAGATCAGGTACGGGGTGTTTCCTTTCCTTCTGTTCTTTAAAAGCCAAATTAAATCCATGGTTGTTTTATAGAGAAAATGGTAAGCTAGTGGGGTTTATAAAAAGATCTATAGAATGAAAGGTTTAGTCTTTTGACAGAGAGCTAACAGGAGTGCTGCATAGACTCAGTTATCGCAGCCTTTCTCCTGCGATAATTTTTACTGACCTCAGCTCCCATTTTATGCTCATTACTCAGGCAAATGGCTCATTGTTTTCACTGCCAGCTTTGCCTGAGTATGAAATTCAAGAGGAAGATTTGAAACTGCATAGACCTTGTAGAAATTCGTAATTTTTGGGTTGATTTAAAGTGAAGGCTCGAATAGCGATACTGTGAGGTGTCTGAGAGCCCAAGACAGCAAAGACCACCATGGCCAGACACCCTCTTGTCTGGCCAAACATCTCCAGGTCTGAGCTGGTTGTCCCACCTAAAATGCTAGGGGATGCCTGTGACATTAAGAGCTACGTGTTAAATGAATCTGCAGCATGAATACAGGCTGTGCTCGGGTGAAATCTGCAACAGATGAGCGCCGTTGCGTTTTTGAATGTAAAACAATGCATTGGGGCATAAGTGATTTGCATCTGCAAAGATGTGTCTGGCATAGAAAATGAATGTGGTAGAGGACTGTTCAACAGCTCCACTAGAGTTCAAGAACCCATCAGAGTGGAAAGGACCAAGGCCAGGGTGTGCTCCAGAACTGCAACCCCTGGGTGAATAACCTTCCCAGAACTTGCCAATTTTACAAGTTTTTAAGGAGCGGCTGTTAGCAGAGATGCATCTCCGTTCCTTAGCTGACACTCATGTTTGTTAGCTCTTCTGAAGAAAACAAAGGAGCCAAAGGGAGAGAGCTAGAGCTGCAGGGAGTGCAGAAGAGCCCACCGAGCACCCTCCAGATGGCACAGGCTGTGGAGAAAGGGCCACGTCAGGGGATGAGCTCAAGGGAAGGATGGGAAACTGGAAGAACTTTTAGAGGACATTACAGTAGGGAAGCTGTAACTGCAGAAGAGGCACCACTTTTTTTTTTTTTTTGACTGAATCAAGAATCTCATCCCTGAGCAGGGATAGGCATGAAACTGTAGAGAGTGTCTCTGTGCCGTTTGGTTGTCCAGGGACCACCTCAGTGTATGTGCATGCTGAACCAGCGCTCGTGGAAAGCACAGGCATGCCTGGCACAGGGCCGTGGGCTGGTCCTGTGGCACAGTTAGGTTAAACTCTGGGGTGGGACTCAGTGCTCCACAGCTGCCCAAGAGGCAGGGGCGGCAGAACTATGACGAGGCCTGGAGCTCACCATCACGCACCTTCTCCAGCAATGGCACGGCTGTTAGGCGGCAGGATCAGGCTCCTTCCTGCCTGCTTTCAGCTCTGGGCGTTTGGCATCACAGATTCCCTGCCCTGCCTGGGCGTTCCCAGGAGTTTCAGGGTGAAGCAGGGGAAGACTGGTAGGGAGATAAGGTGACAGAAACTTGCCCAGTTCTAGCAGGGAAATTTGACAAAACTGTTGTGATCTGCAGGAACACGTCAAGGTTGTAGAAGTGGTGATTTCCCACAGGGGGAGAGCACTTCTACATTTCTGCATCATTTTACCCAGGAGCAAGGAGTAAGACCTGCCTGAAGTTTCCTGGCCCATCTCTTCAATTGCAACAGCTTCTCCCTTTATCTCCAGCAGCTTTCCCTGCAATGCCAGTACAGCAGCATGTCACCTACAGAAGCTGATTTAAGGAACAATAGTATAAAAGCCTTTAGAGGAGGGATGTCCTTTTCTCTGTGCCACAGATGATATACTTCTGTGTGATTCATGAGTTCACTTGCCGTGTGTTGTGTGAGGGACCTGCCTTGGCACTGGGTCCTCCTGCTATCCAGTGCCACGTGACGTCTTCAGCTCTGCACATCCTTTGGGGTAATGCAGAGAAGGGTGTGAGAGGGCTGAGGGAGCCAGCTCTGGGAGCTCTGCCTGGCAACGGGCACGGGGCAGTACACCTCCTCCGTGGGCTGAGCATGGGGAGAGACCTTTAACATGCCTGCAGAAGATATGAAGGTATCAGATGGATACAGAGATACCAGCTGCAGACAGGTTCTCCACTTCTGCAGCTGCTGTGGATATACTAGTTTTCTCATCTTTTCAATTGTTTTTACAAAAGAATTAATAGGCATTAAAAAAAAGGGCCACAAATACCATTTCCTGTGTTGAGCCAACTCATAGCTGCTTTTACTCCTTTTCCTGTCTGCTGAGCTTACCATCAAGCCAAACAAGCCTCTAAGCACTGCTAACCGCAGTAGCAGGTTAAATGACTTGGGGTATATCATCTCAAAAAAGCTATCAGATACCAGACCACATTGCCCTTCTTAGGACAGTGATTTCCTATTTCATCCTAGGGCAGTTGTTTTTTGTTACCGGTGACTACTGTTATTTATTCCATAATAATCTTTTCAACAGCTGCAGGACAACAGAGAAAGATGTAGCAACCTGCAAAATGTGTGAGATGTGTAAGATGGCCATCAACGCTGTCTTGTACAAAGCTCCTGCTTTAAAGTTTGTGATGTTTGTTTGTTCTTTCTGTCCTTCCTAGACATCAATTTTCTCCCACAAGCTCTTGATTTTATTTTCTGTAAGCTTTGATGTACTTTTGCAAGTTCCTACCACTGCTTCTTAGACCTTAGCTTCTTAACTAAAGCCATTTATTGATATACTACATCTCTCAGTGAAGTAGTACATCAATAAATTAAAGATTAGTTCAGCGTGTCAGCTGTCGCGGAGCTTTCTGGGAAACATTTGCCACTTTGGATGACTGTGGAGGCCACGCAACATCCTCGCACAGGGAAGATAATAACTCTGGAAGATTTAAGCTTTCTCTCCACAACACCCCCTCTTGCTAAATGTTTTTTGAAAGTCACCTTTTAAACTAATTCATGGATTCTGCCTACTACTAAACAAACAGGTGGCAGTAACTTTATATACTGTAAAGAAAGGTGACCAAACCAGCTGTCTCTTGCTGCATTTAGTTTTTCCTGCTCTCTGATCTGATTTTATGCAGGCTACTCGTAGCGATAAACAGTTTTGTGCTGCATTTAGATGTGTCATGTTCCCTGTGTGACTCAGGCTCCTACTGTACCTGTGGCAAATGTGACTGCAGCCTTCCATTGCAGCTCGTTGTTTGCAATGGCACGGACTGAGGTGCATTGCTTCTGAAGAGGATGCCATCGGACTTGTAACTGTTCATGTGAGCTACTTAAATGTTCTTTAGCACTGTTTTTACACTACAAGTCCTGCATTCCTCAGTGTTTAGTTTGGGATTTTGTACTATTTACTTGCTAGATTTCATGCCTTGAACTTGCAGCCGAGTTCTAGGATTTTACTTCAGACAAGATTTCAAAATGGGAGACAAAAATTAGAGTTCAAAGCCAGTATTTGCATTCCTCAACAGATGCTTTATGTACAAAGGTTCTGATGGCAGAGCAGATGTCACTAATTTGATTTCAGAGATACAGGTAGTCTGCACTAGTGCAGATGAAATCTCCTATGTGCAGATGAGATCTCCCATTTTGGTGCCCCCCTGAAGCCTTGGCTTCAGTCCTTCCATTAAGAAAATGCATCAGTCCTTCTGATGAAGGCACCTTGAAAATTATGAAAATGGCACCTTGTTCTTCAAATACACATCCACTTGTTTGTGCATCCCTGGATGAAGATAGACATGGCATGGCAAACCAGAAGTGTTTCGGGCACACAAAAGGCCCAGGCTAGAAGGAAAATGGTGCCAGTTTCTTCCCTCTGTTATTTTGAATCAGTTGCTTGAGGAACATGACTTTTTCTCTGTGTTCTACTTGTTGGTGAGACAATCCAGATTTCTGTTGTGGCTGCACTAGGATGGTTTTTGGAAACAGGGCTTAGGTGTGTTAGGTGTTAGTATGAGAGAGTGTTTGTGATCTGGGGTGGGGGAAAGTCTTCGCAAGTTGTTCACTTCTACTATTCGCTGTTGGTGCTGAGCAAGCAGTCACAGAAATCTCTTGACTGGGTATGGGGAAGCATGTGAAATGAAAGAATAATGAATGATACATAGCAGATAGGCCTTGTAATGAATTTTTTGTTGTACACAGACACCCATGTTAACATATGAATGTGGCCATTTGTATGAAGAGCAGTTGTTCTCCAAAGCTTCGCGGAGGAACAAAATTCGGTTTGCACAAATGTTCGTGAATAATGAACATAAACAGGGACATGAAGAGTGCACTTAGAGACCATGGTGATGTGTATAGGATAATGCTATGTACATAGCCAGATGGCTTTATGCAGCCAATTGGAATTGAAATGAATGAATGACTCCTGACAAACCTTTCCTGAGTGCTTAACCCAGGCTATACAAGAGATAACCTGTAAGGTCATCTTAGAAAAAACTCTATAGCTGTTTAAATATTTTGTGGCAAAATCCTTAGCAGAGATATATCACTCTGGCTTGGAGCCTTTGGGAGCTGTATGGTCTGGTGAAACTTTGCACTGTTAGGGGTTATTATTATCCGTATTGTCTCTAAAATGCAAGCTGACAGTGGCTAAAGTGCCTGGAAGGACCGATGCCCTACATGCCCAAAGTTAACGGACACGCAATATTTTTGAGTCAGTCATAGTGATGGATGTTGCTGTACCAACCCTCATCCTCTGAGGAGAGCTGGAGTTTTGAGGAGTAGCAAAGAAGATGAAATGTTTTTATTAATTACCTACCTGGCATTCAACAATGGGCAGGTTTTCCCCCATTGCTGATGGGCAAAATAGCAGAAAAATACTTTAACAGGACAAGGCTCCTGCAAATTATGTTTCTGCCATCACTACACAGAGAGAATAAATACCTGATGCTGTCCTACCTGCTCCAGGTTGTAGTTACCTCTGCTCTAAACTGTGGTGGTGGGATGAGACAAATTCATCTCAGCTCCAGTATAGAGCTTGCCTTGTGAAGTTACTTCCATTTGTAGATAAACTTTATCTGGCTGAAAATTTTCTGAGCTAAATTTCTCAGATAGAAATGAGTGTATTCACATGGAGACTGTACTAGATACTTTGGGCTAAGTCTCCAGGGAGATGTTCTTGGTGTGCCCTGAGCGTCATCCCAAGGAACGAGTGAAAACCCCTATATGTGACCGCAGCATAATGCTCTGTACATTCCCTGTCTAGACAAGAAAGGGATCTGGGAACTGTTAATATCTGCCTCTCAGAGAATTACACACATTAGCCCTGGTGTTTAACTCTGCAATGTTTCCCAAGAAATCCTATGAAGACAGTACTTTGGCCTGTGTTTCAGTAAAGCTGGGGTGCAGAGAAAATGAACAGTAACAGTCACATGCAGTGCTGACTCCTCTGCCACTGTACAACTGTTTGCTGTAGACATTCATGGATGTATTCACACCCCTAGTTACAGAATTAGGATGTAGGCACTTGTAGGTGAGGCTTTGGACATTTATCCAAAAGGATACTTCTGCTATCTATTTAAATATGTAGTAGTTACCAGTTATTAGGAACCTTCCCATATACAGGCCATTGGTGAGCTTTTGTTCAAGCAAAGAGTAAAATGTAAAATGTCAAGCAACCATCTCTGACTGACACTTGGGAAACTGAGCTGCTGATGATTAGTATCCCATTTACAATTAAAATCTGGCCTCCTTTTCTAATTTTTGTTGACGTGCTGTTAGTCTGTGGACTCCTAGTAGACAACCTGGATTTTTAAATAGACCTTGCTTTGACTTCCAATTACCATACAATTAACAATTCTAAAAATGCTGCCTTTTAATTTCACTGCTTGTATCCATTTTTCTGTGCACTCTTAATTTGCTGTCCTGACATGTCTGCTGTAGAGTCTGATTTAGTACATCAGAAGTCTGTATTTCTATTTAAGACACAGAAGTAGCTGTCTATATATCTATATTGGATCTATTCTTGCTTCTGAACAGAGAAAAGCTGAACATAGCTCCATAAGCTATGCTTCCCCTTAATCCACTGCATTTACGTGGAAATACCATGCTGCGATTTAATCACGGTGGTTTTGAGGCAGAAACCTGCGGCTGCAGGAGTCTGTGCCAAAGGGCCCACGGTGCCCAGCTGGGCCACGCGTGCAGAGCTGTGCCTGCGTGCGTGAAGCCGCTCAGGTATTTCAGCATGCGGTGTGCAGCTCTTGACTGTCCCCTTCAGCATCTCTGGGAACAAAAGGTTTAAAAATGCTCATAAACACAGTTGCCTCTTCCTCCAAGAAGTACGACAAGAAGGAAAATGGTCCATGGTGTTGGAAGCCAGTAAATTTTTCAGGACTTGCCCTTGTAATATGCTGACCCCTCATATTCTTTCCTCTTCTAACACCCACAAGACTCTGAAAATGGCTATAGGGTCCCAGGGTGGATGTGGAGACATGGTGCTGAGTCAGAAGGAGCAGTGCCTCATGGAGAGCCGCGCTGCCTGCGCTGCCTGCCCAGCAGCTCCCTGTCTCTGCAAGGGACATGACAGCTCCGTTCAGGGCTCGCGTGGGGCAAAAAAACAGCAGTATGGTTTGGGGAAGGATAGCTGGTAGAAAAAAAAAAATGGGGCAGGAGCCTGGAAAGTTTACGACGGTGATGCCTCATTTTAAGAAAATAATTATGTAAAGTCGTTGCCTGCCATCACCCAGCTTTGCACTAAGTGACCCAAGGGGTCACTTCAGCCCTATGTTCCCATGAGCTGCAGGAATAAGCAAAAACCACTGTGGAGAGTGTTCCACTTATCATCCATTTGGGTTTGTTTATTGCTGTATTTTCCCAGGTTGATGCTATGTTACTTTTTTCCTTAACACCGTTCTTGCTTCATACAAATGCTCAGAGCTTTCAAGAAGAGAAGTATTACCTGGTAGTGTGCTCAAGAAAGGTATTTAGTAATCCTAGGTGCTTAAACTGGTAATTTAACTGGTATTTAATGGGTGGATGCTTAGACTGGTAATGTTTGTTTATTTTATAAGACTTCCTCAGTAAACCTATCCTTCTTGCTTCTGCTAATCCCTAGCAGAAGGGATATGGGAAAATTGCAAAAGCTGCCAGTAATTCTCAGGACCAAAATTCTGTCTCCTGGTACCTCCCTGATCTCTTCATTGCTTTGTTCCAGCAAAAGGCCCTTGGTAGCCAGAAGGACACTGGTTCCTGAAAGGAATTTCAAAAAGTGCATAAAGTTGGTATCTGCTTAGAAGTAATACAAAATAGGAGCATCTGCCAGAGACGGGAGCATGTTGCTGGCTTGGTAAAACAGCAGGGGAACCTGCTGTTGACCAGATTTGTCCATATCAGTGCAGGTGTCTCTGCAGTTAATAAGAATTACTATTTACACTTGTTTTCAGAGATTTGGAGACATGGGGATAATATAGATAGCCTGTAAGTCATAAAGAGCAAGCAGATATGACACATGTTCCCATTAATGTATAGTGTTACTCCTTGGAGTTAGTGATATAGAGACATTACGAAGTATGGTATGAAATACAGATGGCCCTGAATCTTGACTAAATTTGTTTAATTAAAGCAGAATATATTCTGAGACAGATTTTTATTCTGAATTGAAGATGAGAAAAAGGATGAGCAAAGTTATATGTAAACTGAGAGTGCTCAGAACTACTGGGACATGGCAGCTGGGCGTAAGTGGGATTTGCTGTTTATCTTCAGAAAAAACACAGTGAATGTTCAAGCATAAGCAATCACCTTCCTTTAACAAAGTGTGTACTGATCAGTCAGTAGATGCATTATGGCCAGTTTTAGTTGGTGTAAATGAGCCTCTCTCCATGCCTGTTGGCACTGCAGAGGCAGATGCAAGCCTCCCAGTTATGCCTGTCCGCCTGCTCTGGCCTTGAAGTGAGAAACCAGAGCGAGGGGTTGCGATGGAGGAAGGGGAAACTACTCAGCAGTGAGGCTTATTGGTCTTGCCACTACTTGGAGCCCAGAGAAGTCAGGCAACATGTACAGGATCTAAAAGGAGCTATTTTGCTCTTTTTTCCTTTTGCCTTTCACCAGCAGTAGCTTCACCCTGTCAGTCCTCACCAGCCTGGCATGGCCGGCCTCTGGCACAGCCAAAGTAACCATGCAGCAAGGTGACAGTGGCTGTTTTGATGCCTCCAGTGTTGCTTTAAGAGTAAAGACTTGCTTCAGAGTCAATACCAAGAGTCAGTCCCACAAAAGACTTCACAGCAGCTGAGCAAAAAGCACTGTCCGCTCACATGGAAGGACTATTGCAAAGCAAGAGCGTGACTATTCATAATTAAAATGGAAGAAATTTTAGTGTGCTGACTCCTGGCCGAATAACACAACAGGTCATGAAGGTCAAATATTCCTCCTCCCCACTTTGAACGCGCGTTTCCTTATCCAGCTCTAAAACACAAATTTTGAATCTGTCCTACTGATCTTCATAGCTTGGGTTAGTTCATCCCAGGTACAGTGAGATACCATAGTGTTTCCAAAAGATAACCTGCAGAAGTCTTACAGGGGAGAGAAGCAGGTTACCTTGAAGGGGGGAGTGAGAGCCAGTCGGCTGCGGCTGGCTGATGCACGGGGTAACTGGCTCTCTTTCCATGCAGTCATGGCCGGCCGGTGTGGAGGTGGAAATGTTAAAATATCTGCACACATTTGCCTCTCGTTGTGCTTAGTGGGGAAAAAAAGGCATTGTCGGATGTGACCAGTTTCTGTGAAGAAATAAGCCTCAATGAGTATTTTATTTCTGGCCCAACTCTCAACTGTAAAATAGCATCACTTCCTCTAAATAACACCCTTTGCGGCAGCTGACTGCATTCTTGTTCTCCAACATAAATTGTTAATTTTCTTTACAATATCAGGTGAGAGTAAGATAAAACCTTCCTTCTGGGCAGCTGTATAATCTGTAATCCTTCCACGGTTTCTTACTCTGTGAGTTAAATCCCATCCTACCACAAAACAACACAGAGGAAAACCTGAGAAGGCTTACCCTACCGAATAGGCTGTTCAGCTGGCTTTTGCCCTGGCAGTACAGAGGCTTTCCTAACGCGTGTGGTAGAAGTGGCAAGAAACTGCTTTTAGTTCTGGACTCTCAGTGACTGGTCACTGCAGGATCTGTCACCTAATGGGAGACCTGGATCACCCGGTGGCCCCTCCTGGGCTAGCTCAGGGGAATGGGAAAGGGGGAAATGAGAAAAAAGGATGGTCCATCCTTAGCAGCTTGTTCTCCAAGATCAGGGTGGCAGGAGGGAGAGGGAATGAGGAAAAGCAGGACCAGGGAAGGTGAGTCCTGCAAGGATGGACCAAACCAGAAATGGGTCTGAGTGCGATTATGAAGATTTTTACACTTAATGTTCCTTCTGACTTGGGAATTGGCTTCAAAAAACTGAATACATAGAATATGAGAGCACATGTCTGTGTGGAAGAAGGGGAAGGGTCAAGAGAGAAGCTTGAAGTACTTGGTTACTTTTGGATATTTACTGCTTCAAAATGCTGGAAAGGGGCGATATCTTTCATACTTGATTTTTGCTGAAGTACAAAGCAAATCCTCTCTGCATTAAACAGCAAAGAGCGTTCTTGAGAGTAAGGACCCTTAAAGACTCTTGTGTTTTGTTCTGTTTTTTTCCTTCTGGGCAATGAATGACTAGTCCCTTGACACCACTAACTGTTTATGTAGAAAAGCTAATTTCACTTCTGCCAATAAAGTTCTCTTGCCAGTCTGAGTTTCTCATTAAAATTAATATTCTTATTGTATGTCCCTGTTTGTTCCCTTGCTGAGAGAGAAGCTAATAATCTTTCATTCAGGGCCAAATTCCCACCTCTTCCCCATCCCAAAGCAGAGGAGGGGGGAGAAGGTAATTGCATATGGAAAGGCACGTTGGCAGGAACACAGTCCTTTGGAGACGTGCTTCATTTCATGGTAAGGAGAAGTGTTTCAGTGGCTGTATCTGTCAGTCGAGCTGTAGGAGACCTTGGTTCACTTCTCTACTGCAAAAAGCTTCAAGCTTATGTCTCATGGGGGAATGCCATAACTAACAGGCCAGGCACTGCAGGGGATTGTTCTGAATTTCTCTCCAGTGAAGCAGCTCTGTTTTGTAAGAGAGAATTAAGTAGCCAGGGAGAGCAAGTACGGAGGCATGGCAGGGGGATTAGGGCACTCAGTTGGGATGTTTCTGTTCCTTCTCTACTTAATATGAAAACTTCACGGAGTCGTTAAAGAAGAGGAGGCGTTGTTTCCCCGGCTCGCTCTGCCTGGTGTGATGCTGGAGCCGTTAAGGGAGTACCTACTGGAGCGTTCGTTGGAGGTGGGGAGGATAAGCTGTTCTGAGGAGCCTGTCAGCACTTGTTGTGAAACAGGTGGGACTGTCTCAGCGTCCCAACCGCACAATGCCCACCCGCGCATGGGGGATACATTGTGCAGAAAAGAGGAAAGCTGGCAGCCAAATAGCTTTGGGCTTAGCACACCTAAAGGAGAAATTAGGTGGGAAGCCCTCTGTGGCTGTAGCCTAGGAGGACTGTGGGGCCAAGCAACTGTTCATACCTGAGGGTTAAGCAAGCACATAAGCAATCCTGAAATCCTCCCCCAGCCACAGTGGGGTATCATTCTTCCCTAATGCACCCAAATAGCATCACCACCGTGCTGTCCTTGTGCCTGAGGGGAAAATCCCTTTTCCTAAGCAGAGTAGTTCACACTGCGGTTTTGTCTCTGCACTGGTAAAAATAAAAGACTCACTCAGGGACAACAGGATGGATTGAAGCCCAGCTAGAACAAATCATCCCTTCAGGTGGGACTACAATGAATGGGAGCTTCAACTCCCTTTCCTCTTTTACATCTTGCTGCTGCCTTTTGGGCTTGATGTTTGAGATGCAGAGGAATGAAAGGATGGCTTAGTGGGTTTAGTGGGTATCTCGGAAGTATGCTTGGAAGTAAGACCTAGCCTTTCAAAAAATGTCTAGGAAAGCAATTCCTGACAACACTGAGATCATCACTAATGCTAAATGTTCCTTTAATTCTAATTTTGAGACAGTTGCCAATCTTGCAAATTAAAGATTTATTGCCTGAGAGTACTCAGATCACAACCTAACACAGGTTTAGCTGCTTTGTTCCATCCTCTTTGGAGTCATCTCAGAGGCTAAGCCCCTGTGTTAGAAACATCACCAATGCAAAGACTGAATGATCGATCAAAGCAATGCAGATTATGAATTCTCCTATGCAGTCTTCCATAAAGGGCATCTAGAGAAGCAGCTATTTTTTTCTGTTTATTTTTGGCAGGCAGCTTTAAGTCAAAGATTCTGTGAGACTGTTTTGTAACAACCTGTGTCCTTTATTTAAGGAGGTAAATTTTCCTAGAATAAATATTTTTCAAGGAAATGACATAACTGAGACAAGACACAAAAATGAAATGTTCTGCCCAATTCGTCAGGATAGATCAAAGACAGCAAAGGGAAAAGGTATTTCTAACTTCAGAAACTCCAGAATAAATAGACTGTTACTGATGCAAACTCCCTCAAGAAAACAAATAGGATGCACTTTTGCTCTGTTTTGAAATTAATTCTAAGTCCAAGGAATGGAATACATAATGTGTGTAATAATTTCAGTGTGAATCCCAGGGATATTAAACATTAAATCTGGGCTGAGATCTTGTATTATAAAAATTATTGAGAGCATATAATTAACATACATCATTCAGCTACTTACTGTATTTGAAGAGGCTAGGTTTATACAAATACATCAGAGTAATGCTTGGCATTCCAGGGCGTGACCAAATAATCAAATTACAAAGAATGAAGTGGTTAGGGCTTGAGATAGCACGGTAAACTCTACAACTCAAAGGATCCTCTGTTGTGGATCAGATCTTGATCTCTGTAGACTGCCTGCAAAATAAAGTAATAAATGTGACATCAGGGATGTCTCTTTCAAACTAGGTAGATATCATCCAAAACTTTAACAGAAAGAGCAAACCCAGCAATCCAGCAGGAAAGAAAACAAGCCACATCAGGTGCTGCTCCACTTGTTCAATTTGCCTCTCAGCCACTCAGTTTGAAGTGTGTCTGATTATTGATCATGATGTTTTCCTCATCACAAACCTCTCTCTTCTTATCAGTAAAGAATATTCACCCTGTTGTCCTAGTTCAGTTTTTATGTTTCTGGGAGTTTTTTCCACTCTAATGTATGTCGTTTTCTAGATACTGCAACTAGGGAAAAAAGTGCGTTTAAATCTGGATTAATCTTCTGAGAACCAAACTTTTAATTAACTCAGGGAAGGAGTTTGTAAGAGACGTAGTAAAAGATTCTCTTGAGCCTGTATCTTTGTATTTATTTATTTTATTCCAGAAAACAAGGACCAGTTGCCACCAATGCCTTTTACCATATTGCACCTCCTTGTGAAGGTGGGCAGCTTTGAGACGCCTTTTGATGTGAGCAGGTAGCTAAAATTCTATGTTAGACCAGCTAGGAGGGGAAATCAGTGGTGGAGATGGTGTATTTGAGAGAATTCTCTTTATTTACAGAAACGTACTAAATCCTGCTTTCTTGACGTGAGAAGGATCCAGACACAGCAGTCTCCTTGCTGGAAGATCCTTTGCAGCTCCGTGTGAACAGAAGTGTACTTTCTGCTGCTCTCATGTCGTACACGAGTTCTTCCAAAAGTGGCTGATGCCTCTGTTTTCTCTTCAAGTTGATCTGTGCCTTGTCTACTCTCCCTTACCATCCTCCCCATTTTTCCCTGAATACCAGGAAATGATTTTCTTTTCTGTGTCATCTTTTCTTTATTGTTGGTAAAAACACATGGTTAACTTCCTCTTACACTTATCTTAAAGGCTGATCATTAACCTGATGTACCTCCTTCCCCTCAGCTCAGTTCACTGAACTGGTGCCACCTTATACCAGTCAAAATAAAGATCAAGTTTTTCAACATTTTAACAAATAGAAGAAAGCTTAAGCCTTCCCACATTAATAAATGCTTTCTCTTAAGCTCATTTCACATCACCAGCCATTTCTGGTGTTTGCAGTAACAACCCGATTTCTTTTCTTCCAGCTACCAAATGGAAGGTTATCTCTAATGAATCCCTAAATTTCACGTATCCCATCTTATTTTCTCTGTAAGATCCCTGTATTTTCTTTCTGAGTCTATACTGTCCCCCAGAGGAAGCCACTCTCACCTTTTGCCAGAATAAAGGAGTTCCCAACTTTTTTTTTTTTTAAAAAAATACGAATTTCTGTTCTCATCAAACCTATGGAGCGGTTCTGCTGCTATTCACAAGCCCAAACAGAACAGAAGCAGCGACACAAAACTTCTGCTCTGGGAGAATGTGAAGTATAGGCCATTTCCACACTGTCTCAATTTTCTTGTGTTTCAGGGCTTATTCAATCCCCTAATTCAGATTTTGCAAGAAAGCCTTCTTTTTCTTTCTTCATTTATAGTAGCTCCTGCTCAGCAGTAAACAACAGGGACTTGTTCCTGGAACAGACTTTCAAGAACTTTGGTAGGTAAAAGATTTCACCAAGATTTTGGGTTACAAAACAGATTTTTGCCACTTCCATCTTTTCTTTGTAGAAGAAAATAGCAGAATATGTTCCCATTGTAATGCTTTCTGTTCCTGGAAATAGAACAGCTTATTTGCTGCAAACCACTTAGAAAATCATTTGTTTCAGCTAGCCCACATCTTTAAAAGGAACTTCCAAAATCATATTTGCAATATACCTTTCCTATTGTTACTAGGTATGATAAACTCTAATTCACTTACTAGTTGATCTATTACCTCAGTTACTCATGTTTCTTGTTCAAATTACAGAGGTCCTGGTTTCAAAATCTATTTTTCCACTTTTTTGATGCGTTCACATTCCCCAGACGTTCTTTCCATTTGAAATCAATTAGGAGGTTCCGTTCTGGATCTCCCAAATCCCTAGTCTTTTCGGCTTGTCTAGTCTAATAAATATAAGCTTTGAGACAATGTCTACAATTCCTTCACATTTCACTGATTCTATTACACATTCAGTCGCCAAAATTCCCATTATTGTTGTTAGCTGTCCAGCTTGAAATAAAAATGACGTGCTGGTCCTTTTACATGTCCCGGAGTTTTGCTTCTTCAGTTTGATGTCTTGCCATTTCCTGATCTGAAAGAGAAGTTCTCTAGAAAGTAACGATGGTCTACCCAGGGCAGCCTTATGTTCATAATAATCTTTTTTTTTCACAGGGCCAGTATTCAAATGAAGTTCACATTATTCTCAGTTTCATTTTATTGGGCAAAATTTTTTATCTTTATTGTTTTTCAGTAACATCATGAGGCAGATTTGTATCCTCTTTCCCTGGCACAGAACTGCGCTTAGAGAATTTGTAGTGACTGTCTTCCATCCCTGTCACCAGAAACTGCTTCCTCCTTTGATCCATGGCTGCAAGGAGAAAATCACAGTTTCCATAGTAAACTCCAGAGACCCCTTGGAGTGTCTCTGGCTGCCATTCACTGACCTTATTGTGAAAGCCGAAGTCCAGTTGAACACCTTTGAATTGATCCCTTGCCAGTTTATCCTGAAAGCCCTGCACATGCCAGAAACACAAGTTTCTGCAGCTTCTCTTGCAGTTCAGATGGGATTTTGTCTTTCCTTTTCCTTTTGCTTCTGACTTTTAGTTGCACCTGGATTGACTGAGATCTGTGGATTGTTCTAATCAAGAGGCAAAGGTTTGCATGAAGCCTCTTTTTGGGAAAAAAGAGCCACAGTGCTCTCCGGCCATGGCTATTCAGGCTTGCTGCTGAAACTCCTCCCTCGTCTCCATCTTCAGCAGCCCATGATGTTATATTCAGGAAAGTAAAGCTCAGGTGGAGTTTTCCCTAAAATATATTAGGAATTTGCATTATTTGATCTATGAAAGTCCAGCCTTTCCCACAGGACTCTGTGACTTTGCCAACCAAGTAGACGAACTGCAGTAAATGTCTGTTCTTGCCTAAGCTCTCCAATTGGCCCGACTGAACGTCCAGATGGCTGACTACCATGATGGGTCGGTGACCAGACATTTCTTCCTGAAGCTGAAATTTAGCCAGTGAGTCCTTGTTCCTCTTCATCCCTGCTAGTGGGTTCCCAGCTGGTGTCTCCCTACCCTGAAGGATCTATGGCAGTGTTGTTGCCATTTACCTTTTTGGGCTTACCAGCTCAGACTGGAAGTTTTGCAGCTGGCCTTCCCAGTCTGTTAGGACATTTTGTAGTCATTACTGCAACAACGAGTTCACCTCTGCCTGCAAATCGCTTCAGCCGTTTCTGGGAAACCTCCAGATGCTGCTGTAATTCCTTTTGTAAAGTTTCCAATTCTTGTTTTAGCACCTTCTGGTCTTGGTTTAATTCCTTTTGGCTGGTTTTGTTTTCTGAGAGCAGATTTGTTATTGGTTCAAGAATACCAGCTCATAATTTCTCTATATGAATGGGGTCCCAGTGTTGACACCAGGCTTTTATCTTGTGACCTGATCAGGTTATTCCAATTAGAAGGATAAATTGATGGGGGACATATTTCTGATACAATTCTGTTAATTTATAATATTGTATGAAGTTGTGCTTTCTTAGGGGAAGTGTTAATCATGCACAGTTTTCTTGCCCACAGCTTTTTCTGCTAGAAACTTGTCCAAAAAATCCCCCTACTAACCTTCCCTTGGGGCCTATGGGAAGGTCGCAGATCTGCACACCAAAGGCAGAAACACCTTGAGGAGACACTTGCACTAGTCCCAGACAGAGGTAGGGGTGCCAAGCCACAGAGTTATAGGCAGGGCAAAAGGGAAATGCTCTGAAACCGGCAACCACCAGAGAAACAGGATAGGGTAGGCAACTGTGTGACTGGGTTAGAGGTGAAGCACATTCTGTTTTTCATGACTGTTTTAGGATCTACACCAAATGTTATCCTGTTCTGGGCCCCCGCATACAATAGCAGCCAGGGGAGAGACTTTTCCCTAAGGCAGAGCCACAGCAACGCTGAGACGACTATGCATTACGTCTGTTCAGACTGCTGCATCTTCTTTCTCCTTGTACTCTGTCTCTTCTTCATGGCTCTACCTCAACAAATCCTCTCTGTCTGCGGAGTTAACACTTGTAAGCCTTTGGATGTCCTATATTTAGATGGAGACATGCACTAACCTCCTCTTATAGATATCTTAACTGAAGGACAACAATTAAATTTAAGCTCAGTACCTACCACCACATAAATACACCATTTCATCAGCTAGCCAGCAAAATCTTTGACAAATGGTGGAAGAATCAAGGAATCAAGATTGTTAGCCAAAAGAAATTATGAGTTAGCAGATCAAAACAAATTACAATCAATGTTGAGAAGAAAGAGGGCTTGGGAGTACAAGTGGTGAGAAGATCAGCATAGCACTCCCATGGGTTTTAAGGCAGGACATGGAGGAAAGAGATGGGGAAAAGCGAGCTCAAACAGCATGAAAGAAGAGAGAGCAGAGTGGAAACCAGGGTTACAGGGAGCACCGTGAGCAGCAGAGTTGGAGAAATATGAGATCAATGAGGGGAAACAGGATGAAAGGAGTGCAAAGACGAAATTGTGCATATTCCCCTAAGGAACAATGAAGACAGCTGAAATTGATACAACACTTTCTTCCGATTCCTGAATACAGTTAAGGCTCGGTGCCTGTCCTGTACGAGGACAGCTGCAGATGAGGAGCACTGCCAATTGTAAGTGTTGCTAAATTCCTCACCCTTGGGAGAGGAGAGGAAAAGCAAAAGGGCAGTACTGGTAGGGCATATGGAGGATTTCAGAGGACTGTGGTAAGAAGTGAATTCTTAGAGCAGAATTCCCTTACAGGAGGTGATCGCTAGCTCAACCAATGACATAATTCCAGTTTGAATGCCTCTGCTGGCCTCAGCTATGGCAGTTTGCTACAAAGAGAGACACCAGCTTAATTTAATGGATCCTCAGTGATGTTCAGATTTTTGGTTTTGCTCAAAACACTTGTCTTGAGTTCCAACTAACAAAAAGACTAAAAGACTATGAAATGGTCCAGGTTGGAGATAAGATGGTTTATGTGATTAGATGCAAGTGTGAAAAAAATGACATCTGGAACAGTATTTCAACTAACCGCAAAAAGAAGGAACCATAGGAAAGGTCACTAGGATTAACAAAATCCAAGGCCAGAAGGAACAGTTGTAATCCTGTCTAGTGATCACCCCCTTGACCAAAGCCATCGGATTGCACACAGTGATCCCTGAACAGCACGTTTCTGAGGTTGCGCCAAGTACCTGGAGAGATGACTTCTCCTCTTACTGTTCTGATGTCCAGCTTGAGATATTTGTAGTACTGTGAGGGTCACCTGCAGCCCGGATAGTCCCAGTGAGGCATCAGGCATGTGTCTCTTGCACCCAACCCGAATCTTCTCCTAATGCCTCACTTCTTTCTGTGCCCTGTGGGCCCACACTGTCCTCTCCACTTCCCACCAGCCTCAGAAACTGCTTTTGCTCCTTGCTCTCGTCATGCTGTGGCTCTTTATAAGTGCCAGAATTCCCTTGCAATCTCTCACAAACCCCTCTTTTCCTTGCCTGTCCCAATTTCTGAATCCTTCCCCAAGGGTAGAATTTGTAGTACACGCACTGTGGCTCAGCCAGCAATTCCAGTGCCTGCGAGGTGTGTTTCTTCCAGATGTACCTGCTTTGTCTTGAGTAGACTGGTTTCATGCTTTTTTCTGATTCACGAGGTTCAGCCACTAGTTGAACATCTGGATACAACTCTGACCACGTCCTCGTGGAGTTCCTCATACCACTATGAGGTTAACATACTCCTTTAGTTTTCTTTTGTCTGCTAAACTTTTTACAGTTTCAAGGGATCCTGGACTGCTGTTCAAGAAGCTGTGAAAATCATCTTCCTTTCCTGTTGCAGAGGCCATATCAATCACCACTGTGAATTATTTCACTAGCTTTCTGTCACCTTCCACAACCAGCATACAGGAAGGCACTGTCCACACCTGAGAACACTGCAGTTTTGATCAGACACAAATACTGGCTGAAGGCTGATGTAGATAGGTCTTGGGAGACTATCCGTAAAAGGTGCTGGGGAAGATGTGGGTGTATGAAAGTACATAAATACAGAATAGGACGCAAAACATTTTTTTTGGTAATGTAAGTTGATGGGGTAAAAATGGTACATGTATGTCCAAGAATAAAGAGATACATAGTACTGAAGAGAAGGATGAGAAAAATGATCTTTATACAGCATGAGGAAAGAAGGCAGGTAAATGGTCTGAAAGGTTTAGTGGGGTGGGGAGCAAAGTGGTGGCAGGATTAGCTCCTGTCTGGAAATGAATTAGCAGTAAGAAAGAAAACAGAGTATGCCCCATAATAGTGCATAAAAGGATGGAAAGAAAAAAAGGGAGCAAAGAAAGACGAGCAATGCTTGTCTATGCAGAGGGGATTTAGTGAATTTCTTTTGTTAGAAAGTTTATTAGCAGGGTATCAGAAAATTATACAGACATAAAGTTACTTACACAAGAACATTTACAACATAAATGCAATTTTCAGCTATGGGTTTCATTATCTAGTGGGTAGTAGCTCAAGGAATGCAAGCTGGATTTTAATTCTGTCTAGCATGTAAAAGTAAATGACAATTTGCAGTGTTTGGTGCAATGGAAAGTATGCTGTTCAGATGCCTGTAAAAATTTAAGTTTTATTGGCAGCCATAGCGTAAACAAGGTGCCCTATCTGTTATCTCTTCATAGAGGATTCTTGTAGTGTTCAGCCTGAGTGTTGCAAAAAATATAAAGTCATTACAGCTTCTGGATATTTTTCTGTACTTTGGGGTTTTCATCAAGATTCAGAACCATTTTCAGAGAGTGCATGCCCTAAGACCCTCTCTGTCACTTACAGAATGCTGCAAATTGACTCTATCACTTTACCCGCTGCTGTAAATTGGCTCTGAGCACACATAATGTGTTAGGTTTGCCTACTCACTTTCAGTTTTCACCCGCCTCTGCTGGGCATATCTAGGAGTAATGGGATGAAATTGAGCAAAGGAAAATTTAGACTGAATATCAGGAAAATTTTCCTAACAGTGAGATCTATTAGAATGTGGAATAGTCCCCCAGGAAAAGTGATGGAAACCCCGTTGCTAGAATCATTAAAAATAGACTGGAAAAAAACACAGTAAAAATACAATAGAAAATAATCTGCATTGTCAGGGGATGGACAAGATGATTCCCTAGCTTCTCTCAGGCTCTAATTTCTAGAGTTTTAGGAGCTGAGCTCCATCAGTATTAAATTCCCTGAATGCCCAAGATCATCTAATTGAAACAATAGAAAGTTTGCTCATAGGCATGCCAGGGAGAGTGCTCAGTAATGATCAGGCTGCATTACTGCTGAGAGTGTATCACTTGATCAGCACTGTACAAAGAAACAAGGAAGGAGACAATTTTTGTCACAGTTTACCCTTTGCTAAAGCTGTTCTCCTGAGTCAAATATGCTGGCTTGTTTCAGCATTGCTGATGTTATAGAAAGAGATCTTTAAAGCAGGTAATAATGGAGACCAGATCACAGTTTGTAGCAGTGGAGATTTGTATCAAAAGCCAACCACACGTGTTCAAAATCAAAATTTACTCCTGCAACACATGTACTTTCTACCAGAACTCTGTGCTCCTTCCATAGCAAACAGATGCTGTACACTGCCATGTCATTTGTCTATGGAAACCTTGCCTGTATAGTGAAGGATAACAGATTACCTCCACAGGGAAAAGACACTGATTCTGAGTTTTTCCTCTCTAAAATGAGGTTGCTGTTAAAATTTTCCCCTTCTTGTTGGTCTTAATGTTTCACAATCAATGTCAAAATCTCAACAAACGAAAAAAATTAAAAGCAAATTGCCAAAGTAATTCCAGGTACCGCAGCCATGCCTGAAGTCAGTGCCAATTTCTTTCATTCAGCAACATTAGTCGCTTCTCTGGTTGCTGTGAGTAGAACACGAAAGAACAAGGAGGGAGAAATGGCATGGCAAACTGCGCACGCAGGAGAACAGGCTATCCTACAGTTGTCTGAAGAAGCCATAAAGTCAGAAAATCCTTTTATTTTTTCCTGGTAGATTTCCATGATGATTTTCACAGAATCACAGAATCACAGAATGTTCAGGGTTGGAAGGGACCTCTGTGGGTCATCTAGTCCAACCCTCCTGCTGAAGCAGGGTCACCTACAGTAGGCTGCACAGAACCTTGTCCAGGCGGCTCTTGAATATCTCCAGAGAAGGAGACTCCACAACCTCCCTGGGCAACCTGTTCCAGTGCTCCGTCACCCTCAGAGGGAAGAAGTTCCTCCTCATGTCCAGACGGAACTTCCTGTGCCTCAATTTGTGCCCATTGCCCCTTGTCCTGTCACTGGGCACCACTGAAAAGAGCTTGGCCCCATCCTCCTGACACCCACCCTTCAGATATTTATAAGCATTTATTAGGTCCCCTCGCAGCCTTCTCTTCTTCAGG
>Ga0065711_1002479_pt1 | contig 61214 bp, 49 predicted proteins | sample Hoacrofraction12_FD_59098 | JGI IMG/M metagenome (GOLD analysis project Ga0065711, IMG submission 59098) | Hoatzin crop microbial communities from Cojedes, Venezuela - Epithelial fraction 12 v2 (version 2) | ecosystem: Host-associated > Birds > Digestive system > Esophagus > Crop | place...
GTCGGCTCTCGGCGGGTGCCTCAGCCGGGCCCCGCGATGAAGGCAGGCGCAAGATAAAGCAGTTTGTTAATTCGGCGGAGTCAGGTGGAGCGGGAGCAGAGCCGTCCCTCAGGAGCAGCCTGGAGGGATGGCGGTCCGGCGCTGCGTCCTTCCCGGGGCCGGGATACACAAACGGGAAGTGAACAGGGACCCTCCACACGATCCCGTTTTGGCTGTGGCTTTGTAGTTACAATGTAGTGCTGCGTGGAGCTGGTAGATGAGAGCCAGTCTGGGTAATGTAGTTTTAAAATCAGAAGTAGCTTAAGCTAGGTTAGTCCTGGTAAACTAATACAAAGTTATTAGAGTGCATCTCCTGCGTGACTGTGCTGCTTCTTGATGTTGAGCCTTGCTCAAGTAGACAGCCCTCTGTGCTACACATTGAACACACCGTTACGGAAAAAGAACAGCTGTTCCTGCTGGTACTTAATCTCACTGTGGTGGTAAGGTATCTCCGTGGTAGCTTGGATGCCTCTTGACATGGTTTCCTGTAGGCAGCAGAGGACGTTATTGTTGTTCTGACAGTACTTAAACATGCCCACCAGACCTCCTTTTCTATCTGGCCTTGCTGAGCTTTGTAACACCTGCCCATTTTATGTGTGTTTGATTCCTTGAGGAAGTCAAGAAGATCTTGTGATAACTGACAAGGTCCTCCACGTCGGTCGGAGCAATCACAAGCACAAATACCAAAATAAGGTCCTTTCCAACTCAAACTACTCTATGATTCTGTGAGTCTATATTAATGTCAAATGCACATCTATTTCATGCTTTTTGTAGAGCCATGATCTCAGTGTCTCACCACACAGATCATCTGTCAAAGCACTGGTTCTAGTTGAGGGGAAGGCATCAGCTAAATTTTGTGATGAAAAGCTCCTCAATTAAATAAGTTTTTTCTTGTTGTCCTTAAGTATGTGTATACTGTGGAACATACTGCATGCTTAGGTTGTGCCCCCCAACCTTACTGTAGCTGGTCCCCCAATAAGCTAGATTACTTTGTTTATGTACAGATACCTCTCCTTTTGGATACAGTTTTTAGACTGATACTTTCTTAAGAAGTTATTTTGTAAGTTAAGAGAAAAAGAGATTTGAAAGATGGAAGGTAGGAAAAGATTGACAGTAGTAAGGTTGTGCATTATCTTTCAGAATATGTATTTTGTATATATTTTGATTGTTGGGCATTTCATACCTGTAATTCCTACATCTCATCGTTTAAGAAAAAATTTGTATTTAAAAAAAACCAACCCTTAAGCAAGTATGTGAATGGAATCAAGTAGTATTCAATTAGCTGAAGAAGTAAGAGTGCCAAAATCAGTATGTGCCTGTGTGTGTTTGTCTCATATTTTCCTTTGCCGTCTGTGACAAAGCAGAAAAGCAAAAATGTATATATGATGTCATCTTTATGAAGTTATGGATTATATGGAATGTGTGTTTTCTAAAACGTTTAGCGAACACTGAAGAAATGTTAAATAGAGGGGAACACTCAATTAGTTTATGTGTTCAAAAAAGATGAGGAAATGTTGATTTTTATGCTCCCTTAAGCATACAGCTGGATTTCAAAGTCTTAACAGCTTGTCTTTCAGACTGCTTAGGCATACTTTTTGGGAAAGTAATACCAGTTCAGCCTTTCATTAGGGAAGGAGGTTTCAGTTGTTGAGTCTTCAAACTGCTGAATGATGAACAGGGGGCATGATAGAACAGATCTCAAAATATCATGCTCAGCATAGAGCATTATTGGAGTTATTGATTGAGCTTGATTTTTTTTCTATAAAATAATCCCTGCTGTGTCATAAGTTTTTTGAATAATAATGAATTTAATATTCTAGTTAGTTTTATTTCTTTCTAAATTTTCTTAACCATTTCCATGCCATATTCAGAGTTTAGGGCAATAAGTAGATTTAAAAATGTTCGGTTTTAAACTTGGCAGAATCAAATTTTTTGAAATATTGATCATAAAGGCGTTCCAGAGAATAGACTAATCCAAGATTTCCAATGTCTTCTGCCTTTTTCAGATACTGCATTGACTTTCAGGTGTATGAGAAGTCACTGTGGCCCTGAGCAACCAGTAGGTAAGCAATAGAACAAAACTTTGCACCACTTTCTGATTAGATATTTGTCAGTTTCCAGGTTGTTTACTGTACTTTATCAGTTCAAGTATTCTGATCAAAAGGAAAGGATATTTAATAGCAAAGTTTAATATCTTAGAAATGAATGTCAAGAAATGGATGCTTATAGTATCAAACTAAAACAGGTATTGGTTGTGTTTTAAATATTAGAAAAATTGATTTTGTGACTCTAAGGAGATGTTTGTCCTACAAGGGCTGGTTCAAAGGGCATCCAGTTGTGTTTGTTCATTAACTTCAAAATACTGCGTTGAGAGGTGGGGAGAAAAAGAAGGGTGTTTAAGTTAAAACAGAGGTTTAACGTGTGTCCTGATCTTCACTGTTAGTGTCACAAATTCCTTAAGTATGCATGATCTAATTTTTAACTTAAAGAAAAACTGGTTTTACTACAGTCTTCTTGTTTGCAGTACACCAAAATATGAACACAATGTTAATCTGTGTTGCAAAATTGATGCTTATTAGAATCATCTTGTGTGGTTCAGCGGCCAGCCTCCTTTCAGTTGTTTAACATAAAATTGGTTAGCACTGATAATGCCTGATAATTGTTATTTTATTTTTTTTTTCCAGGAAAAATTATAAATTCAATATGGCACCCATTTTAGATTGGAAGAAGCTTATGAAAGTTGATCCAGATGCTCTGCCTCATCAGGAGAAACTAGCGGACAGATTGCTGGAGACCATGTCCAAGGTACTCAAGGGGAAAACAGCACCTGAGGGGTTTGTTATGCATTATGTATTCTTCCCTAAACTGTCTCTGGTCCTTCACATACGTAAATGATTTATTTTGTGGATTTCATTGATATTTGTACAAAAAAACCTGTTGTCTCTTTCATTAGGTTGATGGGAAAGACTTGAAAACTCAAACTCCGGAACAACTGATACACCTTTTTAAAATTACTCAGTCACTAATGAAGGTTTGTATTAATCCTCACTTTCTACAATTCTGCAGATGCATTTGTTTAATTTTTGTTTAAATGAAAGCATCGTTACTCTCTTCTTTTTTTTTCTTTTTTCCTTTTCCTGCATTGAACACACTGGTTACTCCTAAGACCTTTTATATGCTAAATGTATGCTTGCACCAGAGTATCTGCTTGGGGCTGTTGGGACTATGGCAGTGAGAAGTAAATAGGACTCACATAGTTGTACAGTTAAGGAGCCTTAGTTTTACAGATGGAAAATGCAAACAAATATCTCAAAAATAGATTAGAATTTTTAAGTTATTGGTAGTGATTTTAACTTTAATAGAAGTTTTTGTGATAGGTTGATGGTTTAGAGTAAATAAAAACACCACCATGAATGAAGAAACACTGCCATCCTGAAACCGATCCTATAAATCTGTCATGCTTTCTTGTACTTACTCATAAATGTGCTGAAAGCAAGAAATAACAGCAGTGTAGGTTAGCACACTGGTTTTAGAGAGGCTTTTTTACTGTTTTTGTTTCTCGGCAGTATGCTTTTCAATGTTTAGATAGCCCTGTAGAATAAATTACTGAAGAAGATATTTCAACAATCTGAACTTTTTAATTGTCAGCATGGGAAAAATGGGACTGGTTTCATTTGTTTAAAGAGAGAAAATCAGTGTTCTTTTGTAAATATTTTCATAATTTTAAACATGAGCTCTATGGAGCAGTCTTTTAATTTACGTTAATAGTAAAAATTTCGTCTTTGTTTGCTATGCTTTTTTTCGCAGATGAAAGCTCAAGAGGTGGAACTGGCACTAGAAGAAGTAGAAAAAGCTGGGGAAGAGCAAGCCAAATGTGGTAACCCAGCCTTTTTGTGCTCTTCCTGAATGGTTTGTTAAGTGTATTCTTTTTTTTTTTTTTTTAAGTTTGGGGAACTGGATAAAATACCAACTGCTCTGAAGTCAGTTGCTTCAGTGAAGCCAAATATTTAAAGACTAAGGTTAACCATTGTTGTTTTAGGTACTTTTTACCTTGTTGGGTAATTTACTGTATCTATTCTATTTTAACAGAAAATCAATTTAAAACAAAAGTGATGAAACTTGAAAATGAATTACAGGTATGTTTTAAAATTTTGTTAGTTTATAGAGTGCAGTTTGGTGGGGTTTTTAAAATGAGTTTTTTTAGGCTAGTATTTTACCCTAGTAAAGAGGTCTAATAGGCCTACATTTTAGCTACTACTTTTTATTGGCTTTTGAATATACACTAGCCCCAGGTTTGCAAAAAGCTGTATGTGCTATGAATTTTTTTTTTTACTTGAATAAATCCCATTTATTTTTAGAGATTTCTGGCTTTTGTTGAAAGAAGCTAGTGAGCCCTTCCTGTTGCTTTTCTGGACATGAGGAACGTTAGTCTTAGCATCTGCTTTTTTTTTTAGTTCTTTCTATTTTGAAGAACTCTACTATATTTATAATGTTATTTGAATGCTTTTAAGATGGCACAAAGGTCTGCTGGTGGTCCTGATACTTGTTTTTTGCGTGATGAGATCTGTCAACTGGAAAAACAATTGGAACAAAAAGAGAGACAGTTAACAGATATAGAAAAAGAATTGGAAAAAGAGAAGAAAGTCAATGAACAGGTAAGAAGGACTTGAGCTTGACATCTCCAAAAGCTATTCTGGCACATCTTTTAAAAAGAGCCTCTGAAATTAAAAAAAACAACACCGATGAAATAGGACTGCTGTGCATTTGTATTCTGTTTTGTTTCTGGAGTTCTTTGTTTTTGTAGTTTGTGGTGTTGGTGATACATATAAAGGTTTTCCATCTTGTTCTAGCTTGCTCTTCGAAATGAAGATGCCGAAAATGAAAACATCAAATTAAAGAGAGAGGTTAGTAAAGAATTATTGCTGATTTACTGTATTTTTAACTTCATTTATAAATATTTTATTAGCTTTCTGTATTTATAATCTTTGTTGTGGCATAATGTTTAATTCTGTTTTAGAACGTTTCATGGTTACTGGTACAAAGTAAATATGGAATTGTAATGACATTTAGCAAATATATAGTACATCTGCTCCAATGAAATTTAATTGAGATCAGGAAGTGTCTACATTTGAATTCATATAGTCCTACTGTGCATTAATGTTGTCTGGGCTTTGTGTTTCGAATTTTTAGTATTTTTCTTAAATACTATTGACAAATAGATTTGGTGTATATTTGGATTTGGTTTATGCTTGCTGCTTTTGCTAGGATTGTCTCATTCGTCAAAATAAAGTTATAAAATCTCAAAAGTTAATATAAGAATAAATGCAAAGATAGAGTTAACAGTCTTTATTGCTAGAAATTTTTTTATTCATTGTCTTGAAACATTTTTTCTAACTATTTTTAGGGAAAAATGCATGTTTTATAGCATTTAATACTTGTAATCTTGGCCTGTAGGAGAACAAAAACAGACAGTAAAAGTTACATTAATGTCCTGGGGGGCAACATTGAGAATCATTCCTCAAAATGCCCTTCTACTTGTGTGTGTGTTTGTATGTACATGGATGCATAGATATATAGGAAACTCTATTTTATTTTGTCTTTATGTTGATTCCCATTTAGTCTTCCTAAAGCAAAGATAATTTCTAATATTTCTCATGCTTTCTTCTTTTGGTCTTATTCTCCTTTTTAATCTGAAGAAAAAACACATAAAGAAAAAGGTGAGGCTTCTAAGTTTTTTTTTAAAAGAAGATTGTAGGAATTTGGATGGGCTTGGGCTGTTTTAGCTCTATGCTAGCTTACTAGAAAAGCAAAAACTTTGTCTTCAACTCTTCAAAATACATTTATGTTTGGATTGCTTTCTGTCTAGAATGAACAATTGCGTCAGGATGTAGTTGACTATCAGAGGCAAATAGATTCTCAGAAAGAAACAATTCTGTTTCAAAGAGGAGAGGATTTGGATCACAGATCGCAGTTGTCCAGAAAGAACTTTGAGCTTGTCCAGTATTTGGATGAAATTCAGGTAAAATCTATGCATGCTATTGAGTATTCATTAGACTGTTACTGACAGTAATGTTTTTCACAAAGCTATGTCAATTTCCAGATCAGGTCATGTGGAGTAAGGGAATTCATAATGTAGTTGGGTTCTGTGATGCATATAGTCTGCATCTGTGAATCATGCAGAGCTAATGAAGTTACTGGCACTGGGAAGTGTGTCTTTTATTTGCTGTGAGGATTTATTGAAATTGATGATCTAGAGGCAAAATACTTTCCTCTATGCTAGTTTACACTTTCAAGTTTTGCATTTAAGGTACCTATCAATTACTGGTTATTCAGTTATTTAGATGTGCACTTTTTAAAAGCCTCTTTTTCTTTAATTTTGCAGAATTTGACTGAAGCTAATGAGAAGTTAGACATTCAAAACCAAGAAATGAGGAAGAATCTCGAGGAATCAGTGCAAGAAATGGAGAGGATGACTGATGAATATAACAAAATGAAAGTGATGGCGCAACAATCTGATATTTTTATGGATCAGTTAAGAAAAGAGAAAGAACTGTACAAATTGCAAGTAAGAACTGACTTTTATGTTACTGAATGTAATTTTTTTAGGTTTATACCGTATTATCATATTTCAGCTTAAATTAAAAAACATTCAACATATCCAGTTGAAAACACATGCTCTATACTCTCTAAAAGTAGTGTGATCTTTAAATTCGGTGCAAATTTTAAAACTGGACTGCAGATCACCAAATTTTTTTGCACAAAATGTTAGTCATGCTCCATTCTTAAGAGTCATGACCTTCCCTTGCTGCTGTAATGCTAATCTGTTAAATTGTGTGTGGTTGATGTAGTGTGTTTGTACATATACATTGGTTAAGCAAAACGTTTTCGTGATACGATGTTCATCCAAATGGCATTTCTAGGTTCAGGAGCTTTCAGACCAGCTGAAAGCAAAGAATGAGGAAGACGATCCACTCATGGCAGCTGTAAATGCAAAAGTTGAAGAATGGAAGGTACTTTTTAATACTTTTTTATTATTTTTAGGAATTATTTCAAGTGTTCTGATGGTATTTTATCTTCTTTTCAGAAAATCTTAGCTTCGAAAGATGTTGAACTCCGAGAGTATCAGCAAATGTTGTTTAACTTGAAAGAGAAAATGAAAATGGCCCAACTTGATGTAGACAAAAACAGTATGATGGCCCTTCAGCAGGTACAATCTGTGTGAGAAATTACAAACATAGAAATCGTCATTCACTACATATACCAGTGACCAAATAATTATTTAGACTGTCATAGTTTGCAAATACCACAATATGTGTTACTGATAAGCTCTAAGCTCTTTGCCTTTAGATTTGAAACATGGTTCTGTATGTCCACTAAGCAAGCCTGAGCTTTTGTTTTTCGTAACATTGGTATAAAGTAAGATTGGCAGCTCTTGAGATTTTTACATTACAGTTACTTTCTGTAACTTTTTTCCAAGTCTGTTTTTTATTTTTCCTCTTTTTTTTTGTTCATCACAATAAAAACAACATAAAGCTTTCTGTGATATGTCTACAGTTCATGTATAAGCACAGAAACAGTATAATATGAATGGAAGTTACTTTCACAGCCTGTGTGTACTTATGGATGTATACATATGCAAAAACAAGGTATTATATGAATTTTTAGAAGTTGGATGACTTGCTGAAAGGCAGTCTGCAATACAGGTGTCATGTATCATGGATTGTTAGTTCTCCCAATCTTGAAGGTGTACCTCTTGGGTCACACTGGCAATTGTTTATGAGAAAGCTGTAAGAAACCAGTATCACCTGAAACTTTTTATCATACATTGGCTTAACTTTTAGAGAACTGTTCCATTTAAAATTCATATACTAAAATACTGCTTCTCTGTTTTTTTGTTTGTTTGTTTGAATGCTTTATTTTTACTCTTTTATTTTTCTTGCTTTGCCTTTATATACTCAACTTCTAGATAATATCTGACCTCTATGTTGTAAGTACAGTATATTTGCTTGTTGTATAAATTGTTTTGTATTAGCTACTTTTAATTTCTCCATTTACTGTGTGTTGTTCTGTATTGGTAGTTTGCCTCTCAGTAAAGAAGAATTCTTTAATGGAGTTTCTTTTTTTTGGTGTGTGTAGGGAGTGCAAGAGCGAGATGCTCGGATAAGATTGCTAACTGAGCAAGTTGAAGAGTATACCAAAGAAATGGAACAAAATGCATTTATTATTGAGAAATTAAAAAATGAGCTCCAAAAAGATAAAGGTAACATGACTGTTTTGTTTTAAGGTCTATGAAAAGTAATATAAGAAACCACAATTTTACTGTGTATTCTTTATTCTCTAGAAATACAGAAGAAATATTTGCAGTATTTGAGTAATATTAGTCTCTATTTTTTTTTGTTCGTTTCCATTTATTCAACATTTGAGAAGAGTTTAAATTTATTCACAGTACTTCAGTGGGTATTGTGGGTAATAATATGCCTAATAAAACTATTCCTGGTCTGTAAAGGTTAAAGCATAACACGTAAAGTCTCATCTCTATCAAGAATTGCAAATGAGTAAATGAGTAGTAGCATGTAATCCAAAATAAATTCTGATGTCCTTTACATGCACTTATTCTTGTAAATATTGTTTGAATGAATGATTGAGAACCAAAAAAAAAACCTCTCGTAGTCTTTTGTAATTACTTTCATTAAAAAGAGAAGAAAATTAAGATCTCCTTTATAACATCATCTGAAGTATTTCTTTCTTGCTTAATGGCTGATAGCAAGAACTCCTAGTTGAACTGTAAACAGATCAAGGTTTTTCTTTCCAGGTGACTCATCTCTTGCTCAGCAGAATTGGATTGGGGAAATGCAAGAAAAGTTAAAAATGCTAGAAGAGAGAGCTAAGGAGGCTGAGAAATCAGCAGAATTAGCAGAAGCAGATGCTAGAGAAAAGGACAAAGAGCTTGTTGATGTGCTGAAACGAGTGAGAGACTATGAACTGGTAAACAATTTGTGAGAGTGGACAGGGTATTTCATCATATTTTTAGGCAATGATTTTGTCCTTCCATTTTTTGTGGACCATGTTCTAATTAGAAATGAAATTGATGACTTGTGAAGCTGAGGGTTTTTTCTTTTCTTTCACAGTAACATTTAGTGGTCACTGACTGCGTGCAGTTTGTTAGCCATACTTAACAATTTTTACAAGTTGTCAGTTTTAATATATTCGTATGGGCTTCTGAAGTCCATTGAATGGTAAGTGAACAGTCAAGACATGATTCTTCGAAGGATCATGTAGTACGAAGACTCAATTTTGAAATATGCAGAGACTCCTCTGTAGTCAAAAGATGGATTTGTAGAATCTGCTTTTTGTCAGTAACTTTTTTCACTAAGCATAATGCAGAAAGGTGATACAGGTTGAAAAGCATTTTTTTCTTATCTGTGTAATGATAAAATAGAGATTCATAATTTATTTTCTTCCATCTTCTGTTGGTTGTTTTGTTTTTAATTCCCATTTGGGTTTTTACAGGGTACGTATGGTTTGGAAGAGGCAGTTGCTGAAATAAAAGATTTTAAAAAGCAAATCAAAATACGAGATCGTGAGATTGAAACGTTAATTAAGGAAGTCAATAAACTTGAACTTAAAATGAATGATTTTCTTGATGAAAATGAAGAATTAAGAGAGCGTTTAGGTATGCTGTATCCATTATGTTTTCAGTTATTTGTTGTGTAAGAATTGTCATGGAAGTCTTCTACTATACCAAGTAACTACATGGAAATAATTTTGTACATTCTGCTAATATTTGCAAGTAGTTTTAGTTAGTTAGGACAAACTGCATTAATGTATATGGCTAAACTTGACTTGTGGGTTGCTTTGGCTGAAGAAAGTAGGAGAATCGGTTTTGTAGTGCTTTTTTGGTTTTGATTCCTCTTTGAATGTACACTGCATAATTAATTTCATAACATGGTGTTCAGAATCCGTAACATGCTGAAGTTGTAATGCTACACTGAAAAACACAGAGAAAACTTTGGACAGGCTTATTTTTACATAGAAGAATCTAAACATAAATATAGTTAATATTAAGTATCATTTTATAGCATTTTGTTTTTTGAGTAACTGAAGTAAAATTATGCTTTCTTCTGGTGTTATTACATGGAGTATAAGATGTGTGTACATATATAGAAATACATATATTCAGCTATCAACATTTTTTTAGTTCTACTTGACTAGTCAAGTTCTTATTTAAATAAACTGCATTCTAATGATTACTAACATTAAGGTTCCTCCTTAATGAATAATTATACAGTGTATACTGTGTTTTAGGTCTTGAGCCAAAGGCAATTATTGATTTAAACAGATTGAGAAACAGCAAAGCACTGAAGCAGCAGCAACATAGAGCTGAAAACCAGATTCTTTTGCAAGAGGCAAGTGATAAATCCGATTTTTGTGTAAGGGCTACATAATAAAAATGTATTTGAATAAAATGAAATACTCATCTGTGAACAATACGCAGATTGAACGACTAGAAGAGGAAAGAATTGAACTGAAAAAACAGGTTCGTAAGTTGGCTCAGGAGAAAGGAAGAAGAGTTGCAACCATAGGTAGGATTTTTCTTGTTATAAACTGTCCTTTCAAAAACATGCTGTCTATACTTATTAATATAGCTATGTTATATTTACCCATTTGTTTAAATTAAAAGGCTAAATGCATTTCGTTGAATCTGTAGGAAGAGGTGAGTGGTTGTTTTGTTTCTGTAGTCTTACAGCCCAGTAGCTTTTTGTCTTGTGATGGTTAGTAATGCATCACGGAGAGTTGCGTCATTGGCTTGCAGATGATCTTGCCATCATTTCCAGTAAATCTGTATAATGTATGTGTTTTAAAAAGCTTATAATTTCAATTCTCTTCCACCCAGAGAAGCATAATGTGCTCAGATGGAAAGGTTTACAGCTCCTTACTTTGAAGTTAGAAAACTAGAACTCAGATATACTGAATGGAATATATTCCCTTGCTTGGAGACCAATTAAAAATTCATAATCATTTATTACTGTACATTTACTTGCAATTAGGATTGGATGCTTGTGATGTGCAGGTAACTGATAGCTTTACTGAAGAGAAGGGAATGAATGAGAGGAAGTTGGATTTCTTGCACAGACATGATATTGCTGAAGTAAAAGCAAAGGTAGGTTCATAAAGCAACTTCATAAACATTGTATTTCTCTTTCAAAATGAAAATTATTTTATTTTGTAAACACCTGTTCAAATATTTCTCTAGGTGCTTTTATTAACTGCTTTTAAAAAATAAAAAAAATCAATAATCTGTAATTTGTTTAGAAGACTAATGAATATTCTGTATTTTTTATGAATATAGGCTAGTAGCTTGCGTAACGTGGAAGGGAGAAACACACTTGCAGATACAGAAGCACCAGTTAGACTTCTGAAGTCAGAGAAAGATATAGCTGAAAACAGTAAGGCTCTGGGAAAACTACCTACAAGAACTTCTCAGGCGTGCCTGAGAATTTAGATCACTTGGAAAAAAATAGAAATACTTCTGTTGATTTAGGTTCAAAACATTTGACAACGTGGCAACTGGTTAAAGACAACTGTAATTCTGAAACTTTTAGTATAAAAAAGCTTTTTGTATCACCAGAGCTGCAATTTACACAGACATCAGGGATAACAGATTCTACAGACAATAGAGAGATGTCAAAAGACTTAAAATCAGACTACACAGGTTCGTTTTCTGCTTGTCAACAAGTGGGTCAGACCTCAGAGGTCAATAACGAAAATCACAGAAACAAACCATCTTTTCAGAATCAAGGGTCTGTAACTTTTAATTCAGACCAAACAGATCAGGAAAATTTTTGCCCAGAACTATGTCTCAGCAAAATCTCTCTGATTCCTTGTGCATCTGCTCTTGGAAAGCCAGTAATGCACAAACCACGAATAATGACATTGAAGGATAAATAAGCAAGACTATTCACAAGTAATATTTTCTGATTTAACTACCTTTCAAGAAGACAGAGAAGGGAAGAAATACCTGGCAGATTAGTTGCAAGTAAAAACTTTGGAAAGTGGACTTAAAAATGGACAGTCAGCACACTCAGGTCAGGTAGATCCTGTTGAATATCTCGTAGAGCAATTGAGGAGAGAATTAGCCCTTCTTAGATCAGTGGTGAGACACCTTTATAATATGTGTATATTTATAGCTATTGGAGTTATTTAGAAGATAAATTCAAAAAATAAAGGTGTGTTTACCTTCATCTTTATTAATTAAAGCTATAGGATAGTTCTAATAGAATTGGAAGTGTTTTCTTCTAATAAAAAAGTGCCAAGTCATTAATTTGCAGTTTATTTGTTGACATAAGATTGAAAAATGTGGCATATATTTTTACTGTCAGTGGAAAAAGTTTGCACAACACCCGTGCACACACACATAAATGGATATGGAGAACAGTTTTTATGCTAAGACCTTACACATGTCTGTGTAAGCAAAGTACTCATCACTTGTCTTATTAATGCCTACAGCCTTGCATCTCATACAAATCAATTGTTGTAACTGTATTTTGAACAACATAGTTCGAGGATTATTTTAAAAAATTGTTCTAAATAAATACAGAGAAATACAAATGGGAGTTTACAAGCGTTAGTTGAATAAAGTAGGGACTGAATCAGTCCTTTGGTATGAAACATAGAGGATGAGATTTCTGCTAAAAGACACAGATGTTATTTGACTAGAGGACATGTCCCACCTCCAGATGGTGTGAAGTTAGACTTTTGGAATGAGAAAGGCTTTTCCTTCTGGGAAACACGAAAGAAGTTCCTGAGTTGGTTCTTCTGGCCTTTTATCCATTTCCCTGCCAGCTGACAAAATAATGTATATCTGTTGTCAGAAGAAAAGATTTCAAATGAAAAAATCCATTATTTATTAAAATGATCTCCAATGATAAAATCTTTTAGGTTCTCAGAAGGGATTTTGAAAACTTTTTATAATCGGTGAAAGAAGAGGTTGATTTCTGGACGGTTGCTGTGGTTTCTTCTATTCACATGATAAATCATATAAAAAAAATTATTCACTGGTAGCTTCCTATATTGGTACCTTGAAATTCTGTATTCGGTATCTGTATAGTGGAGGACATCGCTTTGGTTGCTAGAGATACATTTGTGGCATGCATCAAGCCAGCTCCTCAGTGTCTCACAGAGTTTTGGTCTGTATCAGACTGTTGCTCCAGCTGCTACATGACCCAAGAATACATGTCTCTCTAGATAGCGTTGTATGAGATACACCTTGTGTAATTCTTCACGTGAATTCATCTCTGTTGCTGTTGCATTTCAGGCAGGAGATTTGTATGTGGTCTGGGAGATTTTCATGAAGGCATACTCTAAATTTTAAAAAAAGCTGGGACTAGAACATTAGATTGCTAAAATTAGAATCTGTGTGTTTTTTGTCTGGGAAAAACCATCTAAGAATGTGATGAGGAAACATCACAGTTACATTGTCTAAGATAAGCAAATAAATCTTTCCTGTCTCTAACTGAAATGTTTTGGAACTCATGGCGTTTCTGTTGAGCCCTTTGAGCTACATAATTGATCAATGGAAAGTACAAGTTTATATACATCAGGCTTTTTGAATTATACAACAGTTTTTCCATGCTACAGAAGTATGCTTTGCTGTTGTGATTTCTCTTAAAATACTGTGTTATCCAAGCTTTGGAATAAATAATGCCTACTAAATGCATTTTCAGTAGAAGAGAAGAAATGGTGGGTTTTTATATTTTGGAAGATAAGTCTTGGACGTATAATTTTTTTGTATGTAAGTGGAGATAGAATCCTATATTAATAACTTACTGTTGGGGTTTTTTTAGAATGAGCAGATATCCAGAGATTTGTTGATAAAGAGTATGCTAAATAGTTATACAGAATTAAATCCTGAAAGATGCAGAAGCTATGCAGTGCAGGTAGTAGGAGGTTTTAAAAAAATCAAAACAGGATAGATATTTATATAAATTTTATTCACTGTTTAAATAACTTTTTCCTGATAATTTTGTTTCTGTGAAGTTCAGGCTATTTCTTTGATTGTTGCCTTCTATATTACACTTTATTCTGATTTGCATATTATGTAATTTCGCTGTTGTATATATGGATTAGCAATGTTTTAAAGCATTTATTCTCATATAACCACAGAGTCTTAATGAAAATTCTAATACTAAAATTCCTAAATTACAATTTTTGAGTCTTCTTTGTTATTTTCTTCAGAATGAATATCTTGCAAATGAATTAAGTGTGAGAGAGAGAGATTTGGAGAAGAACAAGACTGTAATAGCCAAATTTCAGTCGAAGTGTAAGTTGCAACCTGTTTTAAAACTAGCGAATATTATCAGGTACCTGCAGATAGTTTGCTTATTTAGTTGTTCTGTTTCTGTGATTTGACCACAAATATCTGTCTTTACAGTTTCTGTTTTAAATGCAGTTTACTTTGGTATCTTTCACAAAGGTTGAATTTGCTGTGTATATAGAAGGTTATTATACAATCATTCTGATATAATTCTGAACTGTGGATATTATGGCTGTGAATTGGTCCGGGTGTGAACACAATGATTACAAAACAATGAATGTAAATGACGTTTATCAAATTGGAATTTCTTTGAATCGTCATTAATGATTTTTTTTGTTGTTTATATTAGTGTATATCTTTGGGTGCATGTGTATAAATACGTATGTAGTGTTGCTAATTTCAAACTTAAATTAGTGATAGTACATGAAACATAGTTTATTCATGCTAACTACATTAAACTAGGATCTCTCGTATTTTTTCTTCCCGAATGAGACCTAATAAGGGCTTTAAGTCTGTGACTGATTCTAATTATAACAATTATATAATCTACTTGTGTAATTGTAGTGCTTTTCTGGCTCAGAGGAAGTGTTGGGCAATTAAACCCACTGACTGCTTGCGTATATATGTATGGTAGCTGAAGCGCACCGATTGCAAATAAAAATTATGCTCATTTCTCTAGGCAAGAATCTTAATTTTTTATGTGAATTCTAAAAATTCTTTTTGACTTTTCAAAATAGACTTGGTGAAACTGCTCAAACTGCTCCAAATTTTGCAGTTCACTTCTGTCTTCAGGACAGTTAGCCATATTGTTAAGATGCAGAGAATGTCCTGATGGGTTTGTTGTTTTTTTCAAAGTTTCCAGACTTCTTGCTCTGTGCTGGAAACTCTGGAATTCCAGTGAGAAATTAATGGTGGCAGGAAAATTGTATATCTTGAGAGTCCTTACTACAGCCAAATAATTTCAATGTTCTTTTTTCCCAGTCTGCAGCAGGAATTCAGGCAGTTCCTATATACTTCATTGTTACAGCCAAACATTTCCAATGTAGCCATGTTTCTGGATCTGTGAAAGCCAGTCAGACAGGCTACTAAAGAAGTGAAAAAAGTGGCAGAAAACATTGAAGGCTGGAAGGTTCACTAAAGTCAAATGCGTTCCCATGAATCATTGTTGTTTTGTTGGTGTTTCTTCAGCAAAATACACTCTCCAGCTGTTACTAGCAGCCCTACTTTTAACTTCCTAGTTGGTTATGCCTATATATAATATGAACATTCTATTTATGTATCTCAAATTGGTAAGTATTATGATGAAATGTCCTAGGAAGTCTTAACTCATTTTTTCAGAGCTTTTAGACACATTTACAATTTTTATTACAGTAAAAGCATTATCAGAAGAAAACAAACAACTTGAACAAGGAATGAAAGAAATATTGCAAGCTGTCAAGGAAATGCAGAAGGATCCTACTGTGAAGGGTGGAGAAACAGCCTTAATAATCCCTAGTCTGGATCGTTTAGTTAATGTAAGCTTGCTTTCTAAAGTATTATTTAGCTTTATAGGATTTGCAGGCTTTTTTTTCCCTCCTCAATTATTGTGTTATTGTATAATTAAATAGTAGCTTCCTTACACATATGCTTCCTTAGTTACAAGTAGGAATACATAGTGTGATACTCCTTTAAAAATGCAAATTGAAAATGTGCAGCAACAAGAGACTGCCAATAAAAATTAAAAAAAAAAACTTCAGCTGGATAGTGTAAAACTGTCTTCGGCATGTTTAGTGTCCCAGACATAAAGCTTAGGTAAAAGTTCATTTGCATGTCTTTTATCTCTATGGAATCTGCAGGAAATGTTTAAGAAAAGTTCTTTATTCAAATATCTTACCAAAAAAATTAGTGTTTTTACAGGAAAATTTAACCATTTAAATCACAGTGTATGGCAAATATACCATTAGGAAATTGATAAGTAGATTTTAAAACATGAAAATTTCATGCTTTTTGCTAATTTCACGTAGTCTAAACTTGAGGCTTCCAGTTTATTATGAAAAAAACAAAGCTTTTCTGCACTTTTGCTCTGTTTTGTAATTAAATGTTTACTGCATTAGGCAATGGAGTTAAAGAATTCAGAGGGAGTCTTTGATGCTAGTGTGCACTTGAAAGCTCAGGCTGATCAGCTTACCGGACGAAATGAAGAATTAAGACAGGAACTGAAGCAGACTCAGAAGGAGGCAACAAATTTGTCTAATCAGCTGGCAAATGCAAATGAAAAGGTATACAGTTTATTTTATATGACTTATTTTGTACTTGAAAAGTGGCTGCTCTTATAATTTAGAACTAAACCACACAATCTATAAGATACTGAATTAACTTATGTGAACAGTGTAATTATACAAATCTTAATTTGATTTGTGTATTAGATCCACCAATTTGTCCATTTTAAGTTCAAATCTTAACTCTTCTTAATGTTACTTTATCCTTGGAATATCCTATCATGTTAAACACCAAGCATGCTTAGCATGGGGGACAGCTGTACCCAAAAACGTTCACAGATTTCTTTCGTCAAAAAAAAACGATAATCTTGCATTTCTTACTTAGAAATAAGTAACAGAGATTAAGTGTTCTAAAATTTGGAATAAAACTGTGGTGAATCCTCAGGTATGTGAAGCTGCCCTGATTGCTGGAGTAATTTGATAAATTTAGCTTAAGATACTATGCATTTAATGACTTATGGAATCACAGCATTTTTAGAGGTTACTTTAAAGAGTGTGTGAATGCTTTAGAATATAAGTGGAAGTAAATTAAGTTGTTAATAACAACTGATGTAGCACAGGAAAACAATATATTTTCCATCATTTTTTTAATTGAAGAGCAAGAGCTACTGCTGTATGGTTTTATTTCTTTTCTTTTAGATTGCACAACTGAAAAATGAAAATTGCTTATTACGTCAGTCAGAAGGTGCCAATATTTTCTTCCAAACAGTGAATCTTCCAGAAGGAATGGTTCCTTCAAGTGTTAATATGATTAATTCTCTGAATGAATATTTAATACGTCTTATACAGGTAACTAATTCTTGATATCAAGAATATTTGTAACATATAGCCAATTCCTCCAAAATCTAATACCATGCCACATATGGACATGGGGGAGCTCATCAAAATTATTTTGAAGTTCTGACATCCAATAAACTCTCTGGGCTATTTTGTTTTTTTTGAAGCTGTAAGTATTTTGCTGTGTTGTAAACCTGGAAGGTAATACTTAATTAAATTTTTGACAACAACTCAGATTTTTTTGTTTGAAATCTGAATTTTGGTCTAAATATTTGCCCACTCTTCCTTCTGCTTCTGCAGTTGCACTCTTTCTATGAGAAATTCTCTCTTACTACTGTCTGGATTCCACACCAGAGTCTGCATGTGCAAATCCTACTCTGAACAGTTTTTCTCTATACAGCAAAGGTCTCTATTTACGTACTATATGAATTTTCATTCCATCGTTTGTCAAAAATATGTCAACATTTTTAAAAAGAGGCATAAATATGTTGAAACTGAAGCGAGTGATTCCCAAGGGAAGCATAGCAGACAAGCATAAAGAAGAACCGACTCTTTGAGAATTAGACTGAAAAGAACTTACCTTTTTATTATTATTAAATTCTTTTGTTCTGTCTTTGGTCACTTTGCTTTTGCTGGTTAGAGAATATTTTTCAACTGTATATGATTATAAAGTAGAAGAGTATTTGGGAACATGAGAAGAAAACATGCCTTTCCAGTTAGGCATTCCATTAGTATTCTTTTTGGGCTAGCAACATGTCATGGTGTTCTGAACCTTGAGCGCTGTAATCCACAGTGAAATTGTGCACTATTTCATGCCTATTAATATGAATGCCAAAATTTATTGGACTTTTTTTGATCTGTTGTTTCTAAAGAAAATACACATTTCATATCTGCAGTGCACACAGTTCATGACAGAAGCATCTATCATGAAAAACACAAGGGAGAACTGGCATTTTCTTTAATACTTTCTGTTTAAAACCTATATTAATCACTTCAATATTTTTATTTGAAAAATATTTATTAGGAACTGGAAAATAAAGAACAGTTACTTAAACAATTGGAAGATGCAGTAGAGGACTACAAGCGAAAATTTGTAGTAATTCGTCATCAGCAAGGCTTGCTGTATAAAGAATATCGAAGGTATAGTACTCTTCTGAATTACGAAAGTTCAGCTGTCTAAATATTCAAGAATTTTGAATGCAAGATTTGCTGCTGTGTTGAAGTAGTTCTTTGGTTAATGTCATAAATTCTGCTGCTCTTGGATATGGACTCCATATATTTTATTTAGTCCTGTAAAGATTCAGAAAACTCTTACAAAAACATTTTCTGCTGGACTTCTTTCTTATTATGTACTTTATAATGAGGATTGCATTGTGCTTTCTGCATCCGTTATCTTTTATTTTATTAGAACCTTGTATTATGGACTCCTCAATCTCATTTTCTTTTGCTTTCAAGTATGGGTTCTAACAGTTTTTCTGAGGGGGGAGAACTGTTATCCAAATACAGTCAGAGTTCTCTGTTTCAAGATTTCAGATTGTCAGGACTTTGTAGCTGGTTTTCTTTCAGACTCTTAGTTCTTTTATATGCTTCATTGAATCTAATTTCTATAAAGTGTTTTGTATGGTCAAAAAATCAAAGATTTTCACCTTTTAGGAGCATAGGGATGAATATGATGATTTGGGTCCTTTATTTAACAGACTGTTAGTTTTGTCCTCTCTATCTTTGGACTGGAATGAACAGTCACTGGCTTTTGGAATAAGGATGTCTTATCTTTTAGGACCTTCTGTTGGTTCTTTGAATCAGTTAAGACTTCCCAGATAACATTATCTCTGTTTAAGGCATTAAAGCTATAGCTTTTTGAAAATATTAAAGGCTATAATATGCTGCCTCATTTACTACTAGGTTACATATCTCCGGTGACAGGGATGAGATCAGTGATTCAAGGCTCCTTCTCCAAACCTGTTACAAACTGAAGTTAGGGGAGGAGATTCTTTGATTTGGCATCCTGTAATGACTCACTTTCAGAGCATTTTCTTTCATTTTCCTCTGTTTTCTTCCTTTATGGAAGAATATATAGTGCAGAATTTGGATATGGGAAACCTACGTTTAATTCTCTCCTCTTCCTGAGGGAAATTTGAATTGACATCCTTTAAAGAAAAGCCAACTACTATGCTGTGAGGGATTCTCAGAGGATCAGCGAGTAATCTTTTCCTTATGATACTGTACCATTCTGTATGATTAATTTAAAATACTTCAAAATCCACTTAGGTATTCTGTCTCTCAGGAACTGCAGAAACCTTGTTCCCCTTGCAAGCTGTCTCTCTTAGCTAATGAATGTGCAAGTGCTTCTTGCAAAGGAAACAGTTATGGAAAGAGTCATTGATTATTTGCCAGACCATTTTATCTGGCTGTAAATCTTATCAGCCAAATTTCTGGGCACAATAGTGAATACCTGCTGAAATCTGCTGGGCCTAGTCTGCTTCAAAAAGAAAAGGCCCATTTCCAGGCTCACAGCATGGTAAGTGCCAGTAGTATGATTTTTGTCTCCCTTCCTATAAAAGGGAGACCTGGATTTTCCAGAGAAGTATTTAAAGTGGAAAGTTTTTATCCACAAAGTTTTAAACTTCATCTGGTTTTACAAAGACATGTGCAAGAAAGTAATGAATTTGAAATACAAGTGTGTAATTTAGAGTAGATTAAATCCCATGTGTGTACATTTTTGGGAGTACGGCATATCTATCTTTGCACTGTAGTACACATGTCAAGAAGAGATAAGACACTTTAAATGAAGAATTGTTTTCACTGTTAAACCAGCCTCAGCCTAAACAGAGGGAACAGTTTTTCAGTAATCCATCTACAATTCATAATGTCTCTTTCAAATTACATTGCTGCTAAAAATAAGTATCTTGATTTGCAATATTTCAGGGTTGTTGTTCTAGTTACAGTTTTAAAAATCATCAAGTATTTAATCATTCTAAATGAAAATATTTAATTACTATTTTAGTCAAAAGGAAAGCTGGCAGAAAGAATCAGAAGATATGAAAGAGGAAAAAAAAAAGCTAGAAGAGCAAAAAGAACAGGATGCTACAAAAATAAAGGCATATTCTGTAAGTAATTTGGTTGCTTTCGTTTTTCAAAAAAGTTTTAATACATAGAACACATAGAGGTTTTAATACGGTACCATAATTTGTTAGGTAGAGAAAATGTTGCAGGGAAAAACTGCTCAATTCAAATCAGAAGGGAAGTGGTTTATTGATTTATTAGTGGAATGTAAATAACTGGCAGTCAATGAACTATACATTCAGAATCTGTATCAACAACACAAAAGTGAAATCACAATATTAAGACACAAACAGAATGTTACTGTAGACCTAAAAATCTTTAAGCACCATTCGGGAATTAATCCTAAATATGTCTGATCCCACACACCCACCTTTGCACAGTTATATTCACTCCCTGGTCCCTTCAGGTTACCAGCACACACCCCCTCTCCTGAGAGCACACGTTCATGTATGCACACACCGCTTGTGTATGCTCCGGGGTGCTGTGCACATATGGGGGTGCTCCGGTGTTATGTGTACACGTGCACCTCCCTGCAGTTTGCTAATCCATGCACTGGTGAGAAACCGCCCCAGGAGGTCACATGCACACACCCGAGGTGTGGGTCCCTGCTTGTTGCTCTTGTATGGCCAGTCCATCAGCTGGAGTGCCGAGGCTCATGGTGTCCAGCGGGGAGGAAGTGCTCACGTATGCACAGAGGATGCAGGGGCAGCGGGGAAACTTCTGAAGCTGAACTAAGTTGTGAGTGCTGCATTATAACTCTCTCTGCACCCACTCTTAGAAGTTTTTGTGCTTCTTTTATACTAATTTTCAAGCTGACTACTTCTTTATTTCAAGTCTCCAATTTTATGGTTACTGTTCACTCTGATTGAAGGTTGTCTTCCTCTTTAATATTATCAGTTTTGAGCAAATGCCCTCTCAGACAGTCTCAGGTATTCTGGTCACACACACTGTGTACACTCACGGTGCTTTCTTAACAGCAGTTGTTATCCACACAGTTTCATTGAAAGGAGGAGCAGAACAGGCACCCCCATAGAATACAGATTAATTTATACTAAGAACTAAGTTTATTACTTTGAATTACATCTTGTTTATATATACATGTTAATGTATGTGTATCAGTATTTCACAAAAACAGGAAACAGAATTCATTTTTCTACTTTGATTTACTTCCACCAAGAATGAATTCAATATTCTGTTAAGAAAAGTGAAAAATAACTTTTTAAGAAGGTGGTATTTAAACATTTGTGGAATTGATGCGGGTGCCTAATCACAGGCATAGTGCAATTTTAGATGGCTTCGGGTGTCTTTGGGCAGATACCAAAAGCTGCCAAATACAACAGAAGACATATGGGGGACACATATCCTTTTAGAGAAGCAGACACAAGGCAAGGATACCACAAGGTGTTGAAAATGACTGTGGATGCCTAAGTTCAGACAGCTGAGTTCTAACCCTTTTCTTCTGCTGACGTGTGACTGTAGTGGTATGTGGTCCTCCTTATAATCATGTTCATTTGTAATTGATTTGCAAAATAATTGTATCCTGAGGCAATTAAGTCTAAATACATTTCCAGGAAAATGAAATTGAAATTGTTTTGTAGGTGTTTCTACTGTACGTTTAAAAAAATGGTGGGGAGGGTGAGCAAGTGCCATCTTACTTAATTTGTTCAGTATCTTATTCTGCATTTGCAGAGTCACAGGAGTAGATTGTAATGGAGTTTTATGATGTTAGTAGTGCTAGTTAGTATTGCTGAGATCTTCTAAGAAATTACTGTTCTCCAGTAGCTTTTGTTTCCAGAAACACATCCTATCCAAAGATAAGAAATAAGTACTATTATTTTTTGATAGTATGTAATTTTGATTAGAGTTAGGTGAACATTTTCAGATTAAATATTTCACTGAAATTAATTCACTGTGAATGATCAATGAAAATGTATTGCTTGCTCTTAAAATCTTAAGAAAAATCGGCTGCTTGATCAGAAAAGCCAAATCTTTGCCAGTTGTCACGGAACTGGATTTTTTTCATGTCTTCAGGCTTCCTGGACTCTGGAGTTTATTCTAGCTACCTGCTTGCTCTTCTTCATGAGGCTTATAGGAATCTGGGATTTTACAGGTCCAATTTGTACTCCCTGTCTCCTTGGCAATGTGTGCGACAGCAAAGCTAAAGCTCACATGCCTTCTGTGACCTGAGTTGCTGTAGTTCCCTCTCCCTGCACCTCATCCCTCCTCAGATTTATACATGCGTGCAGACACGTGTGTGCACACATACACAAACACACATATGTTTCCATAGGAGAGGTCCTGTGGTTAATTTATGAAAACTGGTTTGGTCCTCAAAGTAGGATGTTATTAGTGTTTGTTAGAAATCACAGAGTTTCTATTTGGTTTAGAAAATTGTTCGAATACATTTGTTTTGATTCTAGTAAAAGGGGAGAAGACGGATGACAATGAATGCAGAGAATTATTTTTGTATAAATTTTGAAAATGTCAGCATGAACTAAAATTCCAGTTAGTCAGATTTATTTAACTTCTGTTTCTCAGAAACTAATGATTTTTAAGATTTTTTCTTAAAATAAAATACGATATGCTTAGGTATGTGTTGACTGCATGTATATGTTTTGTTAGCAAAAAGGAATTATTTCAGACATTAGCGGAATTTTTACACCTGGATTAAAAAATGTGCAAGAAAGCTTGTCTACGTAGTTGAGTCTTACCAGGTTTCTGTACAAGGTTGTTTTAAAAAAAATGTTTTACAGAATTTACTCAGTGCACTTCAGCTGGGTCCTGATGAAACAAAAAAAGTACTTGCTGAAAATAATAGAAAAATAACTGTTTTACAAGTTAATGAAAGGTCACTAACAAGGCGGTATACCACTTTACTTGAAACGGAGCGGCATCTGAGAAAAGAAAATGAGAAGCTGAAGGGTGAAATAACACATATGGAGACTGCAGTTATAGGGAAGATTGGAAACTTGCAACGATTCAAGGTATAGTTTACAGTAGTAGTAGTACACGTTTTTATTTTTACAATTTGCCAATAAATACACTTTTTAAAATGGAGGCAGTACTAGTTTCTTGAAAGCATTACCCAACTGCTTATTAAATGCTGTTGTAAATTTTTTAAAAACATTCTTTGTATTTAAATAAGCATCGTAATATGAAACCTGTCAGTTTTCCCTTCTGAAGTTGCTGTAACAAGTTCTTGTTATTAAAAGTCATATGAAACCAAGTCTTACTTTTTGTCCTTGCAGGTTGCTAGGGCCTGTGTTAACTCATCTTTATCAAATATGTTTTTGACAGTGCCTTAAGACTGAGAGCCAACTATTGTTAAAATTACCCAGAGAGTTGGAATACCAGAGAAATTTTGTCAATTTTTATTGCAAGCAATCTATAAAGGTGGACAATAATTTAGTAAAATGAACCAGTATCAAGTTCTAAAGCATTATATTAAGTGGCATTCTTTTTCCATGGGCTAATTTTAATTTTTCTATTTAAGGATCCAGCAGACTGTAGTAACCCATTGTGTTGATTATTTTCATAGGAAATGGCTAGCTTTAAGATTGCAGCTCTGCAAAAAGCGTTGGATGGCAGCGTACCATTGTCTGAGCTAGAGCTGGCTAATAAGCAGTATAATGCATTAACTGCTAAATACAGAGATATGTTACAAAAAGATAACTTGCTCGTCCAGCGGACAACAAACATGGAACACATGGAGGTAATATTTGTGTTATGTTTGAATCCTGAGGGGGAAAAAAACCTCTTTATACATCTGTTCTGCATTGGTTTTTGTTCTTACTTAGTTAGAAAGATAGAACAGAAGTCCCAGTGCTAGAACTGCTTGTTATAACAGTTTCATAGTGGGTATGAGATGTTGGAGTCAGTGTTACTGTTTCTATCGAATTTTAATTTGCGTAACTGGTATTTTTCAGTGGATTAAGAAACATACACAAAGTCCCACATTTTGTTTCAATGGGCATACATAAAAGCATTTTGTTTAATTGTTTTGGTGGTTTTGGTTGTTTGGGTTGTTTGTTTGTTTGCTTTTTAAGTTAAGCTCTAGGTATGTTCCCTCACAAAATATTTTTAGTTCTTTGAGTACCAAAACTTGGATGGAATATTTGCCATCATCTTCAGTTTTGGAAGTCATAAGGAAGGTAGAATGAGTGTAAAAACTTTAAAAGCTCTCTCTCACAAAGTAAGTGCTCTTACTAATTCCTGATTTACAAGAATGACCTGGTCAGTTCCAAAAGACAGTATACCTTTGTAAATTTACTTCCTTCTCTATTTTTTGAAATTTTGTGTGTACAAAGACTTGCATTGGCTGTTTCAGCAATTTCATAGAGCTAGAGCATCATTTATCAATAGCAAACTAAAAACATGTTTAGAAAACTAGAAATTGAAAATTAATATGAAGTATTCACTTTGTTTTACTGGTTAATGTGGAAATTTGTGTTTCTGTTTGGAGAAGTGAAGGAACATTTACAAAACTAATGCTTGCCATCATATTAGATGCCTGAAAGAACTAAAAGAAGCATATGATCTGTTGTGAATACCTATGTGCAAGATGAAGTATCCTGTGTGGGATGAAATATCCTCCAGAAGTACTTCTTTCTTTCTGACTTTTAGTAAGGTGTTTAGTATGACAAACATAGATTTCTTCATCTAATTCTAGACACTCTAGGATTCACAGTCCTTGATGATAAATATTCACAGTGATATTAGTTGACAGTAAGATACAACATATAGAGCAAAGACTAGCACTTTTACACTTAGAAGGAAACAGGCTTTTCTGTTGCCACATGTGTAGATTATGGCTTGTGCATAGGTAAAACCTGTTAATTTCAAAGATTTTATAGATACTAAACATTAAGTCTACCACAGTTTAATAGTTTGCTGTTATGTTGCAACTTTTTTGTTATACAGCATGAGAATGAATCCTTGAAAGCACAGATAAATTTATTAAATAAGGAACTGGAGATCACGAAAGAGAAACTTCACACTGTGGAACAGGCTTGGGAACAGATGACTAAACTAGGCAAGTATAAAAGTTATACTGCAACATTAAAAATCAAATGGTATATCCTGTGTAAAAGTAATATTTAAAAATCTTTTGAAATTGATGTATCTAAAATCAAAACAAAGCAAAAGTCAAAGCTGTTTTGTATCTTTCGTTAGCAGTCTTATTTTTTGGGGGTGAAATTTTGTTGTTGGTTTCGTTTTACTTACCTATTTGACTAAAACCAAGTTTGCTGTTCTCCCCTGGGAAGTGCTCCACATTGACTTTTCTTGGGTTACTGGGTTTAAAAGCTGGAACTTGTAAAGCAACATCACCTGAATTTATTTTTTATTTTAATAAGGTGTAATGTGTTCTAACATGATTGTCAGTCAAAGTACTTCATAGGTTGTCAGGAAAGAGATTTCTTTCTCCTGGTTTCATGCTCTGTAACAAAGTATTTTTTCTTGATAGCTGGGGCTTCTTTGCGTACAGTTTACATTCCTATTATTCAAGAACTCATCCACATCTATTTCTTTTACAGATTTTAAATTAAATTCCCTGAAGATTTACTAGCTGAATTAAGGATAAAGTGAAAGGCTACATTGAAAATAGTTATCAGTCTCAATAACCATGGTTGCAGATATACCCATTTATAATTTATAATAATACTTTATTCAAATCACATACTTTTCAAACATGTAATAATGCAAGATAACCATGCCTCCAGTTTAAAAAAAAGTAATACAGGTGTTTCGATAGAGTTTATCTGACAGAGATAAACAAAACTCATGTTCTGTTTCGTGGTGCAAATTATTTTCATAGCTGAATCAGCTTGTGTATTCCCTAATTTAAATGTTTTTTAATGTAGGGGATGATGACAATGCCATGGACAAGGCCACAAAAGCAATAACCAACAGTGAGATTTTATCCATTTCTAAGAAAATCACTATGTTGGAAATGAAGGAACTAAATGAAAGACAGAGAGCAGATCATTCGCAACGAATGTATGAACATTTAAGGAATACTGTACAGCAAATAGAAGAACGTAATCTTGAATTGGAAACAAAATTTGCTGAGGTAAATCTGTTGAGATTTTACAACGTAATCTGACACATCTTAAAAGCATTTTTGAGCTTTTCAAAAAATACTAATCTGTCTTGTAATATGACTTGCAAATAAACCTATGATGCAAAATACAGCTGCCTTTGAGTGCTGCAATTTTGCATGCACAGGACTTTTGTAAAAAATATAATTAATTTGTCTATTTTATTTGAAACATTAGTTAATCTCTGTAAAATACAAGGTGAACATCTTGACAGTTTGCTAGTTTTTCAGCAGACTGCTAGAAAAAAGTCTGTTCTTGACCTGTTATTTCTTATAGCTAATTCATATGATCCCTTTTCTGCTACTTTTCCTTTAATTACCAATGATTCAAAAAATGTTAAACCTCTGTATCCCTTTTGCAAATAACACTGTCATGACTGTTACAGACTGGCTATGTCCTTGGTCACATGCCAAACAATATCTGTAATACAGGAGTAGGAGAGAAGTCATGTGCTGTTGAAGCCCACGATCCTTGGTATTCCTGTCATATCAGTCTTGATCTTGTTAGATTTTTTTTGTCCCCACTATTCATGTTTGAATTTTGTTACATAAATTCATTATTTAATAGTAGGAGACTCTGTTATAATTTCCATTCTAAATTTATTTATAGGCAGTTTTACACATATGTTCTTGTGCCAATACTGGCACTATAATTTAAACACAAGGAAAGAAAAAGAATAGTTACGCTGACAGGAATGTTGATAGATTGTATTCATTCCTCCTCCTTGTGCTTTGCTAGACTTTAGCCTAGCTATTCTAGATTGCTGCTATCTGACTCCCCATTTCTCTCTTGTTTTAGTAATGTTTGTTACACTGTTTTAATTTGAATTAATTTGGGACACAGAGTAACTGAAAGTTTATAAAGCTTTTCAGCAGCAGTATTTTAAAAGCCTTTTCTGATGGCATGACTTCTTTTATTTCATTAAGAAATACATCAGGTGATGTACCCTAGGATCACATTTTCCTGTTTCTCTTTGCATATATTATTATCTGTCTTGCAATACACTTAGCTCTGTTTGTCTTCCTTCATTCTGACTTGATGAACTCCTAATGCCACAGCNTTNNTCTGTGAATCTTTGGTTCCTCTGTGCATCCCTTTTTGCCTCATATCTGTAGCTCCAGAACATACATTTTCTGCTTCATATACTCCTGTGGTCAGTGCCTTCTGTTTTCCAGATGGTACTGCCTCGAATATGTGAAGTGCAGATAATAAGATACACCATACTTTTTTTGTTTGTTTAGGAAATGAGTTATTTTATTAAGTAATGGTATCAGATTAGTCTGCCACAACTGTATTTATTAAAGTAATTCTTGAGGCCTCTCTATGTTGCCTGATACTTTTCAAATATCTATCTCTTATTAATGGTCTTTGATTTGAATTGAAACATTGGTTACTTGGTATTTAATAATCAACTTGAAAAATCAGGCTGCTTGAAAGAATGTCACCTAATTATGAAAGTTCTTTTTAGAAAGTATGAAACAATTACACTATCGTGAGTCTTGGCACTTATAACCTGTATTTGTGTTACTGATCCCAATATGCTATTCAGTATATTAATATATAAGTAAGTCTGTTCATTTCCTAAACATTTTACAGTCTTACTCTTTTTTCTTTTTTTTCTTATTTTAGTTTAAGAGCAAGTTATTGCAGTAATGGTTTTGAGAAAATTCACTAAAAAAACTGTGTTTAGTTTAGAACACTGTTTTGTGCCAGCCTGTGTATCTGTTTCTATGGGTATGCAATGCTGCAGACAAAAAGACGTTTAAGCAGAGAGGAACGTTTTCTGAAGGCAGCTGAATAGTGTTTTGTAATGACTAAAAAAGATAAGATACTTTTTGGCACTGCTTTTCTTTTTCAGGGTTGGGAGCAGTTGTGTGCTTAGGCCACCATTTTGTTTGTTTCTGGTTTTGTTTTTTTTTAAGCTCACCAAAATCAACCTTGAGGCCCAGAAAGTGGAACAGGAATTAAGAGATGAACTGTCAAAGAGTGTAAGTAAGGCAGTAAGTGATGCAGATAGACAACAAATCATGGACCTAGAGAAGCGTGAGATGGAGCTCAAGACTGAAGTATCAAAGTAAGTGTTGAAGTAACAAATTTCTAATGCACCATGTTCGGAAGCATGTAAAAATTTAGTCTATATAGGCTTATGTAACAAACTACTTACGTATTTCTAACAGATAATTTTCAATGCCTAGTTTTTTTGGCATTTATATAGGCCAAATTTAGAATTGAAAATGAAGCATTTAATTCGTGACTGTAAAGAAAGTAATTTGCTTCATTTTGATTTGAACAAGGAATTAAGTGCTGGCCTGGATAGATGTGGGTAAGTGTGCACTTAGATACTTATTACTAGTATTTTGTTTCTGTGCCACAATCTCCCTTAAATGTATGAAAATCTCATAAAAGAAATTGGAAAGAAATTCCTACTTTTAAAGAGTCGTAGATATCTCAAAGATTAAACTGCAGCAGGGTTTCTTGTTTTGCCATTTACTTAAAAGAGATTAACTTTGTATGCCTAAATTGAAAAACTGACCTTTTTTACATATGATGATATGGACATTTGTCTTTGAGTAAATAATGTAATCTTGTTATAGTCCTAAAATAGCAAAGTGTGTGGGGATCTATGCAGTCATTTTTGACACTGAAAATGAGTGATTAGACTTGGGGAAGCAGAAAAAGAAATTCAGAATGAAACTTTTTGTGCATTTATGTCCTGAAGTGGGAGGGAAATAGAGGACAGAGATGCTTAGTTCAGGTAAAAACCATGGCAGTGTTTTTCTGGAGTAGGTTACCGCTAGCAAGCTTCTGTATAACTTACAGGAAAGTGTCCTGTGAAAAAGCTGAGGGGCCGTACAGGAGAATTTTCATAACAAGGACTCTGAGTAGTAGTGAAGAATATGCTGAAAAGAACAAAGTCTTCAAATGTTTTGATATGAAGAAGCATACTAAGCATCTTTTCTTAGCGTCTCTGTGTAGAAAAACTTAATAGGTTATTCAGTGGTTTCAAGTAACACAGTACTCTTGTTTTCCCTGCAAGGTTGAGAGAACTGTCTGATGTAGCAAAAATGCAAGTTGAAGCTCTGGAGGCACGCCAGCAATACAGAGATAAAGAAGTGGAATCTCTTAGAATCCAAATTTTAGACTATCAGGTAAAATTCAGCCTTTATTAGCACTGCGATTTCGGACTTTTTTCTCTGGAGTGAGAAGAAATTAAGTAATTTTACAGTGAATTAGGAAACTGCAAAAGCATTTCAGAAGGATCTTAGCAAGCTGGCCTGTGTAGTGGCCATATCCTTTCCAGAGTTCTCTGTTACAATAATTATTCCTTTCTCTGTTTTTTCCATTTCTACCCGTAGAGTTATTACAGATCCTGAGATTTTTTTCCATGTTTTTTAGGTAGTATTCATTTCTATATGATTAATAGCTCATTGTCAATATTTAAATATAATATCACAAAAGTTTGATCATTTTTTACAAGACAAGCAATGACTTCTAAATCTTGTAGATTTGCAGTAGACTTGTATTGCTTTGTTATTAGCTGAAAGAATTTCCTGGGATTTGTTTTCATGTCCTAGAATGGTTTGAGTCCCTAATTACAACACTTCAATCAGATTTTACATTACCATTTTTTTCTAAGTTTAGGTATACCTTTCTTCCTCATTTCCTGGTATTTTGGAAAGATATAATTTTAAAGATCAGTATCTGAAAAGGCGTACTTCTAAAATATAGAAACAGTAGTGGAAAAATAAAAAGCTGTTTTTAGAGGCTAATTCTTGCTCTTACCTATGGAATAAAATACATTCACTATATAAAATACAAAAAATAATAGGCTGTTTATATTTACATATACACTGCATTAACATTTGAAATGAAAAATTGATTTGTTTTATAAATTTTGTTCTTAGGCACAGTCAGATGAAAAAGCTGTTATTGCAAAACTGCATCAACATGTCATAGCCCTTCAAGGTAGTGAATCTGTTGCTGTAGGCAAATTGGAGACACTTATGTTGAAACTACAGAAGTTGGAGATCCATAATCTACGTTTAGAGCAGAAGCTTGATGAGAAAGAGCAAGCCTTATATTTTGCCCGCCTGGAAGGAAGAAATAGAGCCAAACACCTACAACAGACAGTTCAGTCTTTGCGGCGACAGTTTAGTGGTGCTCTGCCTTTAGCACAGCAAGAAAAGTTCTCTAAAACAATGATTCAGCTACAGAATGACAAACTGAAGGTCCTGGAAGAAGTTCAGCATGCCCAGGAGGCACGTCGAAATGCAGAAAACAGAGCATTAGAGATGAAGTTAAAACTGAGAAGTTTAGAAGAATTAGTAAGTGCATTGAAGGATACAAGAGGAGCTCAAAAGGTTTGCTTTTTTACACCTTTGAATAGCTTTGTCCATCTGATCTGCATTTAAATTACATTTCAGTTCTGCTTCTTCCCTAAATGTCTGTTTTAATGTAGAACTTAATGATTTCAAAACACACTTTGTTAAAATACGACAGCTATAATTTTTTTGTTTTCCTGTTTTAAAAAAATAATACATTATTGGTTAATTGCCCTGTAAGAGTCAGCGCAGTCAGATTTACTAGTATTTTTTTATGGCCAAATAAGTGGCATAGGAAGTAGAAGCTAACTATGAATTCAGTTATATTGAATTAAAATATATATGAAATTAAATTAAACACAGAGTAGCATTCTGAAGTTCTGTTCCATGAGCTTGCATTGAAATCTTCACAGGGGCAATAATTTAGGCAGCATGGTCAGAAATGTTTTTATATTCATGTAATTCTACTTAATCAGATTTTGCTATTGTAAACAATGTTACCTTGAAATTTGAGTAAGATTTTCTCACTTCTCTTGTAGATCACTGTGTATTACATAATATGGTTGTATCTGTCATGACTAAAGATATCTGCATGTAAGCAATGGTTGTAGTGCTCTTGGTGTGTTTTAAGCCAGTTTTCAAATATTTTTCTAGTGCATTTTGACATAAATATGTCTGTTATTCTTAGTACATGTACATTTTTTAATACATAGTTTTTAATGGTTTTGAAAATCTGCTTTTTTAGAAGAGTCAGCCAAACTTCTTCCATGCTTTTTTTGTTCAGTCTGCACAGATGCATAGGCTATAACTTAGTTAGGTCATTTGAAAATTATTTGCAATACACTTCTGTCAGCATAGGGGAAACCTGTTGTCTCTCCAGTTGTCTCCTGCACTTTTCAGTCATTCCTCCTGCAGTTTCATACTCTTGCCATGTCTCCTCACCCAAGAGAAGAGAAGAAGCTTAAAAAGACATAGCATTTTTCTTCCTGTTGGTTTGAGAAGTGCCATACTGCCTCAGAGTCAAAGAGTGTAGCCACATCTAGTTGGCCTGTGGGCTTAGTAAGTTATAATGCTGTGTGTCATTCGTTATTAGGTAGTTGAATGGCATATGAAGATGGAGGAACTCCGTCTGCAGGAACTTAAACTCAATCGAGAGTTAGTCAAGCAAAAGGAAGAGGTGAAGTATTTGCATAATATAATTTCTGAATATGAACGTACAATCAGTAATCTGGAAGAAGAAATTGTACAGCAGAACAAGGTATGTATCTCTGCATGCTATTAGAAAACCAGCCTATTCCTTATTTCACTAAGTGATTTTTAAAAGGAAGATTCTTCCTAGTAAGATTTTAACATAGATGTTTGTATCATGGTTCCATTCTTTTTAATAGCACATGTGGGTATATTCCATTTTGGTGTCTCTTTTTTTCTGTTTAAGTTGGTTGTAAAATTCCCATTGCCTTCAATAAATAAAATTCCTTTATCAAACATTGTTACAGTTTCATGAAGAAAGGCAAATGGCTTGGGACGAGAGGGAATTAGAACTGCAACGCCAATTAGACCTATATGATCACCAAAAAAATGAAATACTTAGTACAGCTGTAAAGGTGCGTGCACTGAATTAACTAAAAATAGACTCTTAAGCATGGTTTTCAGAGCTGTCACACTACATGAATATGAATCTTTCTGTGCAGTTAGAAGAGGCTACAGGATCAGTTCCAGACCCTAGTTTGCCACTCCCACAACAACTTGAATTCGCTTTGAGAAAGATTCAGGAGCACATTCAAACAATCCTGGAAACTAGGGCAACCTGCAAATCACTGGAGGAGGTAAGTACATCTATAAATTATCATATAAAGGGACAAATATTGTATTTCTATGCCCTTTAATTTTTTGTTATGTAACAAATATGCTTTTATAAATGTCGCTCATATGTGTCCAATCACTTAGAAGTATTTAACACAGAGAAAATGTAAATAATATAATCGCACCGTGACTAAAATGAAATGTTTTTTCCACTGAAAAAAATTATTGGGGAAAATTTTTTAATATTTTAGATCATTCATTTAGTAGGATAAGATGCTCTTGCTGTACAAAACTCAGTTGACTGTAGCTAGTTAAATTTAGCAACTGTTACATTAAATTTAGCAAGTAGCATAGGAAAATCCTTGTATCTTGGGTTGCTAAATTGAAATTCTGTTACAGAAGATACTTTGTGGTTCTTGAGAAATTTGGAAAACACCAGCTTCTTAATTTGGTAGCACAAAATGAGTTGCATAAGTGTGTTGTTCCAAGCAAATAATACATAAAGACACAGTAATGACATTCTGGGATTTTTTTCATTGAATAGTAATCCCATAGAGCCAGAATCAAATGTAAAACACTTTGTGTTTATAAGTCCATTTAGACAAATCTTTCTGATACATTTTTTGAAAAGTAAAGATCTTTTTTGCAGTGTTTGTATTCTAGAAATGCAATAGTTGCCTTTTGTTGCAGAAATTAAAAGAAAAGGAAACTGCTCTGTCGAAATCTGAACAAAATGTTTTATCAAGAGACAAAGTTATAAATGAACTAAGACTTCAATTACCTGCAACAGCAGAAAGAGAGAAAATAATGGCTGAATTAGGCAAACAAGATGATCCAGAGTACCATCATGCCATAAAAATTGCTCATGAAACCATTGCAAATATGCACGCAAGATTAAATCAAAAGGAGGAAGTGTTAAAAAAATACCAACGTTTGCTTGCTAAAGCAAGAGAGGTAATTAAACTTTTTGCACAAAATTTCTTCCATTTTTAAGTTGTTTTAGTTGATTCTTTTTTTTTGTCTTTTTACTAGTGAAATCTTAAAAAGTTTCTGCTTTCAGAGGTAACAGAACAGAGAAAATCGGTAGTTTTTTTGTAGACCACTCATGTAGAATTTTTTAACTTCTGAAAGTAGCAGGTTTGCTCAGTTAAGAGGTTATGTATATGATGTCTGTGTAGGAATTCAGTTAGTATGACAGGAAGAAAATTAAAATTCCGCTGTGAGAAGTGGTCTCAGTATATTGTATATTTATGTGGGGTTTTCCAGTACTTTCAACAATGATGTCTGGACTGCATCTTGTAGTGAATTTGGAAGGCACAGGAAAGACATGCATTTATGGAAAATGTGCTGCTTAAAGCATTTTTTAAATTAAAGCATATTTTAAAGCATAAACAGTGTATCTAAGCATACTTTGTATTACTAAAGCATATTTTACATTCTTTATTCTTTATGCCCTTAAGGCATATTTTAAAGCATAAACCCTGTGTCTAAAAGGTACTTTAAGACTAAATATGCATCAGTTTTAGTGTGTTTGTATCAAGATCACATTTCTGAAGCAGACTTCCTATTATCTTCACTTAGTGTTCTTTGATTAACATGTGTAGTTTTTTTTTCTGGAAGAAATCAAGTTTTTTGGTCTGGAACTAAACCACAGAATGCAGTCTAAAAATAAGCCTACTGTGCTCTGTCTGCTAACAGACATTCAATCCACGGCATCACACTACAGTCCAAATTAAACAGACCTGAAAAATACCTAGTATGGATATCACTATCCATATTCGTAGTTGGTGAGGACTAACACCAGCTGTTTTGCTCTCCAGCTCCTGTCCTGTTGCACCAAACTACTTGCTACATATCTTAAAACTGCAATAGTAGATTTTTTTCCAATAGTGTTAAAAACGGGGAAAAAAAATCTTTGATTATAGCAACACGAAAAGAATTTTTAAAAATTCCAGAATTAGAGGAAAATTTGGGGAGCAATACTGAGCAATGAGTGAGCCATCAACATGAAGGTACTGTAGTTTCATCACTTTCTGCAATAGTGTGCATCAGTAGAATGGAATTTTTATTTTGAACTAACAGGAACAAGAGGAAACAGCAAAGAAGCATGAGGAAGACCTTAGAGTTCTACACCAGAAGTTAAATTTGCATACTGACAATTCCCTTAATAAATTCAAACAGACTGCTTTGGTGAGTTACGTGTGTTTGTGGGATTAGTGAAGTTGTTACCAAATTCTTAAATTTGTTGCTCAAAAGAACAGTTTTGCAGTTAAAAATCAGTAATAAATGATGACAGGAAGAATAAATGGGTGGTTGGTACAGAATTACGGTATTATTCTTGAGACAATTTACATGAGATGGATTAGAAGTCAAGAATAAGAAATGAAAGTTACTGCCTCAGTATATATGAACATTTTTCATATCATCCTAATTTATGAAGACTTCTAGGAGAGAGAGGTGTATTTTGTTTTCTGTTCTTTTAATTCAGTCTGTGGTTATGTTAAATTATCCCATTTCAATACAAATTTTCTCTTGACACTTCATGATAAGGTAAAACCTCTATTTCACTGATTATTCTGTGGATCATTAGACGCACCAAGCTCTTTGAAACCAATGCAACTGCTTTCTCTGTGGACTGAGAATTACATCTCAGTAAATAAACATGTTAGATATTAATGCTTCGTTATGTTTAGGATTGAATTTAAAATGCATCATTAGTGCTTACCTTTGATTTAAAGCTTAAAATGTTTATCCCTTGTATTTGTTCTGTTTTACAGGAGTTAGTGACAAAGACTTCTTTATCACTTTCCAACAACAAACATTTTCTCCACTTAGCTGAAATGGAGCAAACTGTAGCAGAACAGGATAATTCTCTTGCTAGACTTATTGGAAAATTAAAGAAAACATCATCTGATTTGGAAAAACAAAAGCAAATTACTTTAATGAAAATCAAAGAGTTTGAGACTATGAGAGCCCAGTAAGTTTTCAGACTGTTAATATAAGTCACAACTGGATTGGATCAAGTCAATTATGTATTGCTGCTACAGGACTGGTCTATCAAATTGAAAATGTTTTTGCTGAATTTAAAATCTGACTGAAAAAAATAACTCAAAGGAGTTACTGTGATTGGTATTGTAAGTTATTTTTAATCTGTAGCCTTTCATCGGGGCTGATGTTGAAAAACTGGCTTGGAAAAATATCTTTCAGTTGTTAGTTTTGTGCCATTTAGTGAAAAAGAAAATATTGAAAGAGTCTTGGTATGAGAGTTGTCTAAGCTACTGTGATACTTACTGGTTTGTGTTTTGGTTTTTTTTTTTTACCCTGACACATTCATTTGGACTTGCTGCCTAACAAGTTTAAACTCATGAAAATTAAGCACCTGTTTAAAAGGAGAAAAGTGTAAGGCTTTATTTACCTGTTAGGGGCAGGAATTAGAATGAACAACGCTCTAATCTCATGTTGCTGATCTGCCTGAGTAATTTTGTTTATTAAATGGAGGCCTTCTTTGTTGAGTCAGTCTTTTTTGCTGTTTCCAAATCTGTGTCATTTGCTTTAACAATAGCAAAAAATATAACATCTTGCCCTTTGTTATTTATTTGGAGTTTGCTAACTTTATTATTGCAGTGTACCCTATTAATGCTTGTTTTTTTAGGCTTCAGGAAAAGCACACAGTTGATGTGGAACAGCTAAAAGATGAAGCAAATGAACTGAGAAGCACGTTATCTCAGATGGAGAAGGAATTAGCAAATGTGAAAGCTGAACTAGAGGTCCAAAAAGAAGCAAATAATAGAGCACCCACAGCAACACTGAAAAACCTGGTGGAACAGCTGAAGAGCCAGTTAGCCATAAAAGAAAAGCAGCAGAAAGTTAGTCAACAAAAATTAATCCCTATGTCACATGAATGTTTAATGTTGCTTAATGCTTAAGAATTCTATGTATAGTGCAGCAAGGAGGTAGAATATAATTACATAATAAAACATAGTAAAATATAATTGCCTTTTATTCTTGTAAGGTTCGTATTAGCAGCTTCTTCACTTAAAAGAACTTGAATTTATTATTTTCAGGCTTTGAGTAAAGCACTTCTGGAACTCCGAGCAGAAATGACTGCTAATGCTGAACAGCAGATTATTTCTGCTGCATCACAAAAAGAGGCGTATATGAATGTCCAGGAGATTGTTGACAGAGAAACAAAGGGGCTTATGGTGAGTACTAGGTAATTTCATGGTATTGCATTGTTGTATTGTTGATAATCCTGATTTGGGAGGTTTACTGTTTCGTTTGTTTGTTTTCTTCCAGACACAGATAGAGGAATTAAATAATCAGATTGCAAAACTTACAGATAATCTTAAAATAAGTAAAACCAAGGAAAGTTCTTTGTCTGATGAAAGGGATGAGTTGAACCAAGAACTTCAGAGGAAACAAAAAGCATTTGCTAAAATGCTGAGAGAAAAAAATGAAATGGAAAAAGAAAATGAAGAACTGAAGAAAAGGATTAGGAGGCTAAGCGGTAGCATTCAGGTAGAAGTGATTTTTAAAACCACGTTCTGACTTGGTCAAGTTTCTGCATAGATGTGCTGGTTTTGAGGGGAAAGATTAAGTACTTTTGGCAGTCTTTGAGACTTATACTTGATTTAAAATTTTAAGTTTGCTCATCAACTGAGTTGTGTGTGAGCTGTTAGCTTTTGCTGTTGGAAGCATGCTTCATGTAAAAGGAAGAGACTGAAAAATAACTTCCTCCTTGAAAAGGCTTTGACTTTCAAAGCTTCTTTGAAAAATGTGATTTTGTGATCTTCCTGGCTGTCCTTATTTCCCCTTTCAGAAGAAAAGTAAAGGATTTACAGTAGAATTGTCAAATTGTTTCTTTTTAAGTTCAGTTACTTGCTGCTGACCATTCCATTTAGAATGCAAAGTTACATTCCAATAATTTAATAATTTAAAGATAATTTTAAAAAGGTTGTTTAGGTTGTAAACTGATTCTATTGATTGGAACTAAAGTCCTTATTTTTTCAGTGGAGAAAAATACTTAGGTAGTGGTCATTAAACATGTAAGTCTGTAATTTTTCAGAGCAAAGCTGATGAACAAGATCTGATAGACACACTTCAGAAAAAAATTAAAAAGTTGGAAAGTGAACTTGAGAAGAAGTGTGAAGAAACAGAAAAAAAAGGTGTAAGAGAAGACAAGGTATGTGACATTTAGATCGTGCCTTTGAAAGACATCATCAGCCTAGATCTAGGCAGTTCAGCTCTCCCTGTTGCCTCCAAAAACAACCAACCAACCTAACTTAGTCATAAGAGAAGCAGTTTCATGACTGTAAGTTCTTCATGTTTCCGTGCTCTGTGTTACTCCTTTTGTTGCTTAGTACCAGTATATTAATGTTATCCTGCCCTTTTTGTAGAATCAAAGATCCATTACAAATCTTGGAAAACTAATATTTTGTAGGTAGCAGTTAAATTGATTACATAATGTGCATTTGCGAAATCAGTGCAATGATAAAAACATGAAGTAATTAGGAGCAAAAGTGTGAATCCTAAAAGGGATGATATCTCTCTAAGTGATTATTCTTCACAGTAGTGATCTCCACCTGCAAGAGGTTCTGAGCGATTGGAGATGTGTTCATTTTACCAGTTGTTTTGTTCGTTTTTTTGCTTGGTGTTTTACTACTTCAGTAACTAATCAGTGTCCTGTCATAGTAAGCATAAAGTATACTGGAATATTACAGCATGATTGTATAATGACATTCAGACTATTTATAATATTAAATATTATTCTAGGACTGCACTTATGCTTCCAGTTATTTTCAGACTTTTTAAGTACCTGTTGCTTAGTGTCTAGAGATATTTTCCTCAAGCTTGGCATGTTTTTTCCTTTTTTCCAAGATTTTGTTTTCTGTCTGTCCCTTAGTAGCAGTAACTTTAGAACGAAGACAGAAAAGAAAGTACAGGAGCTAACTGGAGATTGGAAAAGTCCAATTAAAGAAACCAAAATTGTTTACAGGAGTATTGACTGATTTTTCAGTAGCCATTTGTGATCGCATAGATACAAGTTTTAACTGATGTATAATTTATAGCTACTGAATTTAACTTTAGAGTAGAGATTTCCATTTCTCATAGGAGAAAAACTAAAATGACCAATTGTACAACTGTGCAGCAGGGGCATAAAATTATCTAGTGAGCTGCAGAAGACAGATCGACTGTAAACTGGCATAAAAAAACACTTCTTTTTCTTTAATCTGTCTTCTTTACTAATGTGTAATTAAAAGTAAAAGGATACATTGCACTAGCACCTCTGATTCATCAAATATGTCACTCCTTTTTTAGTAAAATGACTGTTAAAACTAAGGAAGAATTTGGTAATAGGATTAAACTGCATCAGCTTTATACACTAGTCACTACAGGATAGTTATGGTATCTGGCTGGACCTGCTATTTACCTTATGGTGAATAAGGTACATAATATATGCCTGCTATGGCTTCATGTTTTAAACTGATAAATGAAGAATGTATCATTCTTGGTTTTCTAACATGTTTTCTAATTTTGCTCTAAGAAAAAAGTTAAAGAAGAAATACATAATTTGTTTGTGTGCTTCACAGACCTCCAAGGAGGAAATAATTAGATGGGAAGAAGGTAAAAAATGGCAAATCAGGATGGAAGGACTGCGGAACAAACTAAGGGAAAAGGAAAAAGAAGCAGATGCTTTAGCCAAACAGTTGAATTCATTGAAGGAAATCTATACCAAGTGAGTTGGTTTTAATAGATTCAGCTACAAAATGAAGACAGAAGGGAAATCCAAATATGTCTGCCTCGTAATAATTATAGCAGTTTGTTATGTTTATAAGATTGATATCTAGAATTTGATGTTGCTATTGAGATTAAAAGGCTTAGTTAATGTTCAAGTAGCAGGCTACTCCTCTAGTATCCTTTCACTTGTAGAAGCCAACAACCTTTATTAGAAGAAAAAGTCGCTGAATAAAACTTTATTATGCTTCTTGTATGTAGCATTCTGTTCTTCCCATGAAACAACTAACAGCTTTATGAAGACAAGCTGCTTCTCACCTCTGTGTTGTTTAATTGGATTGCTAGGACTGGATGCGGTGCTACTGTTATGTGTAGCGCTACTGCAGTACTGACGGTTCTACGATTATGAGGTGGAAGCCTGTTAAAAAACCCACACGCACAAACCCTCTGCAAATGCTACGTTTACTTCAGTACAGTAATGGCAGGGTTTTACTGATGAAAGATACAGAAGAGAAAGGAAACTGTGATGGTGATTAGAGTTGTTGTTAGATTGTGGTTTGAAACTGCATCAAAATGGTATTTACTCTTAGCAAGTCTTACATGAATTTCACATAAAATACAGGCAACACCAGCAAGTGGTTTATGAGATCCATGATACTGACTTCATTGTTTTTCCCAGGTTTGGGGTTTTTGGTTTGGTTTTTTTTTGGTAAAGCTCTGCTATCTATAAGATAACCTTATTAAACAGAAAAGGGGGTGTGGTTCAGTAAGCAAATGAATTGCAAATGTGGATTCTTTAAGATAGAAAATATTTTGTTCTAAAGAAAGCAAGTTAGCAAATAAAGTTTTAAATGTAAATTTATTGGATGTTGCAGGACTGAAAAAGAAAAAGTTGTTCTGCAGAAGAAACTGAAAACTACTGGTGTCACTGTTGACCGTGTTGTTGGAGTAAGAGCCTCAGAGACTGAACAAGAACTGGAAGAACTAAGAAAACGGAATCTAGATTTAGAAAATGAAGTTGCTTACATGAGGTGAGAGGCATTTTAAAAGTATGTATAAAAACTAAATAATCTATATGAGAAAAAAATCTGTGGAAAGGGATAGATAGTCTCTAATAGACCAACTGATTCAAAAAGGAAAGAAACAGATGGGGATTTCAAAATCCTTCTTTGAGTCTGTGTTGAGCAGACTTAAAGCTACTTGGGAGCAATTGTACATGTCCAGAGAATATTGCAGCATTGGTTCATTACGCTAAAAAGCTAAATAATACGAAAAACATCTGGCTCCTATTGTGTAAAATTATAATTACAATTTAGAGTTGGTGAAAGTTTCTGGAACTTCTAAGTTGCCATTAGGGATTGTGCTCTTGGTGTATCCACTATCACAGTGGATAGTGTATACGAGTAATAGAAGCTGTACACATCTCAAAAGAGCAGATTCCTTTTGCTGAAGTAAGTACTTTAGATTCAAGGGGATTAGTTTAAATAGAATATATGGCTAACATTGATTTAGAATAACTACCCCAGCAATACTAGAAAATCCGGTCTAGTAATCCAGAAGTTCATTGTTTTTTTACCTTAAGGGATGTTTTTCTGCTTTAATAGCCATTTTTTTGTTTTGGCTTGATTAATTTTTTGATGTAGAACACAGCAAGCAATCCCACGAGATTCTGTTGTAGAAGAATTGCATCTCAAAAATCAATACCTCCAGGAAAAGCTTCATGCATTGCAGATACAATGTTCAAGAGAGACATATTCTAGACCCTTGGTAAGTTAATAGTGTAACTATATTACTTAGAGGAAGTGCACCTACTTAACAAAGTTATTTGTTTTCCATTTGATATTCTGTGTCATTTAGCTGACTTTATTTCAAATGATAGTATTCCACAACAGGATTAAATACTCAGCCCCCCAAAACCCCAAACTTTACAGTTTTTGTGTGTGTTCTACAGGTAGAAGCTGAAATATTCAACATCCTAGTATATGTGGAGAAATAAGGTATATGTATTTTTAAATATGTGAGTCTGCAGCTGAGAGGCTTCTTCTATATGCCATATTGATTGAAAATTTGGGATACACAGAGTTTTGAGGACACACTGAACTGCATTTCAGTTACATTAGGTGTTTTTGTTGTGCTTTGATTTTTACAAGGTTCATTATATTGCAACTATTGCATTATTAGGTTATCTTAATCTTCCAAGTTATAGATTCAACTGTACATTCTAGGTTTCTTTATATCCTGTTTTGTTTTACTGTCTTCTGCTTCTCTTTCATGCTTCATTCTGTCTTCAACTTGAATCAGAGTACGTGTGACCAAACTGAACTGACCAAGTCTGTTCCTATCAGTAACAGTAAACAAAAGCATTTGAATTCCCTTCAAAATAAATCTGTTTCAAATAGGGATGAAATCAAACATCAGAGTAATGATAGCATTACTGATGCCAATGAAATAGATGAGGAAGCAGACAAGCAAACATGTGTCATGCGTACCGAAGGTCACGGGGCTACTGGGGATGCAAGCACAGAAGTGTCTCCTGAACAGCATCCCAAAGACGGTGAGAAATGCAAGGACACAGATATTTCTAGGGAAGGACTGAAAAACAAGAATATAGCTGAAGCTGATGAAGACAACTGCAGTGACAAAGAAGAAAACATAACCCAACCTGAAAATGGAAAACTTAACAAGGAATGTGAAGAAGAGGAGAGGAAGCAAGAAACACTCAAGCAATCAAATGCTGATGAAGAAGAAAGTGTAGAAGAGCCTTATACTGACACAATGAACTGCAATCAGTGTGATTCAGGGGAACCTTCTAATCAGGCTGATGACTACGAAGCAGAAAAAATCAATGTGAATAATGAAATGAATCAACACACTGCAGAAGACAAACATGAAACTTGCCGAAGTGGTACAGAGGGGCTTGAAACAACCCCAGAATTTTGTGAAATGCCCGAGGTTTGATACTAGAGCAGTCCTCTAGCATTACTTCTGTATGAATGATGTAGAAATAGAATAGTTTGATCTTGATAATGCAGTGGTTCCCTATGCATGGTCTGCAGGGATATTGAAACAGTCACCAAGTGGTCCATAAAACAAACCTTACACTTTCATGATAGGTATGCATGTCAGCTCATAAGTAAGCTGCTGTCATATCTAAAATTTCAATCCAGAAAGTTTACCAATAATCACAATGATACGTGCGGCTAGTTGATGACCTTCATTCATTAAGAGACTTTACACTAAGAAAAAAATACGCTTTATTGAAGCAAATGCTTTATTCCTAGCATTATTAGTGATGAATTAATAGATCATATGGTTAATTCCATAGTTATGGATGTAAAAACTCCTGATTATTACACCATCAAATGGTTTTACTCTTTACTAGTCAGGCATAACAATGTACAATATACTTATGATTGGAATCGGCAATATGAGGCATGCAAAGCACTCTTTGTGTAATAGGAATTACTAGCCTCCATGGGCAAGGACTTCAGACTGTAGGAACTAACAGATGAATAACTAGTTATATACTACTCTTCCTGACTTGCTCTGTGATCTGCTTGACTTCAGTGAAACTCCTTATGCCATATGTACTATTTAATAAACATATCAGAATGTGTCCTTAAAATTAGATGCTGTTCCCAGGTACAAGGTCACAGCTTACTACATTCAGTACCTTTTTGTCTTTTAGACTTTGAGGTTTATTTCTACCCAATAGTTTGAGAGTTAATTTTGGTTTGACGAAATTTTACTGGTTTATACTGATTTGTCAACTTCCCTTAAAGGTTAAGCAAGTTTAGAAAATGTAAGAGGAGGAGTTAAGGTCAGAGGTTAGATTAGATCATAACTGGTGATACAGCTGTCATCCATTTTATTTCTGTGAAAAATGCTAATGCTCTGTTGCTCTTTGTCAGCTACAACTGATACAATGACTAATGCATTACCATTTAATAATATTTTTTCCCGTCTGTTTTCTCAAGACATCAGGAATAGGATCAGATGTTCAATATCGAAGAGAACAAGAGCTTTTAAAGGAAAATTTAAGATTGTCATCTGAAAACGTTGAGCTAAGATTCCAGCTAGAGCAGGCCAATAAAGATTTGCCAAGACTAAAGGTAACCTCTATTTACCGTTAGTCCACTTTAACCTGACACAGGTTAGGGGATTGCTTAAAAAGAAATGGATATATTTTCTGTACATACTGTAAGTTTTTCATGCTTTTATGGAAGATGAGAAGGTTGAATGGCTGGTAGAAATTACAAAAAATGTCATTGCGATGGGAAATTGCTTTCTCCTTTTTTTCTTTTTTCAAAGTAAACCAACTGTCATTTTGTTACTGCTCGCTTCAATTTGAAATCTAAGTAAGTTGCTTATTTCTTTGTTTTTTTAGGACCAAGTAGGTGACTTGAAAGAAATGTGTGAACTTCTCAAAAAAGAGAAAGCAGATGTTGAACGAAAGCTGGGCAGCATTAGAGGAGTGAGTATCGTCGCAGCATTTTTCATCATAAATAAATGAAACCAAAATACAAAAGAAAGCAGTATTTTATTAAAGCTAAATTATTTGGAATCAACCAAAAGCAAACAGGAATTGTTCTTACTTGTTTATTTTATTGTCAAAGTGCTATAATAAATTAGTGAAATTCAGTTAATGGTACCATTAGAAGGACTAGAGCTACACTGTTAAATATTTGCACCATCGTGGTCTTATTTTGTCATTTGAATTAGTTATCTTCAGAAAAGTATTTGTAAAAAAAATAGGAGTTACAGCTGAAAATTATATTCAGTTATTTATGTAAATGCCTGACACAGTTACAGCTTTATGATTTAAAAGATAGAATTTTGATTTGATGCAGATGGTCGCTATATAGGTTTATGTAGGGCTCCAGGGAGCAAAATCTCCCCCATTTTCCACTGTACTGCGATCCTTGCTTCTGTAGAAACAAATGGAGGTACTTCATGGGCCCAGAACTAGAAACAGCAGTGTCTTTAAATTATTATTGCTGAGGAAAACAGTTGCTACAAAGATGATGAGAAGATAAATGTGTTGGAAAACCATTTAAACAGCTTTTCTACCTCATAAATTAACGTAACGAAAGAAGAAAATGGAGAAATTACAAGCTTCCCCCCTCTTATTTATTTATTTATTTATCACTTCGTAAGGAAAATACATGCCTTCGGAAAGGGAGAAGACTTGTCGTTCTTCTGTCATTTTAACCCAGCAGAAGTATGGTTGCTAACAAAGGGTCCTCTTTTCCTCTTTTATTTTTTTCTTTTTTCCCCCTCAGACAGTATTAGCATTCAATCAATTGCATGGTCTCTTGGATTAGGGAATTGGTCTACAAGAAAAGCTAAAAAAAAAAAAAATATGGTAGTACTTCGATTTATTTTCATAATGTTTCAGTGTAGTTCATAAAGTACACCAGATTGTGAGACTAACTGCAGCTTTCTTGAGTAACACAGAAAGTGAAGGAGCTGTTGTGTTGACTTTGGGGGTGAATGTATCGCTAGATATTTTGTGGAGCTAAGCATGCAAGAAACTTTAGGGTTCAAATCACACCAAAACATAACATTTTTTTAATAAATATAAATTGCAGTGGGAAAATAAGCGGTAAAGTAAGATTTGGAGTATCTGAGAATGTTAAGATGAACTGTTGACTTCCTTTTACTTTTTTTTCTTCCCTCTCTGTAGGCTGGTAGAAGTGGAAAGACAGTCCCAGAATTGGAAAAAACAATTGGTTTGATGAAAAAGGTTGTAGAGAGAGTCCAAAGAGAAAATGAAGACCTGAAAAAAGCTCCAGCTGTGGTTTCTAATGAGAAATTACTTAGTCTTGAACAGGAAAATGCTAGGCTAAAGGTACTGCTTAATCTCCAATAATTACAGTTAGCTAGCAGTTCATATGCAAGTTGGTAGGAAAATGGAGCAGCAAACCTGTTGTTGACACTGATTGAAAAGTGTTTTAAAAATACCAAATATGAAATGTGGAATACGAAAGCAAAACTTAATTTGAGCATAACATACTGCATGATTTAACTAAAGGTAAAACTCAGTACCTTAAGGATATATTTAAATATGTGATAAAATGTTATGTTCACTGTGGTAGGTTGCTGTAACTATGCTGTGCTTTAAAAATGGAAATCTGAAATTTTCTGCTAAGCAATGTATATGTGTTTTGACAACCTGTTTGATATTTAGTTTGAAATGGAAAAAATGAAGCTTCATCTGGGGGGCCAGCTGAATATGCATTATGAATCTAAAACCAAAGGAATGGAAAAAGTCATTACTGAAAACGAGAGGCTGCGTAAAGAACTGAAGAAGGTATGATCATTGTAATGCATCTCTTTATTTCCATTAGTTACTGGTTGTGGTATCTTTTTTTTTTAATGGTTGACATGATATAGAATGGACACTTTTCTAAGCACTGATATTGCTATGACAGAATTCTTAATTATATGTGGAGAGGAGCTATCCAAAGAGCAGCCCAGGGCAGAATTTGGAAGTTATAGTGCACTGTTTTCCACTAAATCAGCACTGATCCTATCCTACTATCATTTTAGATAGTCCTGTGCTTTATGTGAGGTTAAGTATTCCATAAACCTTTATTTTTATTGAACAATAGGAAGCTGACAGTGGAGAGAAGCTACGAATAGCGAAGAATAACTTGGAGATATTAAATGAGAAGTTAACTGTACAGCTGGAGGAAACCATGAAGAGGCTAAGTTTGGCTGAGAGCCAGTCTGACAGAGCTGACAGCAAAAGCTGGAAGTCCGTTGTTGTGACAAGGTAGGAACCGAGAATGAAATAAGGAAGATACACAGAGGTGTTAATTCCTCTTTAAATATTACCAAACAAATTAGACTCTCAATTTCATAGTTTTTCTTTCCTCTTTTGAAAATAGTTTTATATTATCTGTATTTTATTTTCTGATTTTATATTGGTGTGTAGAATCAGTATACAGGTCTCTGATACGAACCCAGCACAGATCTAATGTCCTTAAATGGATTGTTTGTGCTTTGTGGAATAATGTCAGCATTTTTGCTGAACGTATAGAAGGTATTTCAGTACCTTACCACATGGATGACAATCTGAAACAAAAACTGGAAGCCAGCAACCTGCATTTTCCAGCTTGGCTACATTTGAATCTACATTTAACCGTGTAAACGTGCAGAGGTTGTGTTAGAAAACCCACTGGGATTTCTGTACTCCTTGGGCTGTACTCCTTGGGACAGGAGTGTAGCTAAAGATTCTTCACGTGTACTCTGAAGGCCCTGAAAGCTAACTGGACTAAGTTGATTCTGTTACCTGTAGAAGAAGGGAAAAAAAACTCAGAGACTAGCGCTGGATCATCTTTTCCAATATATAAAAGGAAGGGTGGGAATTGCCATTTCCTAGATTTTTAGATAAAACTGAGACTCTGAAATCAGCATCAAAAGTAATTTTTGGTTTGGTAGCAATAGTAAATGTTTACAGCTCATTACCAATAAGTTACCTGAAAGTTACCTACCAGTTGGTTTAAAATTCATGTATTGCTTGCATCAGTGTGGAACAAAGTAAAGAAAACAGTTCTGTGACACCAGTTTCTGCTTGGCAAGAAACATACTTTTTGAATTTATCTGTACTTCCACAAATAGTTCAGATGCTTTTTCTATTACACCTGCTTATACAGGCTGGAGATCTTGCCTCTGCAGCCTGAACACCATTCATCGCATCCTCTCCTTGCTAGAAGCAAGCTGCTTAGTTCTGTGGTTTGTGGTTTGCTTACAGAAAAGATTTTGGCAAACAGTCACCTCAAAACCACTGCCAGTCCAAAAAGCGTTCCTATTTCAATACTGAGCTACACACAGAGACGCTAGTTACATGTCACACTAGCATGTTTAATAACAGAGTGATATAGAATGTGAAGTTTGATATAAGATACATTCACATGACACATGCCTGTGATTCATCAGAGTGGACAAGGAAGGAGAATTTCACCCCTCCTGAGGCAAGAGTTTTTAATTTGGTACTGCCATATCTCAGAAAAGGACAAGAAAACGAAACAATGCTTATGCTGTTAAGAGAAATAGACAGCCTGTGTCCTGCATGAGGGTGGAAGAGAGCAAATTTCTGGGAATAAATACTTAGTCCTGGACTCCTGGAGGACCTCAGGATGAAATAAGATGACATGTTGCAAAAGGACTCTTTAATAGTTGTAAACGGAGGTGGAAGGTATCTACAAAACCAGAACCTCTGACAGCAACCTTATTAGGGCAGAAAATCAGCTGGGCAGGAGAGAGACTCGTCTGACTTTGTCTGAGGTCAGATCACCACTGAACAGTCTATCTGCTGATGTCCAAGATGTTACCTACTCCCCAGTCTTGGACTCCCGCAGGATCCCTTGGGGGAGTTCTGGCGTTTCTCTGATGTATTGCTGAGCCATTTCACTTCACTGAGACTTCAGAAAGCCATTCCTTTTTTTTAAGCTTCCCCCTAAGTAAGTTGTGAGGTAAAATGTCTTTCTGCAAGGTCAGGTGGCAGCCATATTTAGCGTAAGGAGGGAGGGCATAACCGGCTGCCAGCCACAGGAGGAGGACGCCAGGAACACGCAGTGAAGATGGGAGGCCCTTAACAGCTAGTGTATCAGCTCAGTAGTTGGAATATAGTTTTTCTTTTAGTTCTTCACCTCTTTGAAAAATATTTCTACTCAGTTCTATTTAGTTAATGTATAGGTAGTTGTGTATATATAGGTATAAAATATATGGTTGAGCTTAATTGCACTTGCCTATTTCAACAGGAGTGAATAAAAACTTCTATTTGCATTTACTTTAAAATGATTTTAAAGTAAGTGAGTAACATTAAGACTTTACTAACCTAGAGGAGCTCGTTGGGGCACTTTAACGTGCAGTCCAGCTCACCAGCGCATCTTACAAAGCTTGTATGTGGTGATGGAAAGTATTTGATAGGGCAGAACAAGGTGTCATCCAAGTGATCCTTCAGAAGGCTCTTCGGCAGGTAACGAGACGTTGGAGATTGTATTGCTATCTGAAAACCCGCTCCAGGTGGGAGATGGGACCACATGACCTCCAGAGATACCTTCCAACCAACATTTCAGTGATTCTACAAAAACCTTTTTGTAACCTTGTACAGCTCAAAGCAGAACAGAATCCTCCTCAGACTGCTGTTACTCCAGGGTAGACACAATTTCTCGTAGAACATTCTTCCCCATGGAGTCTTCATCTTCTGTATCTGTATTAGCCCTTTTATCAGTACATTAATTTATTTTCCATAAATTATTAAATCATAAGAAAAACACTGTCAAAGTTATGACGCAGAATTAAGACGTGACCAATATGCACACTGCATCAGTAACAGATGTGCGTGTTCTTAGCAGGAGGTAGTTTATATAGTGTAACACCACAGAAAGATTCCAGTCCATCTTTAATAAGTGTAGACACAAAGTAAAATCCACAAAGGTGTAACATTTGGAAAAGCCTTTATTCTAGAATTAAAAATGTATTTTTCATTATGCTTGTTCCAGCTCATTTAGAAGACCAGTGATTATTTCAAGGCCAACGCCCCAAACATATTTTAAGGTGTATTTTATGGTATTTAATCTCCTAAAGATATTTTAATCTCTATTTCTGCAAAAGAATTAGCTTTTGCTCTTATCTTTTTCTACATAAAAATACTACCAGGATGCACGAAACTAAGATGAAGGAAATGGAAATGGATATTGCTAAAAAAACCCAAAGTATTACTGACCTTAAACAGCTGCTTCAGGAAGCAACAGAACGTGAACACAATGCTGATAAAAACTTAAAAGATCTAAAAGAACAAGTGAGTAAAATTTAGCCAGATGACTCTGAGAATAGATTGCTTAATATTAATTCTTTCTAATGCCTGTATTGACAGAGTGTATTTTTTCCTCTAATCCATGCATTTATAGGTTTTTTCCAGTCCTAACTGCTGTAATTGTACATCTACATATTTTAGCTGATTAATGAGGTTTACCACATATCAATATATATTCTTGACTTGCAGTCTCAGGGGAAAATTAATTTTTTTCTACTGTATTCTTTTGTAGGGCTTTGTATTTTAGTTTCATTGATCACATGAAAGCCTGTAGGTACAGATGCTTCAGATGGTCTTAAAATCTTTTTAGCTTGTTCCACAGAGCCAGTTTGCTGCAGGGACCTCCCTCTTCCTTCCAGGTCTGTTCTGGGGGCTTGACTCTGCCATCCTAAAGGGGATCTTCATGCCTGTTCCCAGTACAGCCTCTTACATGCAGTCCCTAATAAGTCCTACAAATATTAATTCACATGTGGAAGAGTTGATGAATTTTAAAGTTAACTACACTACAAAGAAACAAGAGATGGATTGTGAAAAAACCCAAATCCGTACCATTTTAGGTAGTAACAGAACAAAAGCCTATCACTAACAGTAGCCTTATGGGAGTTCACACATTGTCATTGCAGTCCAACTGTATGCAGTCTCATAATTAGAAGTGATTTTTTACTCCCACATCTTCCGCTGAAAGGCCCTTCCAGAGGCCAGCTCCCGTTCTAGCTAGGGACCTGTTCTGACTTACGACTGCATGTCACTTCTAGGCAACATACGCTTATTTGGGTCTTCACTGCAAAATCACAGGCTTTTCATATCATGTTTAAAAAGGAACTTGGATACCTAGGTATGCAAATAATCATGTCAGTAATATTTTTAAAGTACTTAAATGAGATAGGCATGTTACTTCCTTAAGCATATGTATAAATTATGCTAATGTAGCTATGTCTCCGACTTAAAGTTTAACTTTTGCATCCTTTTTTCTTCACTCGTCATGAAATACGTAGCAATGATCTGTACTAACTTTAAAAAGGCTTTAGATACTTAGCTTTGTGGAAACCGTCAGTAGATGAGCACTTAGGGTTTTTAATCTGTGATAACCTAGTACTTGGTTACATCCTTACTATTTTTATTTTTTTTTTTAACCCTGTGTCATAGAGAACTCCATCTGAACTGTATTATCCATGGATACTGTTTTCAAGAGTAAAACTTTCTTAATTTTTTTTTTAAGATTGAACTTCTCAAACACCTTCCTGAAGGTGCAGGGACGGAGCAAAGCCTCATCAGGGAGCTTCGGCTTTTAAGGTAATGTAATTTTAAGCAACTAAATAAATACCTCAGCTAATATACTTGAAATAAGAATGATCAGGAATGGCCATTGCGATTTATCTTTTATATTCTAAAATGTTTTATTAATTAAAATTATTCTAAAATTGTTTTATATTCCAGATTAACCAATAATCATTTAGAGAAAGAAAAAGCAGAACTAGCTCACCAGGTGGAGGATTGTAAGCACCACATACACACATATACAAGTGAAGGTCCTGCAGCCGGTAATCATTTTCAATACCTAAAATAAAGAACTTCCTGTATTTTGGGCCTAAAACTATTTTTACTTAATATGTGCGTGCAAAATGATAGTAAATCTACAGAATTATTTGAATTATATTAATGCCAGAGTAGCGAAACTGGAGCAGACTAAGGTCTCAGGATTTTTGACTACTTATAGAAGTTTTTTAGAGAGAAGTATTAGTAAAAATCTCTGTAATTAATTACCTTGAACAAGAGGCTGTAATCTTTGTAAGATTGCCCTTTCAAGAAGATGTGTAGTTCATGCCACCATCTCCTTTATAAACCTCAAAAGACTGCTTGTAACATGTCAGTCATTCACTGAAACCCTCTTGCCTACCCCTCCTGCCTTGGGTTCCAAGCTGCCAGAGAATGAGCGTCTGTTTCCAGATGCCAGCTCTGGGAATGACTTAAGACTCAGTCCCATGGCAAAGCTGCAAAGCAGCACATTGCCGAATGACTGGGGAAAAAAACCCTCTTGAAATTATGAATATAATTAACAAGATCCTTATACTACGTTAGCTTGAAGTTTCCTGCCTTTAATTCAGAGAAACAGTGCATGTTGTATTTCTCAGAAGTGTGCTAACAGGCTGGCCGCTGGAGTATTGCAGTCAGTCACAGGAACGAGACACCGCCACCTAATTTCTACAAGAACTAAAGAAAAGCCCAGACAACTTGAATTTGTGGTGGTTGTTGATCCCAGTTGGGTTTACACGCTGTAACTATTTCAGCTTTCAGCAGATGCAGAATTACTGTAACACAATTATTCATGTCATTGATTTTCATTACCTTAAATTTCATAACAAATTATCATTATTTTTGCAGGACATAATGAAACTGTAGAGGAGAAAACTCACAAGTTAATGACAGAAGTAGCTGACCTCCAGACACAGCTGAAAGCCTCAGAGTTGGAAAAACAGCAATTAAAGGTGAGTTGCAAGGATCATCCTAGGCAAGATAATGAGCAAAATTACGGTTACCTGGAAAGAGCTGTTTAATATCTAAACTAATATTTATAGACAGAGTAAATTTCTAAACATGTTTATGAAGCCTGTTTTCTTGTTAGTGAATGTGCTGTTCATGGGTAGATTTTTGTGTCTGTAGAGAACATGCTTCTTCACCCATCATTTAGCCTCTTAAGGAAAAGGCAAAAAAAGCTGTTGTTGACATATATTTCCTGCGTTCTGGATAAAGACGGTACTCTGTCATTCTTTTTATTAGGAAGAAACAAAAAAGCTGAGAAGAGAACTAGAAAACTTTGACCTCTCCTGTTTTGAAGAAATTGAGGATCTGAAATACAACTACAATGAAGAAGTAAAAAAAAATATTATCTTAGAAGAGAGATTAAAGCAGCTTTCTGAAGAGTTTGGCATTCAAGTGGATAGTCCTGGCAACGTTTCTGTTGATTAGGCTAGTGGTTAGTAGTCTCAGTATTGATACTGAAAATAAGTTCTGGGGCAGTTACATAATACCGATTTATTTGTCTGGTTTGATCTTGGAATGATACAAGTCTGTTGAAGTTACAATAGTCTGGCACATACCGAAGAGTGCAGAACTAGATTAGTCAACAGATTATGGTCAGTATTTATATACACCCGTCAAAATAAAAGTGAGCTCCCAACTCCTTTGCAATATTATATTTTAAATCAGAACAGTAATCTGGGTAATACACAGGTGTCAGGTGAAGTTGAAACCTTGGACTTACCCTAAAAGCTGAGAAACTCTTAAAATGTGCTAAATACACTAAGTTCCAGATCGATACAAATATGTAATTTGTTCCGGCTGTCTTGTACTAACGTACTTCTGTATGAACTCAGGGTCAGCGCACCGGATATCTGTTCTTACATCTCTGGTTATTTTTACCTCAATTTTAGAAAATCTAAGAACAAAGAACTGAAAATAGTTATAGTATTTCAGCCAAACTAAGGGTATTTTTGTAGATAAATGAGTTTTCATTTTGTATATTTTACATAGCTGGATGTACACTTTTATAGCACAGATAAAATAAAGCCAACTCAAAAGATCACGCATTCTCACTTTTATTATTTATATGCCATCTTACTTAATATGCCCTTGAGGAGGTTTCCTCCTTGAGATGCAGTCTGAAAACGGGTATTATTAAGCCAAGTCATGTGTCTCTCAAACTACTAACGATCTCCAAAATAGAACTAGTATACTTTCTATTATTTACTCTTTTTGTCCCAAAATAGTGGAAATACCTGTCGAATATAGCTTAATTAGGTTTTCAAGTAATAGCATAATGCTGCAGTTTACCAGTTAAGTAATACAGTGAAAAGTTGTGACCCAAAAGAAATTGTTACAACTTGAAAACAAAACATCAAATTTCAGGACTAATTCTGGTCCCACCTGACATATGTCCTTTACTGTTAAGAAACAACTAGATTCTAAGACTGAATCCTACATGTAACAGTGTCATATTAATTTTTATTCAAGTGCAACCTATGGAATTCATTAGCTAAGCTATTAGGACCAGCCAGTGTTAGACAACATACTACTGACACTTAAACAGTTTCCAAAAATGGGTTCAAAAGTTCAAGATTTTTCAGAACTGAAAACAGACATGCTGAAAGCTAGATCTCTGCTCTGGAAGTCGGATCTCTCATTATATAAAGTTAGTCATTCTGGAAAAACTTAAAATCGAGTTTGAGAGTTCTGTGGTAGACACAGGTAAGAGGAATGCAGCACATGACAATTAACTGAAGAGAAAAATAATTTCAAGCATCAAACTTGATATCTTTGAGTCTGTCAAATCTTTGACCATCCAAGTTGGAAAAATGGTGAAACAAACTCTTTGGTTCAAAGTCACAGTCATATTTAGTCCTATTAAAAGAAATCACAACAGGCTGAGAATTCAGGTATGTCTCTGCAAGTGGCCAGCGTAAACCAAGATGATGGCGATGGAGCTAAAATAAAAAGAAATACAATCAGTTTAGAGATTTTGATATAGTAGCCCAACAGTTCCCAAGTTGGGGGGTACGGGTGTGTGTGCACTTTAATTCGAGGACCCTCTGCATTAGGGCACTTACAACCATTAATCAGTTATCTGAGTAACACGAGTAACAATGAAGCACAAAAAGCAAACCAGAACTGAGGTGTCCTCCACAGAGTCATAAACAATATAAACTTGCTAATTTATCAAAAATCACATTCTTATTAACAATACCTGTTCTAGATGTCAACATTACAAGAAGTGAAATTTTTAAATAAAAGAATTAAGCTTTAAAATGTTGAGCGATTCCTATACAGAGAGGCAAGAAAATAATATTTTATGTTCTCAATTACTTTAAGTTACTAGCATAATGTAGATAATGAAAAAATTTAATATGTTCTCATTGTAGTGATTCACTGGCTCGACTAATTCTACTGTCACCTGATTTGCTAGAACATCTACTATGAAAGAACTTGGAAAACAGGACAGAAAGTGAATACCTCACAATACTTCACATATTATGAATTATTACAGTACTTCCCACATGTCCTTCTATATACTTACCTTGATTAAACACCCATCATGGCAGTGCCACACAATTCCTTCAACTTTACCCTCACTGCAGCCTTCAAACCAAGACACTATGTCATTCTGTTTCAAAGTAGGTGGATTCTTTATTTCAAATGCTCCATGTGGTACAAGGAGATGTACAGGCTGCTTCTTGCTTCCTAATCCTACGTTAAAGAAAAAAATCTTCCTGCTAGTTACATGTGATATTTAAGGTTTTCCTCGCTTTCGTTCTTACGGCTATCTTAAAAGCACTCCATAAAGGTAGACTTTTATTAAATACTACAACACTGTCCTGCCTTTAAGAGAACAGTTAAATACACTTTTAAGTATCAAATGTAGCTGTCTCCTTCTCATGTAACTTTTTGTTTATATAAAATAAATCTGACAGAGATTTACACAGTTGTCTGCTTTGTCCTTTTGGTCACCTCCTCAGTAACCATAAAGCTACTAGCCAAGTTCTTCATGCTTCAGATCATGATCCATAGCACAAACATCTTAGTTCCTGAAAATCTGGCACATTTTCTGACGAATATGGATTAATACCTAAGCCAGGCTATTAACAAATGCGTTGCTTCTTCACTGACTGTTCAACCTAAATATTCATCTAAGAATACAGCTGTCAGATTTTTTTGTTGCAGTTCCATTACATTCTGAGAAAACGCTTAGAGCAGGTACCACTATTTTTCCTATCCATCCTTGCAAGTTACCTAACAGCAAAACTCAGAAGTTAGAACTCACTTGTGCTCATACCTAATTGGTTTTTTGTTACACAGCTTTTAAAGGGAGAAGCCACAACCAAAATTCAGCTTAAATTACATTTCCTTAAAAAAAAAAATATTTTCATAATTTAAAAATTGCAACTTATGACTAACTCTAGGAACTCAAAAAAATGGCTAAATAGAATTTTCTACTTTAATGGACTAAACAGCATCAGAAGAGCAAGTAAAAAAAAGTCGGTAAAAGGCACCAACAATCAATCTTTAAAAAAATATTTTAACATTTTAACAGTAATATTTAAAAAAAGTTTTCCAGTCAGAGTATTTTTTGAAAGACTGAAGAAAAACATTTTTATACTAACTCCTAAAGAATATGCAGGTGGAAAGAGGTTTAATAGACATAAATAGTATCATGACAACTCAGTTTTCTGAGTATTTTTGGGTGAGTGTTCTTGACCTAGCCCTTTCTCCCCTTTCTAAAAAGGTTACATTGCTACCTTAGAACTTTTAAAAAAAAATTTATACAAAGAAAAGGCATAGATTTCACTCAAAAACATCACTAAATTAAAAAGTATTTAAGAACAGATCATACAAACTTACCATATGGATTTGCATTAATATTAGTCCCAATAAGCTCCAATGTTTGTTCTAAAATTTCCGATAATGGCACTGGGCTGATTTCCAGCAGCCCTGGGTCAGCATGGTGTTTCAATACCAGCGCAATTTCAGCCTCGTAATTTACAACAGAAGAATGCCAGCAATACTGCTTACTGTTTTTCTCTACAGGCACCCAACCTATGAGAAAACACTGCATTTCACCAAAGTAAATATCTGAAGTTATCAAATGCATGCTAGAACTGTACATGCATTAAAATGAAAAACAAACAAAAGACCAAAACCACAGTTAACTACAAACAGAGTAACAACAAAAACTGTGTCGTATGTCAGAGAGACGTCAGAGGAATGGAAATGTGAGAGCTGCGCCTTCAGCTGAAGGCCTGTAAGTCTGTACAGTAAACTGCAATCATTTTCGATGTGTCAGAAGAACAAAGCCTTCCTGGATGCCGAATGGATGACATTCTGATTGTTGCCTGAATATGTGACCTACTAATTTCAACTCTGGAACTAATTCTAATTCACTTCCAAAATGGATTCCTTCCACCCCCCATTTTAGCTGTGCTGCACCGTAGCTACCTGGCATATGTCCGTTTTCATCGGGCAAAGGCCGGCCATTAGAGAACTCTATGTCCTTTGCTGGAATCCAGGTATCTGGGACAGGTTTGAAATCCTCTTCAACATTCCAAACAAATTCTAGACATATAAATGTGACATTTAGTTTCTGGCAAACTGTTAGCCACTTTTGATCATCTTTCAAGGCAGTTATTAAAATACCACTGATCTAAATCTTGTTTTAGACAGTAGTCCCAGTTACTTTGTTGAAGTGCCCAAGCAGTCTACAATTAGGATGAGTTTAAAGAAGAACAGTAGCCTTTAAGTAGTTTAAAAGTTCAAAACTAACAGGTTAAAAAATATCTACCTAAATAGCCACCGTTATATTTAAACTAGAGCAAGAGAAGTACAATAGAATAGAATACACTGCTGCAGTCGGAAGGGACCTACAACAATCAATCCCCTAGTCCAACTGCCTGATCACTTCAGGGCTGACCAACAGTTAAAGCAAGTTATTGAGGACATTGTCCAAACGCTTCTTACATACTACAGGCCTGAGGCATCGACCACCTCTCTCTAGGAAGCCTGTTGCAGTGTACAAACACCCTCTCAGTAAAGAAACGCTTCCTAACATCCAGTCTAAACTTCCCCTGGTGCAGCTGTGAACCATTCCCACGCGTCCTGTCACTGGATCCCAGGGAGCACAGATCAGCACCTCCCTCTTCATGTCCCCTCCCTGGGAAGCTGTCAAGAGCAGCGAGCCCGCCCCTCAGCCTCCTTTTCTCCAAACTAGACAAACCTTAAATCGTGGGGCCCAGAACTGCACACAGTACTCCAGGTGAGGCCGCACCAACGCTGGATACAGTGGGATAATCACCCCTTTTGCCCGGCTGGTTATGTTGTGTTTGATGCACCCCAGGATGGGGTTCGCCCTCCAGGCTCCCACGGCACGCTGCTGGCTCATGTGGAGCCTGCTGCTGACCAGCACCCCAAGATCCCTTTCTGCAGGGCTGCTCTCCAGCCACTCCTCTCCCGATTTATACTTGGGCCTGGCATTACCCCATCCTAGGTGCAGAATCCGGCACTTTGACTTGTTAAATTTCATCCCATTAATCATAGCCCAACATTTGAAACTATCTAGATCCCTCTGCAAGGCCTCTTGTCCCTCAAGGTCAACAGCAACTCCCATATCGGTATCTTCAGCAAACTTCATAATGGTGCATTCAACTCCTGCATCCAGACCGTTGATTAATATATGGAACAGAACTGGCCCTGGAATTGATCCCTGAGGAACACCGCTGGTGACTGGTCGCCAGCCAGATGTAGCCCCATTCACTACAATCCTCTGAGCTCTGCCCTTCAGCCAGTTCTTCACCCAGTGCACCGTGAACCCACTCACCCCACAGGTGGACAACTCCTCCAGAAGGACGCTGTGAGCAACAGTATCAAAAGCCTTACCAAAATCCAGAAAAACTACATCCACTGCCTTCCCTTCACCCACTAGGTGGGTGACCTTATCATAGAAGGATACAAATTTGTAAACCCATCTTAACTCTGCCTGATGATCGCATTACTCTTTAAATGCCTTTCAGTAGTACATAGTATAATCTTCTCGATTATTTTTCCAGGAACTGAGGTGAGACTAACAGGTCTGTAGTTCCCTGGGTCTTCCCTCATACCGTTCTTGTAGATTGGAATAACATTGGCTAGCTTCCAGTCAGCAGGGACCTCCCCAGACTCACAAGACCTTTGGCAGGTGATTGAGAGTGGTCCTGCCATAACATCGGCTAGATCCTTCAGTACTCTGGGATGAATCCCATCAGGCCCCATGGACCTGTGAACATTCAGCTGGTTCCTTACAATTTCAGTGTCCACAAATGGAAAATCACTGTTTCCACACCCGTGGTCCTCCAACTCAGGGGACCAGGCAGCCCAAGGTCTACCAGTATTATTAAAGACTGAGGCAAAAAACACACTGAGGGCCCATGTTCTTTCTTCATCCCTATTAGTCAGATGACCACCTTCAGCAAGTATCAGTCCAATGTTTTCTTTAGACCTCCTCTTGCTATTAACATACTTTAAAAAGCCCTTCTTCCTATCTGAAGAAACACTGGCCAGTTTCAACTCTCACTGAGCTTTGGCCTTTCGTGTCTTCTCCCTGCCTATACAAACCACATTGCTCTATGTACTCTTCCTGTGAAGCACTGACCTCACTTCCAGAGATCACGCGGTTTCTTCTCCCTCTTGCACTCCATGAGGAACTTAAAGAATTTCCAAGACCTGCTTGCCACAGCAGTATGATATTGCCAGTTGATGCCTGGAAGCTGAAATCTCCCATAAGGACAAGGGCTACCAGTCCACAAATTTGTCCTAAATGCCTGTAGAATAACTCATCAGTGCTTACACCCTGGCAGGGTGATCGATAGTAGACACCCGCTACAACATCTCCTTTGTTTTCTGTCACCCTAATCCTTACCCAGAGGCTCTCAACACATCATCACTAACTGTAAGGGCCGTGCAATCAAACCTCTCCCTTATGTATAATGCAACATATCTCTACCTCACCTTCCCTGCCTACCCCTCCTGAACACCTGTGGCTCTCCACTCCAGCACTCCAACCATGGGGCTCATTCCACCACGACTCACTAGTACCAATGATGTTGTAGCTCTGGGAGCTGACAAAGCTTCCATTTCATTCTGTTTGTTTATCACACTGCGTGTGCTGGGGTACAAGCATTTCAGATGTGCTCCTGAGCCCTCCATGCCCCCAGGAGCAGTGTAAATGTTCCCACTAGAGTTGCCACCCTCTGGTGATGTCATGCCAACCCTTGGCTTACCTACTGTAATCCTGTTAGTATTCCCATCCCCCATCAATTCTACTTTAAAGCTCTCTCGAAGTAAAGTCAAGAGTAACGTTAAAAAAACTGGAGCACGATCGCTAATATTTCCTATGTTAGAATAAAGGTGATTTTCCAGCTGGATAACTTACAATGCCAGAAAGCAGGAAAGAAATCTTCACTAACCTTTGCAATCTTCCAATGAATACAAAAATCGTTTAAACCTTTTTTCAGCTTGTTTGTTGGGCTTTCGATCCAGCCTGGCCCATAGATAGGGTTGCCCTAGAGTTTCGAGAGGGATAAACCAAAGAGTTTAATGCGCTAACCATACCCTGCAGACTACTGAAATCAATTACATAAAAGGCAAGGTAGGAGTTCTCATTTGTCACTAGAGACATTTTATATCTAAAGACCCTATCTGAAATCATAAAGTAATTAGAGTATATGAATACAGAAACCTATCTGTAAAATCTTGCCTACTGTAATACAAAGTTTCCTTACAATTTCAGGTAAAGGCAAGAACCCAAGTGGTAAAATGAGCCATTTCCTCACAACCTCCACACTTATTGTAATCCTCCCCAAGGAAATTAAACACTCTTTATCATATAAATTCTAGTGCGCAAGGAAGACTTATTAAATTAGTTATTTGACTGGCATGTCCATTTCAAATATACTTCATGTATTTTAGAGAGTAAAATCCATAACAACTTCACAAACGTCTCCTACATTTACAGTAACTGTCATTTTGTGGGCAACAAGTCGAAGGAGAGTTGCATTCACAACAGCTGTCACCCAATAAATCACACAACAAAACTGAAAACTAAGTGAAACAAGGCTTCTAGGCAGCACGAGAAATCCGCACAGGAATTTTCCTTATTACCTTTATGGGTAGTTACATAACAGCAGGTTCCGTCCACCTTTTCAGTAGGAATTGCATTGTATATATCTGCCTCTAATGCCTTTCCGCTTACAGTTTCAGTTGCCAACACTTTAAATGGCTGAAAAGAAGACAGGTGTTTTAAACTCTCCTCATGGCTCTCTTACTGCCCTCTTCTCATATGGATTCTCGCGCCTTACAGCTGCCCTCTGTAACTCCAGTGGGACACATTATATGGCCCATTGCTAATCCTACCGAAACACACCCGTGATTCTACAAGACATGACAGTTCGGGAAACGCTCTAACACAAACGTACACAGGCAATCTATTTCCAGTCTCTCTCCCTCCTTTCCGTTCTTGATCACTATTTATAGATGACTTTGCCTTCCACTTTACATAGGGCACGGAAATTAGAAGGGTTCCAGTCCAACGCTGCCAAATTTTGAGGTGCGGTGTGCCTTCCTGTGTTACGATGGCAACAGAAATTCACCACGACTAGCTGCTGCGAGCTTGCAGGCTGGGGCTGAAAGTCAATAGCACCGTGTTAGCACAATACCCAGGCCAGCGGAATGCAAGGTGGCAAAACCATCCTGGTGTTCAATACCTTGTATCAGTCCTGTCAGCTAAACAGTTTTCCAATTGAAAAGAGCAGAGAAATAAGGGACACTGGGGTCTGAACAAATATCCAGTCACAACTAGCCCAAATTTCAAGGAGGACTTCTATAGCTAGGGCTTCTGTAACAGCTTCACTGCAAACATACAGTCACTTCTATGCGGATTACAATATTTTCCTATGTCATCATCACTCCTCTCTCCCTAGTCAGTTTTAACTTGCAAGATGGTCACTGTCTCCTGCTGGCAAAACACACAGCGCGTCCTTGTCTTGAAAAGTCCTGAGAAAAAGTCTGGGATTTCAAAAATGAGACCCTTCTACATGCTTGCCTTAAATACATGGCTGCTTTCTATTTTAGTAATCGTATTTGTAACCATAACGTATAGTATGTGCGAAGCTCTTATGAAGATCACACGAAAAAGAAAATTTTCAGGGTAGTGAGAACAGATACCTGTCTGTTTCCCCGCCCCTTCTCCCCTCGCAGTCACAACCCCCTCTACTCTCCTGGCCTGCACTTGGAAAAACGCAAAAGCAGCACACAGCAGTTCCACACCTAATTCCCTCCGGGGTTTTTCTACGTGAAGGAACAACAACTCTGGGAGCGCCCTGGGTCAACCCCGACCCCCGGGCCGGAGCCCTCCCCGCAGCCGCTCTCCCTCGGCCGGCGCTGCTGCCGCTCCCCCCGCCC
>Ga0065711_1004779_pt1 | contig 61188 bp, 28 predicted proteins | sample Hoacrofraction12_FD_59098 | JGI IMG/M metagenome (GOLD analysis project Ga0065711, IMG submission 59098) | Hoatzin crop microbial communities from Cojedes, Venezuela - Epithelial fraction 12 v2 (version 2) | ecosystem: Host-associated > Birds > Digestive system > Esophagus > Crop | place...
TTTCTTTCTTTCTTTCTTTCTTTCTTTCTTTCTTTCTTTCTTTCTTTCTTTCTTTCTTTCTTTCTTTCTTTCTTCCTTTCTTTCTTCCTTCCTTTCTTCCTTCCTTTCTTCCTTCCTTTCTTCCTTCCTTTCTTTCTTCCTTCCTTCCTTCCTTCCTTCCTTCCTTCCTTCCTTCCTTCCTTCCTTCCTTCCTTCCTTCCTTCCTTCCTTCCTTTATTTCTCGAAAATTTTCTGTTATTTGAAATAGAGGTTTCTATTCCAAAAATTAATCCATACATACTTTAATTTTATAACACAAATTCATGGTAATGAGTGTTCCTGCTCTTGAAGTTTTAGTAATAATAAACTGCAGGTTTTTGCTTTTCCAGTCTTCAAGATTTTTTGTTCAAAACTGATTGGTCTTGGTTGTGTTACTGCATTGCATTTAGTAGTGTGTTATATACACTAGTACATAATGAACAATACAGTAAGAGGCAAAATGAAATATTGACCAAAAGGTCCAACCCCTTTTTTTTTTTCTGTAACCCATTTGTTTGTCTTGGGAAGAACAAATAAAATTTGAGTTTAGAAGATCAACTTCTTCCAGATGGAAATCAAATTGTATTTACTCTTCTCATCTTCATTTTGACTTCAGCTGAACACAAACTTGTTAAAAGACATAGTTTGGTTCCCTGTGAACAGATTTAATAATTACATAGCCAAATCTTTCTTCTCTGCTGGATTCTTTTGTGTCCTTTATTTAACATGAAAACCTAAGGAAAACCTGAATGAGGTAAGAGAACCTTTGCTTTCTGATTGTGTTAGTTTTACCATCTTCTGACTGGCTTCTTGTCTGTGAAACCACCAGAAAGCAGAGACTTTAAGCCAGTTGTGCTTAATATATTTAGCAACCTCTCTGTCTTTGCAGAGTCCATGAAACTCCCTTTTTTCAGCTGCAAGTGCCATGTCCTTCTGCATTTTCACTCACTAATCAGTTTCCCGGACTGTCCTTTCTCTGTCTTATTGGATTGAGAAGATCTATGCCAAATTACTTTGTGGTGGAACGTGATTTTCACAAGAATATTCCATTTGGTCTTCAGGGCTTTAGTGGATATAGAAGAGCTACTATCCCATCTTTAATAAACTTGTCTTTGAAACTATTGAGTTATGTCATGTGAATATTCCATTGAGTCTTCAGGGTTTTAGATGAAATAGAAGAGCTACTAGCACATCTTTAATAAACCTGCTTTAGAAACTACTGAATTATCTCCTTTTCCAGTGTGTAAGGGTGCTTATATGTGGAAAAAAATAGCTGGGTTGATGGGTTATCCTGAAGAATGGATTTCATGCATAATCTATTCAGCATGTACTCCCTTGGGTTTAGTGTCTGACAATTTCCCTGGCTCTATGCTTGCTAGACCAATTTGTGTTCACTTGCTTTACTTGAGGATCTGGCGATGGTGCTCCACAAAGACCAGACAATCTTTAGTATTCACACTTTGCTGGATCTGATTTAGGTTTGATTTATTCCCAATAAAACTTATTGAGGCAAAATATTTCTTATTTGTCCTTATGTTTTAGTAATTCCACTGTTTCTTCGTTCACAAAGTATTGCAGAATCCTTTTCAATGCAGTAAAAATCTCTCTAACATCCAAAATATCACTGTCATTTTATTTTGCAACCATTTGGTTTTGTCCTTTACATTTCTGTAGTAAATTTATGTGAGTTGAGAAGAAATAGGTATTATTTATTTTCTTAACTCTTGAACAGTCTTTTTGTTCGATATGGTCAACATATCCAACCATTCTGTTTCATTTATGTTAAATGCAAGTTCATTTCATTTTCATATTGCATTTTTATGCTTAAAACTGTATTTTATTATATCAAGATACACTAATTCCTTACTTAAACAATACATTTTGAATCAACTGATTTTATACTTTACAGTTTTCTTGCATTATCTGTGTCTCTGAGAACATTTTTGTTTAGGGAAAAGTATCAGGGTTTCATAGAATCATAAAATCATAGAATCTTTAAGGTTGGAAAAGACCTCTAAGATCACTAAGTCCAACCATCAACCCAACACCATCATGCCTAATAAAGCATACCCCGAAGTGCCATATCTACATGTTTTTTGAACACCTCCAGGGATGGGGACTCCATGACATCCCTGGGCAGCCTACTCCAATGTTTGACCACTCTTTCAGTAAAGAAATTTTTCCTAATATCCAATCTAAACCTCCCCTGACACCACTTGAGGCCATTTCCTCTCATCTTATTGTTGGTTACTTGGGAAAACAGACTAACACCCACCTGACTACAATCTCCTTTCAGGTAGTTGTAGAGAGCAATAAGGTTTCCCCACAGCCTCTTTTTCTCCAGACTAGAAAACAACAGTTTCCTCAGCCGCTCCTCATAACACTTGTTCTCCAGACCCTTCACCAGCTTCATTGCCCTAAGATTTCAATACATGAAAAACTATTAAATCATCTATTGATTTGATCAATTTAAATTTATCTACTTATTAACCTTTTTATTATCCCCTCAGGTTGTTTACTCCTATTAAATCATTTAATTTTATAACACTTGTGTCTGTTTACCATTTCCGTGATTCCATTCTTTTTTGACCCTCTCTCTGCCTGCATAGCTATCCAGACTTTTCCCTCTTACTGTGTAGGTGCTGACATAATGGCCATACTGGTAAATCATTGGTAAGCACTACTATATCTTTGTAACTGAAAATCATTCAGGTTGGTATGTCCATTTTCCAGGGTGTAAACTGCATTTATGGCTACCAGATTTTGAAAAGGCATTTTAAGGAGTAAATGGATAAGATAGGAATGCACACATACCATATACTTCTGGTTAATAAAATGTAAGTTAGAATTGGTAACTTGTGTTCTTAGCTCATATGAGTTGTCCACAAAGTAGTGTTAATGACAGGAAATTATTATTATCAGACCTTTACCTAGCTCTGTAGAGATGGAACTTTTACTGTGCAGGTGCTTCTTGGGGTGTATTCAGTGTTGACTTTTAAATTTATGTGGACACTTAAAATCCTGTAGGAATTTTTGTCTCCCCTAAAGATGAGTATACAAAGCCTCTTGATTCACACAGTCAAACAAATGAATGTGAATTTTACAAGAACTTAATCATGTAGTTTTTACATTTCTCTTTTCTCCAAGCCAAATACTAATGCAACTCCAAAGATCTGAAAAGTAAAAAACAATATGAAAAAAGCATAGAACCCCATGCTCCAAGCAATCTGTGAATGCTGTCAATACAAATATATATAAATACTTTCTACACATTTTTGGTGGTACATATTCTGTTGGTTATAAATCAGCTAAAATTGTGGGTGCAGCTGATGCAGTTGATAACGATCTGTGATGTTCCTGATTTAAAATCCCATTCATTGCAAAACTGAAAAGATGCACCCTAGTCATGTCATTAGGGGTCAGTTTATACAGTATTCAAAGATTTGAGAGCAAGTTATAACAACGCATCAATTCACATTTTTAGCTAGCCTATTAATAACAGTGGGCCAGATAACACATGCAGCAGTATCAATACGGCAACTCAGGCTTCAGTGAGAAGAAATATCCTTACTACTTCCATAATTTCGCAGATGACTTTGGAAGTCTGTGAAGGCACAATATTCAAACTAGCTAGTTTATTGCCAGTTCAGCTATTTCTAAATGAATTACCATCACACATGGAGTAAATGAATATGAATCAGTACTATGCAGTCTGCTAAAGAAGTGTCCTGTGCAGTATTTTGAAAGTCTGATTAACAGATGTATATAGTTAGAGAGAATTATAAAACTTTTACTGTAGTCTTTGAGATGATTGATATTCCTAGAGACAAGTGAATAGGAGAAAAGTCTTTGATTTTTTACTCCAGAGCAGATGGATAGGAAAGATGATAAGAAAATGAAAATGAAAGGAAGGAAAAAAAATGTAAAACAAAAAAGAAGAAAAGTTGATCAAAGAAAATGAAGACAGAACAACTAGAAGTTTAAGAAATCTGCAGTGTCCTGGAAAATGAAAAAGTCTCAGTCAGCACAATTATGGTATTTACTTTGTTTGTTTGTTGATGAAGCATCCAGGAAAACAGCTCAGGGAAGGTTGCAGGCTGCCTCAGAAACCACAGAACTCAAACAGACATTTCTTTTGTTCTACATTTTGGACCTGGATCTAAAATGCACATTTAAGAGTCCATTTTGTCTAGTTAAAATAGGCAGCAACATAAATTGCAGAGAGGAGGGTCTATCCTTCCTTCTCATTGATGATCCCTGCCCCTCCCCGAGCCTCTTCCGTGCCTTTTACCAGTTTTCTGGGGGAGTAATGATGGATCAGTTTTGAGCTAGTTCACTATGCCTTTTGCTTTGAGCTCTTCAGCCAGATGTGAGAGGCAAGCAAGCCCAGTGCCTGTTTTGGCAGTCAATACTTGTTTCTACTGCCCTAAAATGGCTTTCAAACTCTGAGGCTAAGACAAGAAGGAGTTCCCATATTGAATTAGCATAATACAATCTTTACTACAAAAGTAGAATTTTAAAAATTAAAATCAAATAAATTTAAAAGTCTAGCATTCATACGTAACAGTTGTTTAAACAATATAATTATACAAAAAACTTAAGATACCTGTAAAAACAAATAAAAAAGGGACATTTCTATTTCCAGCACCTCCTCCTTGCTGAACAATAGTGCATCTGCAGAGATAGCTTCCAATTAACCTTCAAGCATGTAGTCCTACATAAAATCCATCTCATTAATTCAATCTAAATGTCAGTAGAAATACAGTATATGTACTGAATCCTATATCCAAATGAAAAAAAATTTCACAAAAAGCTGTAAGAAGAGTCCAAGGATGACAGAGAGAAAATGCAGTTTCTGTGAGGAAGGGGGATGACATGCAGATGCAAAGTTCTCTCAGCTACTTCTGTGCCTACCCAAGGACTGCTTAGCAGGCTGCTTGCTTCTCGCTATGTCCAGTGTCCACCCCTTTTGCTGGCAGTGGCCGCACTGTCATCTTTTTCCACCACCCTTCTCCGTCTTTCCCTGGCCTGTCTGCTGTGCTCTCTGTGGCCCACACCTCAGCTCCAAACCTCCCTTGCAAGACACACAGGACTAAGGAGGACTCTGTCTTCCTAACTGCTTCTAGTACCTAAACATAAGAAGCAAGAAAATTTTTGGACAGGATGAATAGTTAGGGCAGAGTTGTTTTAACTGCGCCAGAGAGCTCATCCTATCCCAGGCACTTGAATTCGTAGAGTCTTGTGGCCAAGGTAAGGGCAGTAGCGAAAACGACTGGTGGTGTCACAATACCTTCTTATGGTTCTGGCTGCATTTAAAAAAACCCCATCTTACTAGTGACATCAATTCTTGAGAACAATCCAAATGTCATACAACTAGTAGTCAAAGCAGAATAATTATTTTCTAATGTAGTTTACATTTTAGTCAGACTTTTGAAACAGTTAACAAGCAATCAAACAAACAGCCTAGTTAAATGTTACTCCAGTGTAACCAGAAATAAAAAAAATTCTGCTTAGCGTGTTTCAGCTGAAATGATAAAGAAGAAAGAAAATTACTAGGGAGTTTTCTGTTCTATTATTAATCGAGCACTTTTAATTGCATTTCTGTATCTCTTGTTTCGTTTCTGTTTTATTAATTATCTGGTAAAGAAAACTTGCCATTGCAAAACAATATACGAGCACCTACAGTGTTAGCGATTTCTTTAAAATAACAATTGGGAATATATCATTGGTTTCATACAAAACACAGCAGATGTGCAGAGATCTTTCTCTCTTTTTTCCTTAAAGTTTTAGACTATCTCTTAAATGTATTTATTACTTAATGATTGACATAAAGGCACTTATTTGCACAGCTGGGATAACGTCTGTTCACAGGGACCCAGAGTGATATATTCTGCAATTGTAACTAATCTATTTTAACTAAGTGTTTGTTCTCAGAGGCCAATGTCTGTCTGGAAAGTTCTTGTGTGTTAGAATGAATGTTATTTCTTTCAGTGGTTTCTATTTATCACAGTGCTGTGGGACACTACTGGCAATTTAGAGAAGAATAATGCCCTCCAGGTTAGAGACCAACAGCAGGAGCTGCTCCCATAAAGACAAATGTACTAAAGATTTATCTGTTTACCTATGTAATTTTTCCCTCTTTAAGATACCGAGGGATTTTTGTGCATCATTTGCTACTGATTTGTAAGAGGTTGTTGTCTAAATTAAAGAAACATAGCACCTTAGCCTTCTCTAACCAAAAATTCCTCATCTTTAAGACAGTTTGAAGAGGAGAGAAATTATTTTATGGTGAAATATATTTGCAGAGCTCTTAATGAAGCTACTAAAACATATAATTACCTTAGTGATCCTGAGTGCATTAATGGTTTCATTCTCAGTAGAATTGAGGGGGCAGGAAGGGGGAAGCAGCTGTCATGTTTCCAGGAGCTATTCCCAAGTACAGAAGATAGGCTGTGCATTTAAAACTTCCACTTACAGAAAGTAATGATAAAAGTCTAAGACTTAATGCTGTGTTGAATTAATAAGTTCATTATAGACTTATTTTGATTTTGTATAGTGAGCTGGCATACGGAATTTTCGTAAAATCTAATGACAGGTGGTTTTCAGCATATTTGTTATTAAAAACAACTATAACAAATTATTTTTAAAAATTTGAGATTAATTTTTGAATTCAAAAGCATAACAGTAACATCATCAACTGTAGATTTTAATTTGTTTGCAGTGGCAGAAATGTTGTTTGCAAAGAAACTGTAAAAATTAACGTTACCTATAACATCTTACATAGGTAATTTTCTTTATATAGATTTGTATGTGTGTGTGTTGCTATATATGTAAAATTGTATGCAAAATGCAAATAGATTTCACAAGGAAAATTACAAGTATCATCAATATCTACTTAACTGGTGGTATGAGTATTTTTATGGGAGACATATTTCTGGGGGATGATTTTGAGCCCCAGATTCTGACATGTGGAAAACACACCTGATCAGTGTTGCCAGATATGTTACTGGAAAGCGAAATTAAGAACTTGTGAAATAAACCCGAACACTTGGAGGTTTTCATCAGTCCTTAAGCAGCGCATTACGGTCTTCCTGAAAGAGATGTGGGTTGTTTAGATGCTGCTGTTTCTCAGTGATTTTCTAGTGACTGAGTAAAGAACATGGGCCTGTCTCTCTTTCCAAAAGTCTGCTTCTGGAAGGATTTTCACCTAGTTTCTCATATCCAAAATCTTCTTGCTAAAACAAGGAAAAACTATCTAAAGTAATATTTGGAAGGGTGGGTAAAAATGAATAGGCTAAAGAGTAAATACGGAACTTTGTCAGGACACAATTATCATCACAGTGAGTGAGAAACAGCCAACATATTGCAACTGAAGAAAAAGTATCTATTTTTCAGGTCCTACACAACAACCAAATTCAAACTGCTTCGAAAATGAGTCTGGAAATGAAACTTTATGGATTGTGTCCCTGCAGATAGGTAAGGGGAGAATGAGAGTTTATGTATTAAAAAGCCAGGCTTTGTTTTCTCTAGCACCTTTTTCACCTATGCAATCTGATGAAAATCAGCATGGTTACAGATCTGTTACTTAGTTCTGAATTTGTTCCTGAACTCGCATGACAGTCAGTGGTTGCTCAGTTATTTGCCTGTGGTAGCTTATATTAGAAGTGCTTTTCTGATTCAAAATCAAAGGCCTTAACCCAATCAAATGTTCAAAAATCTGTGTTAATAGCTGCATCAAGCATCAAAGAACAAATGGCTTATTAAAATTGATGTTCTATTGCAAAATGTTCCCTAATCTAGAGTACTTAATATTTTTTTCCAATGCAATGACTTAATTGATTTTATATCACTGTATTCTGTTGCATGATGTATGCTCCATTGCTTGCTGTCCAATTAAAAGTATAATAGATTGTAGTTCATCAGGGATAACAGCTTGAGCAGTGTTATCTCTTCTGAAGGTAAGAGTCAGTCTTCATCAAGCCAGATTTAAGCTGATTCAATCCTCAATGTTTGACATCCCGGTTGTAAGCCTCTGATTTTCCTTTGCAATTTTTTAGTTTATTCCAAGTGGTACAAATACTATATCATCTTTATGTGGATTATAGAATTCAAGAAAGTAAAAAATAGTAGTAGGCAAATGCAGGCGTATTTATTGATGAAATTAAAAACTATATCTGATCTATATTAGTTTGGTTTTGGAAAGTAAAGCGAGGAAAGCATAACGTGATACAAAGAGATTAGTTTATATTCTACGACTTCACCAAAAGCTTCTTACTTTTGTTAAAGAAGAAAAAAAAAGAGTGTGTGATGGTGAGGCTAATATAGTACAGCAGAGGATTAAGAGACCTGCAAGAGGTATAGGAGAGAAAGGGATGATATTTTATTTTAAATGACAGTAATTTCACATGGCTTTTAGAAAAACATGGTTACAGACACTGCCTTTAGAATTCTGCTGGTTTTCATGTTGAAGTTACATTTCAAAGTTGAATATTTTAGGGGAAGAAGAGAAGGGTATTCACACTGTCTTCCAGGGAAGACAGTGGTTTGAAACTACAATTAGGGGAAAAAGTCTGGAAAATAAGAATATTTTAGACAAGAGAGAGTAAATAATGAAATGAAGAGGGATAGAAAGATGATAGAGAGGGCTGGGAAACTATTTTGTGACAATGTAATGCAACTCTCATTTTCTTTAAATAATAAATAGTTCCACAAACACTAGAACTAATAGAGTTGTGTTTCCAAATGATTTGTGTTTCATCAAATGACTTTTTAAATGAAGTAAACTAAGCCTACAGCATGTGTCCTGTTCTTATTAAACACTAGAGAACTCATAAGAGGAGGGAAAAAGAGAAGGAGAATGAAAGTGAAATGGTGTCTAATAAAGTTCAGACTTTGATTGAAGCTTTTCCAAGAATTAATGCATTTATAACCTCTCTCTCCTATCTACCCCCTTCAACACAGGAATGTGTGTTCGGTAACAGTCGAGTTCATACTTCGGTCTTTCCCTCAGTGTAGCTATCACTACAGCCTCTTTCCTGCTCTAGCTAACTGTTTTCACAGAACTTGTAAGAATGTAACATCTGAAAATTCTATCTTTCTGTCTGATTTGATAGCTTTGGCCAGCCAGTTCAAAAGTGCTGGAGGAGCAGGGCCTGCCTGCCGCGCCATCACAACTGCACTGATTCACAAACAGCCTGACTTGTGTGAACTTCTTATTCAGGAAAGCAGGGGGAAAAAGAGAATGAAAATAGAAATTACTCTTTGGTGATAATTTCACTATTTACTCATGTTTTTCTTTCATTTTTGTTACAAAGACTGAAAGAAAAATATTAGTTTTGTGTTGCTTAGTCCTGTAGTCCTGGCTTATAATGTTTCATTCTGATGAGCTGGGCACAGAGATTTCATTTTGAAACTGTTCAGCAAAGCATTAAGTTGCATCCCTGGCCAGCCAGTTGCCTGGTTCATGCTGCTCTTCCGTTCTGTCCTATTAGGTTGCCTTGGTACAAGTGAAAATAATTCCCTGTACTGGACCCATACTGTATCAAGGCATTTCTTCTGACAAAGACATCTGCATATCTCAGGAGCCAGAATTTTCTGAACGCATCTTGGGAGTAGTAGTCTAACTAGAAAGCTTGCTCATTGGAGCAGAAAAGGAGCTTCTCACATTGAAGGAGTAGCTTTCATCACATAATGTACCCCAAGCAGAAAATGAAATTTAATGCTAGACCATTAGAGATCAGTTTAATTTATTAAAAGGATAGCAGATACAGGGGTACTTGGCACTGAAAAGACTTCTTCTCACAAGTATTATGAACATTCAGGGAGTGCAAAAAGGTAGATGTAAGCCCTTCAGCTCAAGTGGTTGCAGAAGGACAAGGCACTGTGGTGGTGTTCTTCCAACCAGATGATGACTGTGGAAGTGATACCAGCATATCTGACCCCCCTGCAAAGGGAACGGTTGCGCATAAGGTTTGTAAGCGCATTTCAGGCATCATGGCCATTGACACTGCTGTTTCTGCCTGACCTTGACACTCAGCTTCATTCTCTTTCCATTTTCAAACCGCTACCCCTGCCTTCCTCCTGAAACTATTTTCTTTCCTGCCCTCTCACTCCCCCTCATTGCTCTCCACAAACAGGAGAGTCTCCCTCAGTTGCCATAACAACAGACAGCAACCTGGCCCTGGCTGGGCACTCCTGCCCTTTTCCTTAAAAATTCGACCTCTCATAAAAAACATTTGTGTCTCATTCTCTCTCCGGAATCCTTTTCCCTCTGGCTTTAATAGGAGAATCGCTCTGCTCTGTGTGTGGCCACTGTCCTCTCTTACCCCCTCTCAAAACACATTTTTCACACCACAAAGACATACAGATTTGATGCTTAATTATCCCCTACTGAGCTTCCTACATAATGTACTCAGAAGGGCATGCCACTTTGCAAGCTTCACTGTACAAGTATGTTTATCTTCGCCATCCTGGTGCTTCTCTCTGCAATCACTGCGCTGCAGCTGTACCACCTGGACCAGATGCAGACTGATAGGGCAGGACAGCTCTGCCTGGAGAAAAGGATAAAGAAATGTGAAGAGCTGTGCCACAAAGTCATCATATCAGACAGCGTCAACAAACCCCTCCTCTTTCCTCGTCTAGTCCATCAGCCTAAAAGAAAGCAGCTTGGTTATGTTTTTCCGGCCATTGACAAAAAAGATATCATATAATTCTGCAAAATGTCTGTGCTGTTTCATTTTGAGTCTTTTTTTATGGGGAATAAATTTCTCACCTGAACACCAACATAGACACCATTCTATAGGGCTGTAAAAGCGTGTTTAATTTTAGTTCATTCTAATCTTGTAGCCTAATGTAAATGTCACTCTGGCACATGCGATTTAAATGTTAGTCAGACTTTCAGGTCAATTCCTGTTTCTGGAAACATATAATGGCAAAATGCAGATGGGGAAAGTTGTCTTTGTCTTCACTAATTCTGTCCTATTACAGCGTAGCTGGCATTGCCCTGACAGCCAAATTTCTGGAATCCCACAGAATCCTGGAAGCCTCCAGGTCTTGGAGCACTTCTCACAGCATAGTCAGTATGAGATAGCTGGATCAGCAGGCAGATAATGGCAGTATCACAGAGCCCTCTTTTCCCTCACAGTTTGGACAGGAAGCACTTTAGAAAGTCCCTAATGTGCCAGGCAGATATTATTGGCATGAGTTCAGTTCCTTATAGTATCTTCCTTCTGCCCCAGACAGAACTTCTCTGGAACACAGAGAAGTGTGGGTAGAGAATGAGCAACAGAAACATCATTCCCTTTGGTTGGAACTTTTTGCCAATTCCATATTGACACTTTTAGCTCCATGAATCTTTGAGGAAGACTTTCATGCAACTCAGCAGCCTCTGCTACACCTACATCCTGTAAGAAATAGTCTCTGTAGTTAAACTACTGCTGATTAATAGCTGCACGGATGCCAGCCCAGCTACAGCTCTATGTTCTGTGAGAGCGTGCCTCCAAAAGCTGTAAGAGATGTGTCCTTTCTTTATCAACCCATTAAAGATTGAACATCATGAAAAAGATCTCATCAGCACTATCTGTGGAAGATTAAACTGCATATGGTTCTCCAGCTCCACACTGTAGTTTTTGGATGAAGAATGCCACGTTCATAATGATTGTTACTGGGTGATGGGAGTTGACACAGAGGAATGCTGTGTAAAATAACAATTCACTCCACTACAATGCCAAGATAATCATGAACCCCACAGGACTGTTGAGGAACCAATGGCCTGAGGAGGATCTAAGAGTTCTGGTACAAAAAGAAGAGAAAGGGATGTTGCTCACAATGTGTATCTAGGAACTGAGAAATGGCAATGTGAGTTTCTTGTTACCTTAACTTTAAACAAGGGTTGAATTCCCAAGGTTTAATAGCAGACCATCAGACTATCTATTTAAGCAGAAATCATACGAAAGAAGGAAAAATGCATCAGAGATGAAGATACCTAGCTCACATAAAAATTACTCAATCATTTTGTTCAAACACTGTCCCCTGGCTGGATATCTCTATAGGTGATGGAACAGCTCACTCTGGCTGTCATCTATAAGCAAGTGGAAGAAAAGGAGGTTATCAGGAGCAATTAACATGGATTCATCAAGGGGAAATCATGCTTGACCAATCTGATACCTTTCTACAATGGCATGACTGGCTGGATAGATGAGGGGAGAGCAGTGAATGTTGTCTGCCTTGACTTCAGCAAGGTTTTTGACGCTGTCTCCCATAATGTCCTCCTAGGAAAGCTCAGGAAGTGTGGGCTGGATGAGTGGTCGGTGAGGTGGATTGAGAACTGGCTGAATGGCAGAGATCAGAGGGTTGTGATTAGCGGCGCAAAGTCTCATTGGAGACCTGTAGATAGTGGCGATTCCCAGGGGTCAGTACTTGGCCTACTCTTGTTCTACTTCTTCATCAATGACCTGGATGAAGGGACAAGACTGTACCCTCAGCAAGCTTGCTGATGACACAAAACTGAGAGGAGTGGCTGATATACCAGAAGGCTCTGCTGTCATCCAGCAAGACATGGACAGGCTGGAGAGCTGAGCAGAGAGGAACTTAATGAAGTTCAGCAAAGGCAAGTGCAGGGTTCTGCATCTGGGAAGGCATAACCCCATGCACCAGTGCAGGCTCGGGGCTCACCTTCTGGAGAGAAGCTCTGTGGAGAGGGACCTGGGTGTCCTGGTGGATGACAGGTTATCCATGAGCCAGCAGTGTGCCCTGGTTGCCAAGAATGTCAATGGTATTCCAGGGCGCATTAGGAAGAATGTGGCCAGCTCGTCGAGGGACATTCTTCTTTACTTCTACTCTGCACCAGTGAGGCCCCATCTGGAGTACAGTGTCCAGTTCTGGGCTCCCCACTCCAAGAAAGAAAGAAAGAGAGAGTCCACCGTAGGGCTACGAGGATGATGAGGGGACTGGAACATCTCTCCTAAGAGGAGAAGCTGAGGAAGCTGGGTTTGCTCAGCCTGAAGAAGAGAAGGCTGCGAGGGGACCTTATAAATGCTTACAAATATCTCAAGGGTCAGTGTCAGGAGGATGGGGCCAAACTCTTTTCGGTGGTGCCCAGTGACAGGACAAGAGGCAATGGGCACAAACTGAGGCACAGGAAGTTCCATCTGAACATGAGGAGGAACTTCTTTCCTTTGAGGGTGACGGAGCACTGGAACAGGCTGCCCAGGGGGGTTGTGGATTCTCCTTCTCTGGAGATATTCAAGACCCACCTGGACAAGGTCCTGTGCAGCCTTCTGTAGGTGACCCTGGTTTAGCAGGCGTATTGTACTAGATGATCTCCAGCGGTCCCTTCCAACCTCTATCATTTTGTGACTCTGTGACATAGAGTTTGATTTCAGCGATTGTAGCACTTAGAAGCCAGCAGAGAATAGTTTGTTGCAGAGTTTTTTATGCAACTAAACTGAGGTAAGTTTTTTGTTTGTTTGTACACATCCCTTCTGGGCATTTCACACCCATAGCCATCTTAGTCATCAAGCCAGCTGCAATTTTTGTAACATTAGAAACAGAGATTATTAAAACTCTGGCATTAATATTACTCTGCGTTAGTGGAGTAGCATCTGATAGTGTTAGAATAAGACAAAAAACTCAGTGCTACGGCAGGCTCCTAGGGAGTATGTTATGGGGTCTCTAGAGCGATTAGTTTGGAAAACTCAGAGTGACCTCTGTGCTACTCAGGGCTACATGAAAAGAACAGGAGCCTGAGTCAAAACATTTCTGTCCCCCAAAATGGGTCTGAAAGCCCTGCTTCATTCAGCGTCTAAGTCCTAAGCACTGCTAACATGAGCTTCTGTTGTTGATAATAATGTTTAACAGGGCTTCTTTCAGAGCTTCTCCAAAAGTATCACATCTGTTTCTCTCTGAATCATCTATGACTACTATTCTATCTCAAGGTCTGCTACTTCAGTTGTAGAAAAATGAAATGTGATTGTTGCACCATTTTTATTTCACAACAGGAAAGAAAAAATTCATTTGATGTTTCAGTACATTAATAAGGTAGAACTGATAGAAAGGAGCAGAAAAGAAGGCACAAAGGCTTAATCTAAGAAAACAGACACAGGTACAGTGTAAATAGAACTGGATAAATAAGCATTTTTTCCATTCTTCTCCTATGGATTGAGTGGGGAAATGAAACTCTGGGAAGAAATCATGTGGGTTGAACCAAACTATTATTTTTTTTTCTAAAGATAATAATAATAATAACAAAATAATAATAATGATAATGATAATAATAATAGTTTCAGTGCATAAGGTATAACTCTTTTTCCAAACCAGAATATTCTACTTTTAATATAAATAAAAATTTCCATTAAAAAAGGAGCTTTTGAAGCAGGTTACAGCTGCTTTCAGCAAATGTCAAAACAAAATTGTCTCACATCTTTTCATCCCAAAATAAGCTGTGGCAATTTGTTAATCACTTGTCATCTCCACTGACAAAGGAAATTTGCAAACCCACGCTTGGACAAAATGATACAAAATACTTTGTTCTAATACTAAGGATAACGAGAAAGTAGAGACAAGGAAAAGGGCTATGAGCAGCCTCCAATCTGCTTTACTTGTCTGCACTTGATTTGGATTTTCAGCCATGGATGACATAAATTTTCCACTTGCTGTTAATATATACTGTGTCTCGTACCACACTCATCAACAGTTCATTGAGTTGACTGGCCTCCAACGTACCTGTCACCCATCACAATTAACTACAGTCACTGTCACAAACAATTTAGTAGATACACATCTGTGCTCAGTCAGTCAGTCCCAGCTGTGATGTGCATATGTCTCATTTGATGAACCCAGCTCAACAACAGGGTTCTTGAAAAAGTGTTAAATACAGTGACCTGAACCAACTACAACGTTTAATCTGTTTACAAGTGGATTGAATTTATATGCCTTCTGAGTTCTTACAGGCTTCAGAGATGCATCACAGTGACATTGTATGATTCTTTTTCTTTGAAAGCTGTCCCTTGTCCAGAAGAAAAATTGTAACTGAAAAAGTCTCAGAATGCAGTGGAATAAACAATATATCTGTTAATTATTACCACTGGTATGGTAGACTTGACACATGGTTACACGGGGAGAATGCTGAAGTATGTACACACTTGCCTGTCTGCATTGTTGCTGTATTTAATGTTTGTGCTGAGCTCAAGACAATGATTCTAGCTGGAATTGATATTTTAAATGAAGTGTGGTGATCCATAAATTTGAACTGACCAATTTACTAAATAACTATAAACCTATGTTCATTCAGTAGCTGACATCAAGGAGATTCTAAACTACTGCCAATATTTCAATACCTGATTAAGGAAATGTTTTATTTCTGAAAAAAAAGCACCTTGAAATCTTACATGCAGTATTAGTAGACCTAGATTTTAAGGTCACACAGATTCTAAGAGCACAGAGGAAACAGTGTCAGACCTGGAAAACGTGTATCAGTGTTTAAAAAGTATTTTCCTTAAAGTACCCCTAAGAATTGTTCCTACTGTAGACAATTCACTCAGACGCTGCTCTTTTGTTTTATAAGCATGCTTGACATTTCAATGACTTTTTTATGTTATGGTCTCATATGTATTTGCGCAAAAATTGCTAAATGAAAATGGTAGTATTTAGTAATTCGTCTGTCCAAGTAAAAACAATTACACAAGTCACAAGACAATGAGCAGTTAGTCTATAAAAGCCTGCCTGAAATGAAAAACACAGTGTGATACTCAAATAGATTACATTTACTGTTACTGAAATGTTCAGAACAATTTTTTATAGGACAGAAACAACTGTCATCAGATTCTCTAGTCTTACATGTCAGTAAATCAAATACACTTGCACAATGAGAGTTTTGAGGACGCCAGACATTGCCCACCTTACTTTAAATGACATCCAGTAATATCTGATGATTTCTTTTAGCTCTGAGTATCCACTCTCCCCAGTCTCAAATGCTGGACTTGTGGAAATAAAAGCTAGTTCCACATTTAAACTTTTCATGCTTTCAGGAGTAAAGTAAAGGAAAGTTGGGAAAAAGCAGAAAGGTTGCTGTTTGCCGTAGATCAGGGTGATGTTAGTTCTGGGGAAACGAAGCTTCTGTCTCCAAGCTGACTTGCCACCTTTTGCTAAATAAACAGAGGAACAGGGTGCTGTTTTATGTGGTTATGGCACCTACCCTGTAGAACAAAGAGAAGTGGACCGACATAGTGAAGATGTTGCCAGCAAGCGTGCAAGGAAATGAGATGAGTGTAGATATTCTTCATCTGGCAAATATTTCTTCTTGGTTCAGATTAACCACTGAAACAGGAACTTGGTCTCATGAGTCTGAAGTCACTGAGCTTCACCTCACTAATGGTGCCACCCTGGGGCTACTGAAGTGGAGGAACAGTGATTTCTCTAGCTTGTCTAATAGATCAAAGGATTCGTATCTGCCACAGTGAAAGCAGTGTGTGATGGTGAAAAAACGAGGTGTAGGAGATCAGTGCATACAGGTGCTTTTCTGCTACAGAGGCTGAGTACTCATCTGCTGTAGCCTGCCTCTGCTGAAACAGACAATTTTGCTGCTTCTACCCGAACAGACAGAAAACACACTTCCATCTTCCCCTGCAAAAATGGACTCAAACAACAAGTGGAAAGCTCTAATAAAAAAATATACAAATATATATAGGGAAAAGCTAAATCAAAGGGATCCTCAAGCCTTGGGAAATTAGTGAAGACTTCTGCAGAAGCTATCTCTCAGACGTTCTTCTACTTAATCGTTACGGGAAGGAGAGACATAAAAGGCTTGGTAAAGTTTTTACAGATCACAAAGAAGTTGTTTACCTCATGTTTTATTTTTCTAGATCCTCAAATGCATTTTGCATTTCCTAAAAGATTCAGCATACCTATAACATCTTGGTTCATGGATATTCTTTCTTAGATCATGCAACTGTAGAATACAAAATTTACCAAGAAAAATAAATGATTGCTCACATAATTTAAGTAGTATATTCCAAACACAGCACTTCCTGTTAGCTGTGCTTTCATAGCAGGCCTAAATAGGTTTGTAAAAACTGCTAGATATCCATTTGATAGAAACACCTGAAACTATTCATGGCAAGTTTCCAACAGAAAAATAGGCCTTAATTCTTAGCAGATTGTTAAGATTAGATACTACATCAATATTTTATGTGAAAAGTATCAGTAGAAGAGAAGCATAATGAAACAGCCTCACATGTACCAAACATGCTACCTACAGTGGATCAAAGATAATTATTTGTATAGCACCTTATATTCATTTTTATTTACAAAAACTTTGCAAATGTTTAGTAAGTTATTTTCAAATGGACCTACCATGTAGCTTATGAATTGTTTAAGAACACCTAGCCATCCATCGAGTTGTTTATAACCTGATATAAAGCCATAGTTTTAAAATGTATAAATTCATATGTTGGTCTTCTCTGCCATACATATGTAGAATAGGCAATGCTACTGATAGAGAATTTAAGATAAGGCAGTTATTACTTTCACCAATAAGAGAACATAGAATGGTGCAAGATTTTCTGAACTCTAGGTAGCAAGTGCTGAGAGAGAAGAGTGTGTGAACTATTTATCCTCTTCATTTTCTTTAGTTCTCCCTAAACATGCATCTAAATAGGGTTGCGGGTTCATCAACATGGGGTGTTTGCTATTACAGATTTACTTGTTGTTACTGATCTTATTTAAAAGATGGTTATTATGCTGGCACTGTATCAATGAAACAGGAGTCACTGTGGTGGTGTGATTTTGAAATCTTTCCAAAATTAGCATAGTGTAGAAGGCTGTGGCAAACTTCAGATTTTCAGTTCCTCCATTTTTTTTCAGAACAAGGTGTATCTAATTCTTCAGGAGTATCTTAGAGGAATTAAAAACCACTGGAAACTTACAGCTTTGTATTTTTCCATATTTAAGTTACAACTATTACTTCACAATTAGAATTGGGGAACAGAAGAGAATAAAGTTACAGTTAAATTTTCCTAATTTGTCCTATTCAGTACAAACTGAGATATAGAAAATGTAAATGCCATCATAGATCAGGCTAAAGTTCTACGATCTGACATTCTATCTACTGTATTTATTTCTGCTGCATGCATGTGTAGAATGCATACTGTTTTCACTCTTTAAGAGTACTTCATTCTCTCAATGAAAATGTGTATTTTCCATTGGACAAAGGAATACGGCAGTGTTACTGTGATCTTATATTTAGTCCCATAGTCTCATTGTGAGTAGGCACCATTTAAAAGAACCAGCATAAACTGGATACAGAAGAAACAAAAAATTATATTAGCAGATATCAAAATATATTTAACTCCTGAAGCTTTCATACTCACTAACCTTGAGTTGCATGCTATTGAATAGCACAAAGACATTCTGTTGGTCACAACTTGTTTGCCAGTAGTGAAGAGCTGTCACATCTAATACAATTCTCATGCAATTTCATATTAGTTAATGATATCAATAATTGCAGTTCAAAGGAGTTTACTAAAATGAGATACATAAAATTGCCCTATCTGTTCCACAAAGGACAGGGGACTTTTTGTTGATTTCATAGCATAAGTACAGACTATGAGATCAAGTACTTTGTTGCTATTATTGTGGCCACAATGATGACAGACAGTGCGTTTCCGGAATTACAAAACATGCTCGAATTCTGAGGTTGAGGTCAAAGATCTTGGGTCTTCAGTCACCTGAGAGCTGCAATATATACTCAAAATTTCATACAAAAATGAAATTATATTATAATTTGGAATAAGAGTTCGTGCCCACAACTTTATTATTAGCATAAACCCATTTCACACTGTATTATGCCTTTAAGTTATTTTGCACAACACACTGACATTAGATATGATGAAAAGCAAATATCAAAAGGGATATCTGCACTGTCCAGCTGGAGTAGCTCCATTAGGATTGCAGGTTGCTGCAAAACTGCAAAGATCTGTTCATTAATTGAAAACAAAGACTGGAAAAATATTCCCCGCAAAAATAATAGTAGTTAGGCATAATATTGGAGTAATCATTGTGAGACAGTTTCCAGAATATCTTATTAAAATTAAACTGTCAATTAGCTCATAAAACCTATTTTCCTTGCACAGATCAATCCAGTGAAAAAAAAAAGAAAAAAATGTTCTAAATAAAAAGGGTGTTTATTGCAGATTTAAAGGAAATTAAATTACAGTACTTCTGACATCACCATTCACTTTACCTTCTCCTGTGTATAGTGCAAGGCATGTTTATTGTGCAAACGTATATGCAATACATACATAGCAGATAATTGAATTAGAGTAAGCTATGAGTTCTTGAAAATGCCCAAAGAAAAAGGTACGATATTTGAATGAGGAGTAATTCAAACTTTTACCACAGACTAAAACGATTTTCACACTACTCTTGCATTATACTTGTGAGAAATGCAATGTCACCTCCTACTTTTTGTGTGAAATTTTGCTTTTATACTCTCCCAAGTATAAATGTTCAGCATCTGAAGATTTACAGAATTACTCAGAAAGTATCTAAAACCAGGAATACTCCCAGATGCAGAACTGTCTTTTTAAATGTTTGTGTCTGCTCTCAAAAATTTTCGGAAACTTCACCTTGTGGAGACGTTGACTGAGACAAGCAGGAAATTCTGACTCAATGCTTTTGCAAAAGGATAGGCCAGGAGGCGGGGAAAAAAACCCTTCAGGGCTTTTGCCGGGAGATAAGAGACAAGAACTCATTCTTAAGGCTGAATAGAGAGGAACAGAATAAATGTTTAGATCTTGGTGTACCAGGGTGTGAATTATTTCCATCTCTGGACAGCTTTGCTTCCTACTATTATATGAGAAAAAGAAATCCAGCAAGTTTGTGGTGTGGATATTTATGCAATAATAAACTGATTAACTGCTTAAATGGGATATGATACACCGAAATTTCCATTGACCCAATTTCAGATGGAAAAGAAATGAAGAAAGTATTTTTGTTTTTTTATATGGACTCCGGACTACTTAAGAAAGAATATCTATCTGCATTGCTGCACCGTTTTGTTTTTTGTTTGTTTGTTTGTTTGTTTTCTGGTCAATAGTGTATTTTTTATGTATATTGTATTATACATATTGTATGCACACAAGACAGAAGGCTAGGTCCTCACAGATATACTACTGTATCATATTTTTACATTGTTTTCATTGCAGTGGGTTTTTTGTGTTTCATTTGGGGTGGGCAGGCGTTGTGGCTTTTTGTGTCATTTTTCATATCAGACCATTGCACTGTAAAAACTATCTGTATATTTTTTCGGGCTGAACATATACTGCTACACTAATAGGTCCATCTTCTGTTTCTCTTGAGCAAGGTCTTCCGGGGCTATATTTTGCAGCATGTTTTGTGATCTGTTTTGTGATTCTCAGTCTTTCAGGAACATTTGTATTGAAAATGTGCAGGGAGCACTCTTTTTCTTCTTCCAGTGATGCCCTAAGGAATATGAATTTGTTACAATAGCTCCTGATTCCAGTTCTGTTTCTCAATGTTTTATCCAGTGATTCAGACAATACAGATGCAAATACTCTCAAAATAAAGTTAAGCTATTTTTCTTTATATTTCTTGGGTGCATTAAAGAAAGAAAAGGTCCAAAGATAGATAACAGAAGTTTAACAGAACTATACTATAGGCTAAACTGATGGAAATAAATGTGCAAACTGTACAATTATCAAACAATTAACTTTTTGGACTGCATTGTGATCTAACCTCAGGGTAAAATAGACCAAAACACCTGTTAAATAGCGTAAAATCTAATTTTACTTAATGGCCTTTATTTCCCTAATTTGCTTAGTTCTTGGGAAAAGCTGTGATCAGGAAAAATATTTTATTCCCATTGTGGAATGAAGGGTCAATTTGTTCCAGTTCCTTTCAGTGTGTATATTGTACTTATGCACAAAGTGAAATTCATTCGCAGATGAACTGTATCGCTCCAGGAAGATGCTGCAGGAGCTATGACATGCAAAAAAAGACTGGTGCATGTGTGCTCCTGGAAGGCACACTTTTACTGTTATTGGGGTGGATTCTAATGACTTAGGCCAATAAAAGTCACACAGGTTTATATTAAAATCACAGAAGTTATTCTCCAAATATACTTGAGTTCTTATCAGTTCTGAAATGTCTAAAATGAACAGTAGAGTTTTCTGCACACAAAATGCAATATTTATGGAAGAGTAGTTCTATTTTCATTGTAGATTTAATTTAGGTCATAATATATTAGGAACCACCTTTTCCAGTATACTTGGCCCCTCTGCAGCATTTGGCATCCAAAAGTCTCTGTAACAAGTTAATTGATCTTCCATAAGTAAATTTTAAGGCTCTCACCCTCACAAATCTTGAGTTCTGTTAAAGCTGAGGCAGCCCATCAAGCCTATATGTTACCTCTTAAAAATAAGATGACGTTAGGAAAGAGTATGAAAAATCAGGACTTAAATTATTTTTCTAGGGTATTCTTTTTCACAATCCATTTCAAAATCCTAGAGAAAAGGTCAAAAAGGGACTTTCACACATTCAAAGAAAAGAAAAGAAATATGTGGAGAAAAAAATGAGGGGTTTTTCTATGCCTTAAGCTTTATGCAAGAGAAATGTACGTAAAATACTTTTCATAAAGCAGTGCTTCATGGTAGACTATTCAAAAGACAATAAAGAAAAACAGAAAAAGTGGGTGAATATTAAATTTAAGCTAGTTCTTTATCTAGAACTTGCTAGTTATAAGGGTATATATATGTATATTGGCAACTATCTATTTAATGGCAGTACAGAGGGTATGGGCAACATGAAAATTAAGTCATAACACCTGGACTCAAATGCATAAAGCGGGGTAAGACATAACTAACAGAAGAAAACAAATCACACACAAATGAGTCCCAAATCATTCATCTGTAATAACAATTAAGTTCAATTTAGGGTTTATATTTCCCCACCCACCCACAAAGCTGACTTGAGATTATTTTTCTCCTTTTTTCAAAACAATTCCATTCCATATTAGTTGAATTATATTATCACATAGAAATAAACAGTTATACTCCCTAATGATGACAATCATTTTCTAGAGAACAAAGGGTTCAATTGCTTTTGTATTTTTATATAAAATGTATCTATGTTTATAATAATCAGCAATTAGTTCTGGCAATATCCCTGTGGCTCCCCTGCCAGCTGGAAGGAAAAACAATTATATAGTTGGCATTTCTTTTAGGACAGCAGCTTCAGAGTCACTGTACAAGCAACTGTTTTCATCAGGGTTATTTAGATTTTTAGAATTACCTTCCTAAATTTGTCTCAAGAAATAATTTTCATCCTTTGTGATTCAAACCAAAACTGAATGACACTTGACAGTCAGAAAGTGATGTTTTGATTAGAAAGTAGCATATACATTTAGAAGAGAGCTTCGGAACATTTTAAGGAATCTACCAATGATTTTTAGTGAAGTATGAAAGAGAGAGATGGGATGGGTCGGAGGTCTGAGGAAAATTTATATATGAGTAAAGATGTGAGTTATACCTTCCATTGAAAGACTACCCGAATATTAGCCCTCTTTCTACTGTATGTTTTAATTGATATCAGCTTTTGTAAGTAGCATTTTCTAGACATAAAGTAAAAAGTAACAAACGTGAAGGAAAAAACTTTATGATCTAACCCCCCCAAAAAAAGACAAAGGGATGAGATTTTAAAAACCAAAAACTTGTAGAAAGTTTTAACTGTTGTCATTCAGCTGCCTAATTTCTTTCTGGCATCACAGTAGATCCTCAGGGAAGAACTGGGGGATGAAAACATAGTATGATCTCTGGTATAGAAACAGGCAAAAATGTGGTTGCTGAAAACGAGGGATATTGTAGGAAAAAATACTGACATTGGTACCTGGACTGAGGAGCTGGAAGAGGACCCTAAGAGAAATACAATACAACATTACAGAGAATTGGGGAGGACGTAGAGGAATAGTTTTAAAAGCATTATGCAGAAGATACGATGATGAATGATTCAAATCATACGGGAGAGCAGTGGATGTTGTCTACTTCGACTTCAGCAAGGCTTTCAACACTATCTCCCATAACATCCTCCTAGGGAAGCTCAGGAAGTGTGGGCTGGGTGAGTGGTCAGTGAGGTGGATTGAGAACTGGCTGAATGGCAGAACTCCTGCAGGACAATCAAGGGATCAGACTCAGCCTGAGTTCATGAAAGACAGTTCCTGCTCGACCAACCTGATCTCCTTCTATGACCAAGTGACCCACTTAGTGGATGAGGGAAAGGTGGTGGACGTTATCTACCTGGACTTTAGTAAAGCCTTTGATACTGTCTCCCACAGCGTTCTCCTAGAGAAGCTAGCAGCTCATGGCTTAGACATGTGTACTCTCCACTGGGTAAAATCTGGCTGGGTGGCCGAGCCCAGAGAGTTGTGGTGACTTTTGTGCAGTCTCCTTCTCTGGAGATATTCAAGACCCACCTGGACAAGGTCCTGTGCAGCCTGCTGTAGGAGACCCTGCTTTGGCAGGGAGGTTGGACTAGATGACCCACAGAGGTCCCTTCCAACCCCGAACATTCTGTGATTCTGTGATTCTGTGAAATACACACCAGGTGGTCAAAATTATCATGCATTTAGTCGGCAACAACATTTTTTATGAAAGTCATATTTAGAGAGCCATATTTTATAGTGGATGGAAAAGATACTGTTTCTAGGTGGAGCTAGAAAGCTACTTAAGGGCATGTATAAGATGAAGAAGGAAGGGAGAGGGTGAAAAATTGCACACTTAAAATTTAATGTACTATTACCCCTGCAGACTGAGTTGTATCCAGTCTATGCTGCATAAACAACATAGACATGGGTTTAACAGAATGCTATAGATTTTTAAGGTGTCAGAATCTAAGATAGGAGATAATAGCAGAGAAGGAGAATAAAAGATATACGTTAAAGACAACCGCAGAGAAGATGTATCTAAACCACTTGAAACAATCTGATCAATGTATCGGGAGCTGCAGCTGATCTAAAGAGTGATATATCATAGTAGTGTAGACAGTTTTGGATTCTTACCTTTATTTAACAATCTCTCCCTTTCAGATGGCAACCTACTGCAGTTCCATTGGCAGTTCACAGGGATTACATTGTACTGTTTCATGCCTTGAAGCCCTTCATTGCATCCAGGGGCATGACATTTTCAGTGTTTGAGTAACCTAAAAACTAAAAGGAAGATAAGATTGGGAGTTAGGCACATACACAGCTTTACAAATCTGGCCATTAAAAACAGAAACCTCATAGTTATTTAGCAGTACTTGTGCATGGAATTTTGGATCCTAAGACAGATATTTTTGAAAGTTTGGCCCATAGGCATACAGCACAACACATATCAAAACAGGTAATTAAGCATGATCTGTGGTCATCCACCTGTTCTTTAAGAAGACTGGTTGTGAGTGAACTGTGGTCCACATGTCTTAAAACTGTAAGAACAAATTTTTCTGTACAAATTCATAGGTCCTGTCAGAAAAAATTACCTCAGACATAGCATTTCAGACATGTGGCCAAATGGCCTTCACACTGTAGCTTAAAACCTCAGAGCAGGGTACACTTGAACTTTCAACCACTCTTTGAAAAACTTTCACACAGAGGTTATGCATAAATATAAATCCAGAATGGGGTGCCTGTCAAATTCTCCTAGTGAAACTGGCTGAACATGAGCCATTAAAAACAAAGTGGAAAAAATATTCATACAATTTAGTGTTTTAATAACGACTGTCACGATGTCTAATGCTCAGTGAGAAACTGTACGCTGGTTAATATTTTTCGTACTGGACAGATGCCCACATTAAAGCCTGGATCCAGCATTCTGCCTGCACATTAGAAGGCACTGTGTACCTTCAAAAGAGATGTTCCAAGAATCATACAGTCAGTTTTGCAGTGGTTTCTCCTCTTTCTGCTCCCTCTGCCCCCACTATTTTTCCCACTCAAGTGTGTAATGAGTCAGTAGCTGATGATATTCTGACAAGGGCACAGCTTCTCCAGCTTTCCGTGGAAGTTATATGCATAGAATACAGCTCATCATATAACCTTTACATTAGTCCTTGTTAAAATGTGCCCAGATTAAGAGAAAAAAGGAGAACAAACCATTACTAGGTGCATCATGTTCTGCATCCTCTCCTGTCCCATGCTTTGTACAGTAGGCAAGGTGTAGCAAAGAATTAATTCACAGATACCCCTTGGGTTTTTCCTTGAAACCAACATTCTATCGTTTCGCGTTAGATAAGCCCTCCACTGTAATAAACTATATTGTTAAAAAAGCCAGAAGTAGTAGGCCAGTCAAAATTAGTGGCAGAATAAAATGACTAGTCAAAGATTCAGTTTGCTTCCAGAAATCATTTAACTGTCCAGATGCTCAGCCACAGATAATTAATTTAAGCATTTGGGGTTTGCAGAAATGATGAAAAAATTGTCTGGGAAAATGTGGGACATTTCTTAAATGTTCAATTCAAGACCTGGCTACAGTTGAGATGCATTAATTCATTATAGCCCATATTCTTTCTGGATTACTGTGCTTTTGGTTTCTGGGATTTGTATTTTTTGGGGAAAAACTCTTCTCTGCATAATCCTTTTCTCTGTATTATTCTTTACTCTGTATTTTCTTTTCACTTTTTCTATTTGCTTTTCCATTCTCCATCCATTTTATGGTCATTTGCTTTTCCAAGAAGTCACTAACGGTAATAATTTTTTTCACTTCCTTTTCTTGTCACTCCTGATTTCCTTGACTTCCTAGGCCAGAAGTCGTTTCTTTCATGTTTACAGTGTATGCTAGACAGAAAATCACATTTTTGCATAGTCAAAATACTAAATAAAACAATATTTATATTAAAGAAGTTATGATTTAAAATAACATTTTGCCTTTACAACAGCTAGAATTTCAATTGCTTTCTTAAACCAGTGAAAATTGGAAAAGAATAGAAGTTTAACTAAAAAAATTATTTCAATCCGCTGTACAGGGTAATTAATTTTACATATATCAATACAAATTCACAATATTTATTTCACAACTACTTCAAATCTGATATCCAATAGAAAAGTGGAATAGACTTGTGCTGTACAGCAGACTGTATTCCCTTTTCATTAGTATAGTATCTGAATGGCATTCAGTAGTGCAAGAGTGGCACAATAAATGAAACATCAAAGGAAAGTACTGCCTTAACCAATTTTTTTTCTTTTAAATGCTGAAATTCATGACAGGAAGAAAAAATGTGTACATAAGTTTATTCTGCAGGATAAGAAGATTCAGTAAGTGGACATCTCAGCAATGATGTGAGCTGTAAAAGGTCATATTAGTGTTTGTAGACGATGTAGTCAACTTTGAATTAGAAGCTTATATACAGCTGTCCTCACAATCTTGTATCACATGGTGTGTAGAAAAATACTGAACTTCCACAAAAAATGGAAATATTTGAACAGTTAATAATTTTTATAGGATCTAGAAGTGTCTAACACAAGGTATTAAAAATAGATACTAACTAATACGTACCTTCAAAAAGTAGACAGATTATGAAGTAATTTGACAAAACAGTAATAGTGAAAGAAAGAAACCAAAAAAGAGAAACTTTTGGGAGGATATTTTGTAGGTAGCGGAAATAGTGTTCTAATTCTTCTTTAATAACTCATAATAATTTTCCCTCTAACAAAATATTGGCTGTACATGGACAGGAATAGATTAGATGCCTGGCAGCAAAAGCATCTGAAAGATCTACTTAAGGTTTTATAAATCTATCTTGTGGTACAACTTTGCTATACAAGACTAACATCATAAAACAAAAACTAGACTTCTGGCATTAAAACTAATTAGTAGAGCAGAGTGAGGTTTGGGAAAGAGGCCCAGATAAGGTCAGTCACATGGTAAAAAGTTTCTAAATATGTAAAGGACTTAAAAAGTAAGTAATGCTACGTCAACTGTTCCTTCAAGTTTTAGTAAAAAACCTGTCACAATCAAATAAGCTTTATACCTTTTGAAAGCAAGTAAAAGCCAGGAACTTCTCTCAAATTTATATAAAATATCAATCCCTACTGAGACTTTAGTAACCACAGTGACTGTTTTAAGAACTTTCTAGCCTTTGATCTCATCTCATCCTGGACAGTTGTATACAAACACTTTGATTCAACTAATGATTGCTCTTCCCCAAAACAATTTAATGAAACAACTGGATGTTCTCTAAATAGAATGGAGTGGAGGAAGATGCAGGATTGTGAGAAAAATACCAGAATGCAAGAGGACTTAAATTATTAAAGAAAAACATCTATCTTCAGAAGGAGGAGTGAGGAAAACTGTGTATTGCTTTCACCTTTAAAATATCCCCTGAATACTACACCCACGTTGCCACCTTATTCTGAGGACACTCACTCTCTAGCAACATCCTCAGTCATTTTTAAAAGTCTTCAGCTTCAGTACAGTCTTCCTGGCAGACCTGAGAAGGTAAAGCTTTTGTTTTATGTTCTTAAGTCTCAGAGGTTCTTGTATACTTTGCTAACTGCAATACTTACTGTAAAACATTACAGATTCGTCCCTCATGCTATTTCTGAAAAGGAAAAGGGTACCCTAGACTTATCTTTTTGTCATAAGAAAGGATGGAAATTATTTTTAAGAAAGCATTAAACTGTGATTACAGCCTATGCTAACTGATAACTAAAAGACAACTATTTTCAGGTCACAGAACAGACTCAACAACGTATGTAATTATTTAAACAATTTCTAAATCTTGTGGTTGAAGTTTCAGGCTTGGTATGACTTACTGGGGAGTTTAATGTTGGAACAAAAGCCTGTTCCACAGTTGCATCCCTCATCTGCAGTGATAAAACTTGAGTAGACAGCTGGAAGAGAAGCAGACTTAAAGCTATGTCGGTCAGCCACAGAGAGAAAGGCATGCTGACAAACACAAAGCATAAGCACTTAGGGGAAAACTTATTCATTGTAGAAGTACTAATATATTACATTAGAGTAGAAACTCTTATACTGGTAAGCACAAGCTCTCATAAGTCATTTATTGGAAGGAGTATGAGCAAATATTCAACAGTGTAAGAATAACTCAGTATGTAACAATGAGAAAAAGACAATGACTAAATGATCTCTCAGACCACAGCAAAATCAAAGAAGGAATAATCTCTGCATGTCTTGACTGTTAATTTCCAGTATTAATACTCCTCAAGGAGATATATTTTAGAAAACTGTTGGCAGAAACTATACTGATTTTTCTTCCTGTGCTGATATTTAAGGTTTTTATTCAAAGCAGGCAAAATAAGAAGGAAGATCTGATCAAAATCTAGAATGTTTCTTTCATATCAATTTCACATTCTTGGTTGATGACATTAAATGCCTCTTCACCATGTATTTGTTCTCAGTCTCTCTCTCTAAGCCCTGATGAAGGGTTAGAATTTCAGAAGGTGGCGGAAACATTATGCCTTTAGAAACAGACTTATAAAAAACTGCAGCCAGAAGAGAAAGAATTAGAAAAACGAACAGTCTGAAATTGATTCATGCTGGCTGCAGGTATTATTAAAGAGAACTTGAATGAGGGTCTTCTATTTACAATAGGGTTATTTTTTATAAATAAAGACGTATATTTCTCTAGACAGAGTTCTCATCTCAGTCTGTTTGTTTGTTGGTTTTTGTGTTTCTTATCCTAGATGGTATTTATTATTGATTGGAAAGATAGTGTTTTTAATGACAAACAAACCAATGAAATCCTAAAGTCAACAGCTGACAGAAATGAACAAGTACAACACAATGAATATATGAATAACAGTTGGATCTCTTATGTAGGATTAGATTCTCTTACATGCTCGAGCTCAGGAAAAGTGTGATTACATCTCCCTAAGAATGGCCAAGCAACCTCAGCAGCAATTTCTAGAACTATTTCTATGTACCAAGTAAGTGGGAAGTAAGTATATGTGTGTTTTTTTCCATCTAGCAAATAAAGAGACGTAGTCTGGGGAACTTCCAGGCAGACAGTCTAAGATGTTAGTGAAACTTCAGATGGATCACAGTGAAACTTGAGACTAATTACACATGGTGTTTTTTTCCTGTAGAGCCTGAACTTACCGTACTTTCCGAACATCCTTTATTATTACCCTGTAATAAGCTATATTATTTATGAATTAATGTGAAGATGTCTGAAGACAAAATTCATGGAATTTAGCCCTAGGATTTGGCATTCCATTGCTATTTTAATTCATTCCCACTGACATTTGGGAGATTTTAATTTTTTTTCCACTGTGTCTTTTGCAGCAAAGGTATTACCATTAATCTTGTAAAATCAGAAGAATCATGGCCAGCAGGGCGAGGGAGGTGATTCTGTTGCTCTACTCCACTCTGGTGAGACCCTCCCCAGGAGTCCTGTGTCGAGCTCTGGAGCCGTCAGCACAGGACAGACAAGGACCTATTGGAGTGGGGTCAGAGGAGGCCACAAAAATGATCAGAGGCGTGGAGCACCTCTACTGTGAGGAAAGGCTGAGAGTTGTGGCTGTTCATCTTGGAGAAGTGAAGGCTGCGGGGAGACCTTATTGAGGCCTTTCAGCACTTAAAGGAGGCCTAAAGAAAGTTGGAGAGGGGCTTTTTACAAGGGCATGTAGTGATAGGACAGGAGATCGTGGTTTTAAACTAAAAGATGGTAGATTTAGACTGAATATAAGAAAGAAATTCTTTACTATGAGGGTGCTGAGGCACTGGAACAGGTTGCCCAGATAAGTTGTGGATGTCCCCTACCTGGCAGTGTTCAAGGCCAGGCTGGATGGGGCTTTGAGCAACCTGGTCTGGTGAAAGGTGTTCCTTCCCATGGCAGAGGGGTTGGAACTAGGTGATCTTTAAAGTCCCTTCCAATCCAAACCATTCTATTATTCTATGAAAATATGAAAATTTTCTTCATATTTACTTTGTTTGTAGTTCTAGCTCTGCAGCATTTGATTCTGTTGCGGTATGTATATGTCTATATATAATATTGTAAGTGGAGAGAGATAAAATATGCTCCAAATATTTCAAGTAATTACTCTTTTAGCACTGTCTCACAATATGTTACGAATTGAATATTATGACAAGCCAGTCAGGGTCATAGCAAGAATACATAGAAAAAAGTTTGACAGTAATATTTAAAGAATCTCTTTTAGGCAGAATGCTACAGTTAAAGGACAACCCTGAAATTCTTGGTAATGGACTTCTATGCAAAACCAGCTTCCCTTAGCCAAAACTGAAACTAATTTTAAAAGCAGAGGTTTACTCAAAAAGCATTTGTCTTGCTACTCCTCCGAATTACTATGACTGTTAAAAATCAATCAACAAAAAAAAAACAAAACGGACTGAGCTGGACTTTCTGACCTCAATCTGGCCAAAGACATCCCAAAGCAAATGTGAAAAATGTTAAAACGGCACATGTGCAAGTCGAGTCTACACATCTAATTAGTAAGTGTCACTTTAAAAATTTCAGTCATTCCTTGTGATACCCTTGGCCAGGCACAGGTCCTTTTTAAAAAGAAACTGAGGGGTATTTTTCCTCTCTGCTCAAAACTTTTATTTTAGCCACACATCCAGTCAATGAGGAAAGAACACCTCACCCTCCTTTAGGTGAGGTAGTCCAACAAACTCAGCGAAAGCTTTACAATGCCTTATTTGTGAGGCATCTTCCTTATTAGTTGTACTCCATCCCTTCCAACTCCAGCTTGAGTGTGTATACTCTGTCCCCTCTACACATTCATTAACTTGCATGCCTGTGCTATAAGATAGTTTAAACGCTTCTCTAACAGCATAACTTCATGCATACTCACTTGATAAAAAAACCCCACTTCCTAATCTTACCAAAGCCATCAAAAGGGCACTCTTTGCTGGGATGAATCTCAGCCTAAGTCAGTTGACCTAGTTCACAAAGTACAGGTCTGAAAAGGTCAATATGAAGTTCAGCTCACAATTCTTAAGCTCTTCAGCAGTGTGTAGATTCAGCCTTGCCCTTGGCCTCCGCAGTCAGCAGCCAAAGACTCATACCCTTTCTCTCTACAAAATCTGGATACTACTTCTCAGACAACGGTATGAGGAAATCAAAAGAAATGGAAAAAAGGAGCTAGGAGATGGGCTTCTCAACTCAAATAATAGTGTGGGTGTTTTTATTTCCTAATAAACATTCTGAAAAAGATCTTAAGTTACGTGGAAACTGCCCCTATATTTCAGTAAGTGCTTATGGCAGATCACTTACAGCTTTCAGGTGAAACTAATTCTAGCATCATCGATCTTCATGCCAGGAAAAGTAATTTCTGCTTCATTAGGAGGAAGACATACCTTTTTCCTACATCAGACAGACATGTTTTTATATCCCTATAAATACATTTTTGAAAGTGTATATTTATTATGATCAGTTCCAATAAAACTCCACTTTCCTTTTTCTGTTGAGTTTTCACACATCGTTTTGAACATGCTGGGGTATTGATTAGGGAATAGGAGCTTATACTTGTAGTGTATGCAGTCATTTGGGAATGGTTTCTCTTTAATACAGTAATATTTGGTCAATCAAGTGTGTTTAGAACTGATGTAACCAAAAATCAAGGAATTTCAGTGTATTAGCTCCTGATGATATGAAGCAAATTTTGGTTTACAAAGAAATGTGTAATTGGAAATATTGGCATGAATAAGCTGTACAAAGGTAGTGTATTCGCTGGATAATTTTGAACCTGATCCTACACAGATCAAGAGCAATTCCCCATTTGTAATTTGTATTATGAATTTAGTATTTCAATTTGTGGTATGTTAGTGGCATTAGGCCAATGGCCTTTTTTTACACAAGCCAGGTAAAAAGTTCAGAGACGTCTTTAAAACAAGTACATTCTCTTAATCTGACGGAATAAGAAACAGGATTCTCTCTAAACCACTCATACAATGGTTTGGAAATTTTTTACAGGAGTAAAAAAAGAAAAAGATATTTTAAAACCACAAATCCAAAACATATTTTTAACATATGTACAACATATTATTCATAAGAGCTACATTAATATTGTGAATGCAATAAAGGCCTTAAGGTATATTTGGCCCTTTCTTTTTTTCAGTTACTCAATGGAAACATCAATTTATTTTCATAAGATTCAGTTTTAGTGTACAAGATTCTTTTGCACTTACAATGGACTTTCCTGTCAGAAATTGAGAACAATTCCATGGAACAAGTCTAATTCTGATTATATATGGATATATATAGTTATATATGAATATATATGAGAACTAGTTTCAACTCATTTCCCTGATTTCCAAAAAAGGGCTACCACGTCCTCCTAGCTGCACAGTGCTGTTGAGTAAATTAGTCCCCCTACTTGAGCTCTTACATGATAAAGAAAAAAATGGAATGGTTCTAATAAGAAAGGATATAAGTTAAATCTAGACTTGGTATTGGGAAATTTAAAGTCAGAGACATGAGTGATAGAGTTCATATTCCTAGTTAGCCATGCTAATAATAAAGCAATATTTTTTCTACAACAGTACTATAACTTGAAAAGACGGAAAATCTATTTTTTGATCTTCCTCTGTGATAAGGTGTTGCGGTAACTATGATAAACATGTAATTACATATGTATAGATAATTTAATTCCTACAATGCCTTTGTTTCTTTGCTCTTCAAAATGTTTCTGGTAATTGTAAACAAATACCTAACCCACAATGATAATAAAACATCAGTTGCCCCAAAATTCTTCTCTTTGCAAATTGTGCTCCAGTAATACTGAAGTGTAGCAGTAGTTTATTTCACTTTATGGAACTGTATTATGCTTTCTAGAAAAACAAGGTCAATCTTTCAGAGCTGAAAAATATCATCTCACAAATTTATTACCTAAAGACTTTATTGCAAAAACTCTTCCTAAAGAGGTTAAAAATGCTACAGGTAGAGAAAAACAGTAATCTTATGCTTTAGAGCTATTGTTTAATGAAAAATAATTTAACTTTGAATATTTTGTTAATTTATTTCCAGGTTGGTTGTTTTGAAAACCTTCTGCATTCGCTGATTCCACCACAGAATTTCACTGATGATCAATTTTATTTTCTTTTTTCTGTCATCTTACACTAGTTTGTAATTTGTTGTCATCAGTGAACAGGATTCTTTCATTTCTAATTCTCCAGAAAAAGCATTTGAGAGAACCTAAAGTAGAATTTTATTTAGCAGGTGGAAATCCTTGAAGGCTGGACTTTCTGAGCTGAGCTGATTCACTGTCAACCAAAATAATTTAGTATGACTCTTGTGGCAAAACTACAACTACACTGAAGTTTATCAATACTTGCTGTCACATAATTGTACAGCTCCAATGTAGGAAAATGTGTGGCACAGCTGTTTCACCTCTGTTCACTGCCTGTTACTCTCAGTGTTTGATGAATAAACTAAAACAAGGCAAAAGAATATAAAACACTTCAGATGGTACAGTACGTTTCCATTTTTTCTTTGGAAAAACATTGATACGAATAACAATGAGCAAGCAGAGCACTCATGTTTCACGATAAACAAGGTTTAAAAAAAAGATTTGGACTAAAGCAGTACATAGCCGAGTTTATTCTCAAGTCAATGTTTTTGTGGTGTCATCTATGTAATTTTAAATTTATCTTCCATCTAAATTATGCAGGCTATTTGACATACAAAATTGATATTATCGTTTAATTCCATCTCTTTATTCATTTGTAAAGTGCTTATAAAAATGGCTTCTCAATGCAAGACTGTAAAGATCAATGATATAATATGCAAAATAAACCATATTTCAATAAAGCTCTTATTCTACAGATAACTACTTCTGATTCAATGTACACTGAAAATTAAATTCTAGTTTCTGACTTCAGCACTTTAAAATGGTACTTCCACATGTGTTAGGAATGTCTTTTCTTTGATAGAACAGTACAGCAACAAAACAATATTAAACCAACAATTATATAAAAAAAGAAATTATAAGAATAAAGTAAAACCTATATTCAATTATGTGCACACACACACTCACAAATCCCAATATGCACATATAATAATTCATAGAATATGTTATCTACAGAAGATGGGCTAAGTAACTGGAAATAGCCTAAAAATAATATTTTTGAACTATGGATTTAGAGGAAGAACATAAAACAGAAACAAGGTAGAATTTCATGTCCAGCACTAATTTTGAAAGTAAAATATTCTTCTACATCTTACACATTTTGGTGATTACTGATTTTCTACACAGTAATACATCTTATTTCTTTTTTCTGTGTACAAATTCTGAACAAATGTGTTCCTATTTGAAGTTTTGGAATCTTTTAGTAATTATGCTGTTATCAAGTAACTTAATATATTCATCGTATATTGAGTATTTACTGCAACCATCGTTGGAAATATTCTTTTTTGGTAGTATATTGATCGGTCAGCTGAGATAGGTGGCAATATTTCTGAGCTTGCTCTGGATGACTTCCAAGCAGTAGAGAGTTCAGGACAACTATGTGAACTTTGGAGAATAACAGCTGTTCACGCATGCATGTGTGTGTGTCCACATGTGCATTCACACAGTGGAAATGTTGCTTTTTCACAGTCATTCTTGTTGCCGAAATGTGATTCACATCTTACCTTTGTAAAGAGAAAGATTGTCAGAATAAGTGGTTACTGTTTAAGTAATTCTGATCTTCATAATACGATATATATGTCATTACCTCAAATTCAAAAAATATTTAAGTGCAGTTCCCAGTTTTCTTTCTGCACTTACGCTGGTTGTCTGAACCATGCTGTGAGGAGATTTTTTCCCAAAGTGTATCTTATTACCTTTTTTTTATTGCTGTTAAATAATTGAATTTTAAAAAGATTCCAGAATTACATTCCATCGTTTCAATCAGAAAGCAATTCTTTAAACTGAAAGCAAAAGTCAAATCTTCCACCCACAAATGGTTTCTTCACAAACTGTGCCCTTTTTCCTGAATTTCACAATGTTTTTTCTATCATTCTGTCATTCTCTGAAGCATGAAGACAGCAACACTCTTTACATTTAGCATGAAATTCATACCTACAAAAAAGCAGACTGTGCAAAGCAGGATTTAAGTGTGTGGTAAGTAATATAGCAATATTATTTTTTAATGGAGACATAGAGACTACTGTAGCCTACCTTGAGAGTTGTGGTGGGTTTTTTTGTAGATTACTTTTATCCCAGGTTGGAATTCTGTAAATGCATTCTCATGGTGACTGCTCTGTCTCAGAATTGCAGAGTTTTTGTCCACCCAGAAATATACATGCATGCAGTAGCATTCTCTTCATGTTAAGAGGCCACATCAGCTGAGCAGAACACATGAGAGTGACTGTGTATTGCTGACAGGCACTAAACTTGTAGAAGGACATAGTGAGGACAAGCAGAGGGCTGGACACTGCTCTGAAATGTCTCAAGGGCTGAAAACAATGAACAGTGTAGTGCAGGATCCTTGAAGATGCTGAGCACCACTTTGGATATGTCTATAGGGTCTTTGAAAGCTGATTCTTGAGGCAGGACTCAAATTTATGAAGTCAAGAGGCTTAATCTAATTGTGCTACCTGGTGTAACACAATCTCAGTATAAACAAGTTACCAACATTGTCTCATCCACCTGGCTTGGCAATAAGTGCCTCAATCTTAATAAGGTAAATGGGAAGAACAACAGGTAGGTAATTCAGAGAATCCATTAGTTTAAGCTGAAGCATTGCCTTTTGCTTGAAGATTACCAGAATATGTAAACTAGTGCCATTTTTTTCTTCCAAGAAGGTCTGCAGTATCAGTTAGAGTTTCCATCACCACAGCAGGAACTCACATGAAGCTGGGAACCAATCTGGATCACAAAAGTCCTAAGAGGCCATTGATAATGTTGCAGCTGATATTCTATCGTCTCTTCTTTTGTAGAGCTACCAAAATTCATCTTTTTGTGAGACATTCTATTCAAGAAGAGAAAATGATGATGCAGTCAGGCATTACTTTCTTGATGAAATCCTCTTTACATATAAAGTTTTGATTCCCTGAACACAGCAGAAATCAAACAATACAGCAAAGTACTTTTGTTCACTGCCCTGAGATCTTTTTAGGTAGTATGCACCTAAAAACTCTTTAACTTTCTTTTTTGCTCAGGGCAAAGCTATCTTTTCTTCATTGCTGTATGTGTATTTCTCAGAAACCTACACCCACTCAGTCTGTAATCTCCACATTCTCACTTTCCAAGTAGTTTTCTTCATGCTCAGGTACAACCGCTGCGGCATATTCTAAGCAAAATATTATTGTGATTTGATTTAGTACATGGTACAACAATCATGAATAAGGAAAGCAATGCACCATGTCACGAAGGCAAAATATTATTAATTTGACTTTGTCATTTAACCAGCACTTCCTGCTTTTATGCCTTCAGGCAAAACACCAGCAAAAAAAAGCATCGCATCTTCATTCCCTCGGTAAGGTCTGCTTTGGAAAGAGCTGTGTTCTTGAGGTGGAGTTACTTAGCGGTTTAACCGTGTTCTTACATACCTGATCTTAGGTGAAAAGTGGTGATTACAGCGGTCAGGCTGAGTGAGGTCTAACCTAAAAATAGTAAGGATGAGCAACGATTTGGCAGCAAATATCTCGTTAACACTGAACAACATTTTCTTGTACACAAACTGGCGCTGAGTTTCTTCCTAAAGGATTTTGTCCATCTACGTCAAGGCACTTTTCTTGCATGTCCAAACTAAGAGGCCTGAGGAGCATTAGAGCATTGATATCCCTTGTTTAAATTTGGGATGTGAAATTGACTTCAATATGACAGTTTTCACCTGTATTTTTCTTTAGAAATATTTATAAATATTATTATTGTTTTCATTTCATAAATTTTAACTGACGGAACTCTTGGAAAAAATCTAACATCTTCCATAAAAATAGAATATAGTCTTAAAAAATTATTTCTCTGGCTGCCAGATGTTTCAGCTCCACTTTGGTATTTGGTCACTTACAAAAGCAATCTTCTTAGAGTACTACATGTCCTTAAACATTAGTAGTTCCAATTATTATTTACTTTGGAGAAGACCACTCATTCTCAATTCTAATAGCAGGTTTGATTGTTGATAAAAGTCAGAAAAAAATTTAAAAAATGAACCAGGTTAAATTAACATCAGACAAAAAATAGTAGTATATAAAAACCAGTAAAGTAAAACACAAGTTTACTATTCTCACTAATCAGACATCTTGTTTTTCAACTGGTTATTAAAGAGCAGAAGTGTCAGGTTTATTTGAATAATATAAATCAATGAACTAAACAAACTAAACCTTAACAGCTTGCTCCTTCAGAGAGAAGTCTATTTTTAAACACAAACTCTTAAAAACCAACACATTCCAAATCTAAAGTGACGCCATTCACTGTAACTGGTAAATGCTAAGTGTTGTATTCAAATGCTTTAAAAGGTGTTGTAGCATTACTGCATGTTCCTATAGGCTCGCACCTCCCATAGAACATGGCAGGGGCCTGGCTCAGAACCACATTATTCCCTGTAACTTCTACTCTCTTTCTAAGATTTGATGAAAACCACTTCCTTACTGCACAGTTCTAGGTGTCTGTTTGTTCCTACTTGTTTATATCCAAATTCCCCAGTCCTTTCTTTCTATACTGTCTCTCCAAATAACTCATCTCTATCAGATTTTTTTCACATTTTGGAATGGTCTGTCCCTATCAAAGTGCCTCTGTTCAGCACTACTTTTTTCTCATCTTGTCATCACAATTTTCCCAGATCTTTTGGTCTCATAAATTCTTGACACTATATCAAATATAACTGTATTTACCTTTAATCTCCCATCTTGCCAGGAGCTGAAAACACCTTCAATTTCAGCATGTTTTATTGCTGAAACACAGTGTTTTCCCATTCTTACTAATACTTATAATGTTGTATGCCTTGCCTTTCCCTCTATTGTCCCCTTCTTAATTCTTTTCTCCAATAGAGTTGTTCTGTTCTGTTCTCTTGCTAAGATCTCTGCTTTCTCTCCACCTTTTCACACACCTACTTCTCTGTCCTCTGTTATTATTTTCCTGTTATTGTCTGGGAAAGCTATTCATGGTGTTCACATTTTGAACTGTAATAGGAGCAGATGCTGAAATAAGACAAAGGAAAGGAGGATAATGACTGATGCCATTATTATCAAAGCAGTAGAATATTCTGAGATGTAGAATATTTGTGTTCATCAGATTATTTGCACATATTATTTCTTAGTATGAAATAAAGCAATTATATGCTCCTGCACTATGGGCATTGTGTGTATAAGCAGATAGGAAAATCGACCTGTTATAGGAGATACAGTTAAGTTAGTTTGTGGAGCTGCTTTGCGTGTTTTGGTTCTCACACTAAATAGCAAGAAATGAGAGATTGTGTGCTGAGCTTTTAGTATGTTATTTTCTCTGTCTTTAAATCAGTCAATATAGCTTTCCTATGTAGATCACAGCAATGGGTCCTATAATGTCAGTGAAGCAAAAAACATATGGATGCCATTAGAAGACAACCAATCTATGCAGAGCCAATAAAGTAGCAATTGGATAACTTACATCTGCATAAGATAAAATAGGCGAGAGGAGTTAATTAGAAAGTCTTATGTCTGCCTGTTTTCTTAAGGAAATTACCTTACTAGATTCTTCTTTTTTATCCCCCAGAATCCCTCTTGGAGAACACATGTGGAGGAAAAGGAAAGAGCTAAATTAACTCTCAAATAGTTCTACATTGCTAGAAACTTGCCTGGTGAATAAGCATCATTTAAAAAAATTGTATCAGGCTAAATGGAGCTACTGCTCAAGAATTCTTAAATAAATGGCTTGCCAACGCGAACAAAACAATTAAATATGTTTTGCCTGCATAATCTTTTCACCCCTTATATTTTCCTTTCTGACTAGGAAGACAAAGAACTACGTGTCACTTTCCAGTGTCCCTTTTCCTATTACAAAAACCTAAACTCAGCTCAGCCATAAAATTTTTGAATGCTTTTTCCCTTTCCCTACTCAAAAAGTATAGGACTGTGAGTTATATGCTGTGGAGTTACCAGTGCTTTTTTCTGGAAGTTTAGAAGCTCAGTATTAGAGCCCTTCACATCTCTCTTGTTGCAGACTGAATGGTCAAATGAGGATGAGCTCATGAGCTAAAGCTCACAGTATTAGACGAGTTCTTGGCCAGAGTTTGACTATCTGACAAATTATGTCCTTTCTTTCCTTTCCTTCTTTCATTCTCCTTAACAAAGGCTTATTATGAATTACATCCTGCATGGCAAAGATTATCCCTCACTTAGTTTTACGTAGTAGTTCACTTAGTTTTGTATAGTATTTAGTTTTAGTTTCCCCTCCCTAGATACAGATGTTTTCATCTAATTCTTCTAAGAAGAATTAAAACAAAGCCAGTAATATCTAACAATGACAGTTCTGGGTCCTTCTTTTTATGCCTTCTCTAGAGGAAATATTTTACATATTTTTCTCGAAAAAAAATTCAGCCCTGAAAATTCAGGCTTATAAACACAAATAATGGCAAAGATACTTTCAAGTAAGTAAACATATGAAAGTTTTTCAGAAAAAATCTCTAAATATGAAAAGCATGTTAAAAGGAGTCTAAACGTATGATACAAGAACATAATAATATGTTTAAATAGCATTTTGTATCTGGAAAAATATGGGGAGTTATTAAATGCTCAGGTGATCATTCTTCAGAATTATTTTCTACTGAAAGTACAGAAGCAGTTAGGGGTTAACATAGTCTACTCAAAAATGATGACTCCTCAAGATATTTGCAATTCTGTCTCCACTACTTCATTTACTGATCAAGTTGATTTATGTCTTTACCTCCGCAATTCCTGTAAGAGCTAGAGATGTGGAAAAGTGAGGAGAGTGTTGTTTTTTACAAAGGCTTGTTAAATGTGCTTTAGTTTTCCAAACCAAAATAAATGACATTTCTGACACAGTTCTAACAGTCTGTGAACACCACTAGTTCACAGAGATGAAGGGAATAATAACTACTGTTCCCTTTATAATATACGATTATTCTCTTGTTTTTTACAATTTTTTTTGTAGAATTTCCTCAGTTTATTTATTTGCTGCTTAATTTTCTGTTTTCGTTGGGCCTGGATAAATGCCAGGTACCCACCAAAACCGCTCTATCACTCCCCCTCCTCAGGTGGACAGGGAAGAGGAAATATGATGAAAGGCTCGAGGGTAGAGATAAGGACAAGGAGAGATCACTCACCAATTACCGTCATGGACAAAACAGACTGAACTTGGGGAGAAAAGGGAGTTTAATTCATCATGAATCAAAAGCAGAGTAGGATAGTGAGAAATAAATCCAGATCTTAAAACACCTTCCCCCCACCCCTCCCTTCTTCCTGGGCTCAACTTCACTCCTGTTTCTCTCCCTCCTCCCCCCACCATGAGCAGTGCAGGGGGGCGAGGAATGGGGATTGCCGTCAGTTCATCACACATTGTCTCTACCACTCCTTCCTCCTCAGGGGGAGGACTCCTCACACTCTTCTCCTTCTCCAATATGAGGTCCCTCTCATGGGAGACAGTTGTCCAAAAACTCTTCAGCGTGGGTCCTTCCCATGGGCTGCAGCTCTCCACAAACAGCCCCAGCGTGGTTCCTTCCCATGGGATGCAGTCCTTCAGGAACAGGCTGCTCCAGTGTGGGTCCCTCACGGGGTCACAAGTCCTGCCAGCAAACCTGCTCCGGCGTGGGCTCCTCTGTCCACAGGTCCACAGGTCCTGGCAGGAGCCTGCTTCAGCGTGGGCTCCCCACAGGGTCAAAGTCTCCTTTGGCCATCCATCTGCTCTGGCATGGGGTCCCTTCCATGGGCTACAGGTGGATATCTACTCCACCAGGGATCTCCGTGGACTGCAGGGGGACAACCTGCCTCACCATGGTCTTTCATCACAAGCTGCAAGGGAAAACTTTCTGCTCTGGCATCTCAAGCACATCCTCCCCTCTCCTTCTTCACTGACCTTGGTGTCTGCAGAGTTGTTTCTCTCACATCCTCTCTCTCCTCTCTCTCGACTGCCATTTTTTTCCCTGCAGTTTTTTTCCCCTTCTTTAATATGTTATGACAGAGGCACTACCACCATCGCCGATTGGCTTGGCCTTGGCCAGCGGCGTGTCTGTCTTAGAGCCAGCTGGCATTAGGTCTGTCAGACATGGGAGGGGCTTCTGGCAGCTTCTCACAGAATCTACCCCTGTAGCCCCCCCTGCTACCAAAACCTTGCTATGCAAACCCACAACATTTTCCTTAGCTTTTTTTTCCAGTTTTCTTTCTCTTCACTGTGTTTAATTTTTTTTATTTGCTTTCGATTCCTTCCCATTCTCTTTGCCTTATAACTTCTTTCCTCTGCCATTTGCCTGCTTATTTCTCAAAACTACTAGGTTTTCTTTGTTATTGTTTTCCTCATGAACTTCGACAGCCGAGAAGCAATGAAAACACTATGTTAAAATATTTAGAGTGATATTCTGCCTTATATATATTTTATTTCTATGTTGATAGATTTTGTCTTGAATTGTGTCCACTCCTTCATGTCTTTTTTTCATGGTTTATCAAGTCATCTTGTCCTCCTTCTATGTGTTCTTGAGTAATTTTAAATGATTGTCCTCTTATAGGTGTTTTCCTTGTCCCTAGAATTCTCCTAAAATTCAATTTTTGTGCAAGTATCTTGATTATGGAATCTGGATAAGGAAAAAAATAGAAAATAATAACCTTCTTTAGTACACTCACATGATTAGTCTTAGACTAGCAGATTTTGATCATGCTGTTCTAATGTGGTTGTGAATGACTTCAGAGTCCATAACTTTACTTTTAGAAAGCTAGCCACAAAAGCTTACAATACTTCAACATCTTGAGATGAGACCATCTGTACACAGCAAATTTTTTATTTAGCTGTGATCTGTGGTAAAATTTTTCCTTAATAAGTAATTTTTTTCAACAACATTTGTGGTAAAATTTACACTAACCTTTTGGCTTTGTTAGCTTATATGTATACAGAAATTTACACCCTAAATGACTAATTGGATTCTCAGCTGAAAAACCTGCAGCCCTGATTTCTACCACATTATTTTGTTTGATGAGGCTGACAAAATTTCAGGCATATTTCAAACATCATAATGTGTCATAAAATCTCAGTGAACTGAAAATATTTAATTCCATTTTGTCCAGGCTTAATCAGCTTTTTTACACGGGCTTCTTCGAGACAACAGAAATTTGCAGCTTTTAGGAGAATCAGACTTGATCATGAGAAGAAAATAAAGACCCTTCTTTCCTTTCATTTGGTTCAAGCAGCAAAGATGAAACTCCATCTGTTTATTTTTTTCTAATGTATTCTTTTGTGTCAGGTTACACCTCTTCAGTGAAGAAAGAAGACGATGTATGCTTTAGATGGAGCCCCTAGCCTTTAAAACAAGTCAGATTCAGCAGTATTTCCACAGAAGCCCAGACCCTGTTCCCTGCTGTTCCTTGCTGCCTTATTATTACTTGACAGCTCTTCTCCCTGAGGGGACTGTGAATATTTTGCCAACAGCTATCCCAACCATTGTCTCCAGACAAAAGAAAGTGGGGTCCGTGCTGCATATGCTATGAATTCAAATCTTTGGGATTTCTTAGGAGACAGGCACCAAAGGGGTTTGATGAAGGCTGCTTTTGGGGGAAAAAAGTTACCTAAAGCTTTTTGCTCCAGGTAGCGAGTCCTTCATTATCCTTTTTACCATTAAGAGGTCAGATATTTGGCAAGCGTGGAAGAAAAGACAGGATCTCTGGATTTGTCCTGGTGCAGTGGAGCATTGGGTCTTGTCTTTCAAATACCTTAAGCGTCTGTTAATGTACCTTTCCTCCTCTGAAACAAAGATCCATTTCATTCAAGCTTACCTCACAAGTATTACTTCTTACCTCCACCACATTTTTCTGTCATTTTGCTGTAGCATCGTAGCTTAAATTGCTTAACCATTCTTACATTAATTGGCAATTTTCTGTGGTCAGAATAATCTACTTAAACACTGTGTTATGTCTGTGCTGGGAAAAAATACGGGAAATTTTATAGTAGCAATGAAGCAAAATCAGCAGGTGTGATTATCATGATAACTACACCCCTGGGTGCTTAGAAGCACATGGCTGCATCTGGTCCATAGTTATCTCTCCAGGGGTGAGATTATTTCATGATAACCACACCGCCCTAATGGCCCATTGCTTAAGTAGTATTCATGACCCTTATACAGAATCCTGCCTGTATTGAACAGAAGGAATTTCTCCCCCGTTCCAGCTGTCTCTACTTTTATATTTATAATATAATTCTTTTTCTGTTAATTTCTATTCGTTAAAGAAGTGCATTTAATGCAAATGCAGAGTGCATTGTCTTTAATAGCAGAATTGCAGTTGAATAAAGTGGATACTTTGGACTAAAACCAACCATCTACCTAGATTCTAGATATAGCATAGCTGATTTTGTATCTCATACCTGATGGAAACTGATCAGCGTTATTTGCCATGAAAATCTCAATTCCAGAATAAAGGAATTTCCCAGTGCTCTGAACAAAGAATAACCATTTCTACCTTGTCACTGTACTATTGCTAGAGAAGGTGTAAATAAATGAGAGCAGAATTCCTGATCCTTTCTCACCTCATAGGCATTGGCAAGCAGTGTGATTTGCAATTAGACTAAGAACACTCTAAAATGTTACAGAAGAAGAATTCAGGGAATCCAGGGCTGGGCAATGCAGATATGAGTTTAATGTCACCCTTGCAATTCCTGTCATTGTCTGATTCCTGGTATATGTCTTCAGCTGTGGTGGGGCTCTGTTCATAAATTTCTATGTCCTGTGTCACCTAATTAAATCTGGCTAATAGTGTGCAACTGTAAACACCACATAAACACTTAACGAGTACAGAAAGAAAATAAGTACTTTAACTGAAGGAAATATTTTTTTTACTTCATATAGTAGATAATTTTGCCACTTCTCTTTAAAGGTTAATGTATTTCCCCGGCAGTTTAAGTTGAGCACAAAGGCTTAGAAAGAGAGAAAATGACAGGAAAGTGAGAGCTACCAAGTAAAAAACAAAGGCTTTCTTCCTCTTAATGGGACTCAAGACACCATTAATCTCACCTGGTTTAGCCGATAAGAGTAGGCATGAAATGGTGAAATGGATTCAAAAGAGAAATATTTCTTTTTTCGCACATTCAACTTTCATATGGTTTTTGGTGTTTCTTTTTTCTTTATAAAAATAAAAAGTTAAAATGATTACTTTTAACAAGGGACTAATCATTCAACGAGTTAAATCAATATTTTATATTTTAAATTGAGGTGACGCCACAAGATATTTCTTAATTAATTTTGTAATTCCTAAGAGCAATTAAAAGGATTATTGTGAGAATGACTGTTGTAATTTAAATCAATTTTAGTACACAAAGTCATTTTACCATCATATCCTCTCTCCCTAGCAACGGTGGATCAGAGCATGACAGGGAAGTGAAATATGCCCACTGCATCCAGACAGGGTAACCACAAATTAGAATATTTGATTGCCTGAGTCCCACACCTTCATTCAGTCTGAACAGTACTGTCAGCCTTTTCTCTTCCAGGATTTTTGTTTTTTTAAAACATTCTATATTTTACACAAAGTATACAAAAGAATAATATTTTTTACGTAAAACATGAAATTTGTATTTTCTACTCCTTTTGTTATGAAACACTGACAGAAAATATGTATGAATGAAAAAGCTGGGAGGAATGGTATATCTATGACATAGATGGAAGCCACTGAAAAGCAAATTTTCTTTTACCCTAGGATTATTTTTTAACATTAATGAGTAATACAAAACTTGGAAACAGACGAGTGGTGGGGTTTTAAGCAATTTACTGCTGTATCTAAATTTTGGATCCACAAGTCTGCTACTTTATTCAAGAGGTAAGCAACACCACAACACAGTACTTTGTTTTCTCTTTTAACTTCAGGAATCCCAGCTCAGAAGTCCCTTGAGAACTCAGTGAATAATTTAATTCTCCCTCTAAAAGGGAAAAATGTCAAAATCCACAGGCTTGTCCTCTTAGAACATCTGAACAAAATTGTCTTCCTATGCAAGTCATAGTTTTACTTCTCAGGCAGCCACTCAAATGCCTGTCTAACATAGTATTGTGTTACATACTATACCTGGAAAAGCAACAAGAAGTTACATTCAGCCTTGACTTCAGGTATTCCAGGTAATTTCTTTGTGAATTTTTTCTTTAATAAAATTTCTGCAGAACAAGGGAAATACGGAGTGTTTATCTCCCATAATTTTTTTTCAGTTTTATGAATAAATACCTCTTTTCCCTAACAGAGCATGAATTAGTGAGACATAAGGCAGTAAAGTGAGATATTTGAATAAATTCATTAAACTCTGTTATTCTCCAGCTGAATTATACCTGAGAAATTCTCTGTGATCAACAGAGAATGAAGTACTTGTGAAGAAAAAATAACTATCCAGTCATGAACTGGGATGCAAAGCAAAGTGTAGAATGGAATTTTTCATTTGTAATTTGTAAAAAAAGTTGAAAGAAATTTGTCTTGCTTTACATAAAAGTCTATTTATTTTGCAGAGGCCATCCGCAGGAGCAAATGATACACCGCTTTTCTGGATTGTATTCTATTCAGGAAAAAGTGTAGTAGTGCATGGAACTTTCATCTTGGGAACTGTCCCATAGAAGCTGAAATTATGTGATTTAAAAAGATTTTTCCAATACTTAAAGCTAAGCTTATTTTTAATTGTTACATTTTACTGGGACCATGCTGCTTAGCAGTGTGAAGTATTGGGCATCAGGGTGTTTGCATGTCACTGAACTTATGTATGAAAACATTTTTATAACTGAAAGGAAGAATTTTACTATGGAAACTAAAACTCCTTTGTGCTTTTGTCTTCGCCTAAGAAATGCTAACTAATCTACAGTTATAATATGGAAATCAGCTAGCGTTGTCACTGACATATTTAGCCACAAATTTCATTGTACAATTCAAAGATCCTAGGGTCATTTTTTTCTTCAAGATATCATCTTCCTTCTTTGTATGTGTGTCAATGGAAATTTTCTTGCTTGTATCTGAGGAAATATTTTTGTTGTAGTAAAAATTCTAGCTCTTGAAAGAACAGTTATATTTAGAATAAATCTGATTATTGCATTCTCAGGCTCTCAAGTAGGTTTCTTGCCATATTTCTTTTCAAACAAGAGAAAAATGTTTTTATTTGAATGAATCTAAATGTTTTCAAAGAACCGAAAGCAGTGAGAGCTGCGTGTTTTTTGTACTTCTCATTTGGAAGTGCCAAATTAAATAACAGTGAAGAAAATTATTACCTTTTCCTGTTAACTATGGAGCTGTTTCAGATCAGAGAAAGTGCAGGATAATTAGACAAGAGAAATAAGACATGGGAAAATAAGGTTGAAAACACCATTAACAGGTCTGAAGTAACAAACTCTAATGTAAATATCACATGGTAAAACTTGGCAAGTAGACAAGGGGGAAGCAACTTCAATATTAATCCATCATTATTTTGAATAAAACCATTAAGATTCTCTCTTTTAACATTAGGCCATTACTGAACTTTAAATGATGCTCACTGTGATTTATATCCTTGATTAAAATATATAGCAATCCATTCACACAGGTTCTGTTACGCATTTGTTTCAGTAAATAAGCTATCTCATTTTAAACAAGATTCTCAATAGATTTGTGCACTCTGCAACTTAAAAAAAAAGCCTGCTATATCAGTGGCTATAATACCATTGGCAATAAAATACAGATATTATAACTTCTGTCTCGAATTAACTTTCTCTTATTTAATTCTAACTATGAAAAAAAATTGAACATATATTTGTAAGTTTTATGTTTTCTCTGAGCCTGTGACACATGTTAAGTATACCTTGCATAGCAGATTTCAAAGTTATTAATCCCTTGGTCATGAAGTAACCAAATAGTAAGCACATCCATGAGATATATCTTAACATTTAAATAGCTGTTTGTTAAAAAAAATACTCACAATTTGCAAGATTTGAATTGTGATTGTAGATGAATGCACAGGGAGATAAAAAGATAGAGAGTTGTGAAAATGTTGAAGAACAAATGAGAGCTAAGGCTGTGATTTCAAAGACATAGAATATATAATTAAATTAGAATTGTTTTAGTCTTCGTTGAAAAAAAAAATAACCTTGAAATAAATATTTCTTTTTTCAAAAAGCAGTTAAATTTTTACTAATTTAACCTCTCTAGAGACTTCAGAATTTATGTTTAAAAAGACATAGTAAAATGTTTTAAAAAAATATTTGTTTTAAAAGTAAATGTAATTTAAATGTAAAAACATTTTACATTTAAATTTAAATGTAAAAACACTGTAAAATGTTTTTAAAAAGATACTTCAAAGACGTCCTAAATGAGAAGGAAACACTGAACTCTGTATACTATTTCAAGTTCTTCCCAGTGTAGACACAGCATGTAAAGACAAACAGCATCAGTGCACTTTTGATGGAGAGGTCTGTTCGGCACTAGCATACCTTACAAAAAACATCTCCTTCTAAATAGAGTACATGTTGTTTGTTCCTTACATAATTGAGATGATAAACTTTTTGAAATGATAGGTTATAATTTCCTGGTGCTCTTACTGTGCAGTAATGAAACTATTTCTGTATAATAAAGCAAGACCATTTAGGCTACCAAATAGAAAAAAGCCATATAAGCCTAAAACCCCCCATATACTAACTGCGTAATTCATTTTCTGACAATGGTTAAACAACCTCCTTTACGTATGTATTGAATAGTCAATGGCCTCTACCCTCAAGAATGCTGAAAAGGAACAATGCAATTATTCTCAATAAGACAATGTGACCTCATAACTATTAAAAAGAAAGACACTTTAAAAATCTAATTTTAACAAAAATTTTAAGAGCCGAAAAGCTTTTATGTCTAATTGCGTGTTTCCATTTATTAGAAGAAACATTTCAGCTCTAATTAAGACTGATGAAACTAAAAGAATCTGTTAGAGAAAGAAGTGGATGAATATTATTTTTAAGCATCTCCACCACAACAACAAAGACTATCTACCTGTCAAGTTGAACGGAGAGTATTACCCCACTGCATATGAAGTAGCAGATAAGCTACTCATGGCCAAAACATATAATGGAAGATCTCATGAGGGAACGGAGTCAAGTGGAAAACAACATCATCTCATTCTGAACCCAGAAAAAAAATGAATGAGAGAGTCCTCCCTCTTGCATTTATTTAGAGATATAGAATACTTTAAAAGTCTTTAAAGCTAATTCAGCTCATTTCTCTGACTTTCTTCTGAACCCAAGATCAGCCTTCCCAGATCAGTCTCACTGCTGCAAGAAAGCAGAAGCTAAGGACAACTCCGTCCTTCCTCCTCACAGCACCTGTTTGAATCTGCACAGCAAGTTTTCAGGGTAGCGTGCTTCCACCATATGATTTCACAAAGACAAACACAGGGAGATGCAGTTGTAAGGAACTACTTAATAATAGTTTTCTTTCTTTCAATGATTTTGAATGGGCTGTTTTGGTGATTTTATATGTTTAAGCACCAAAAGCTTCTTTATTTAAACACTGAGTCATTTAGACCACTTATTTCCAGACAGGGTAGATAAACTAAGTAAGCCAAAATAACCAGTGGAATTAAATTCACATCTCGCATTCATTTTTCACTCTCATGACAATGCCTTGAATAGTTTCTTTTGAGAACTGGCTTGCCTATTTTGAATTATGAAAGTTGGGAAAATGTTTTTATAAATAATCTAGGTAATTTACAATAACCTTGCCAAGACTGACAATCTCATCAACGAATGTCTTCTGCCCATTTGTAAGTATCAGGAATATAGTGAAAAGGTATGTACATGTTATGGAAATATGGTGTACTGGTTTCAGCTGGGATAGAGTTAATTTTCTATTTAACAACCTGTATGGTGCTGTGTTTTGGATTTGTGAACAAAACAGCATATCTTATACAGAAAATATCCAGACTTAATTTTAACTTTTTTCGTATGGTAAAATGAAATATAACCCTTTATATGCTTGCTTTTGAAGTTATGCTGCATTTTTATTCTGGTTTTATGTTTACCACTGAATCCTTTCAGGTCTCTGCCAGGCTGAAGAACCCATTATCAGTTTTCTTCACAACAATACAGGTATGATCAAGCCAAGCTGTTGTTTTTTTGAAATCATGGATTTTTTTGTTATAAAGCATTTTTTTTTCAATCTTACAGTCATGCTCAGTTGTAACTGATCCAAACTGCAGACACTTCACTGTATATAATAATAAACTACTTCTAATTGTATTACTAGTGGTCTTCTGAACACGACTTGGTATTTATGCATTGTCTTCTGATATCTATGAGGTTAATTGACCTACTTTTTCCTTAACATAATTTTCTTATTGATAGGAATGTCACACTTCAAATTAGGATAGGAATAGAATGGTTTTGACAGTTTTCCATAATTTTTCAACTACAGTCTTATTCCTGTGAAAAAGTTGTAGGATATTTGTAAAATAACCACAAAAGTAGAGTTTTTGCAAGGTCATACTGTATGAAATTCTTTATAGGTGGTAGCTCTCTTCAAATGTATTTGACATAGCCAACATTGCAGAATTTAATAAAAGAGCTGTCTGGTGAAAAACATTCCAGAAGACAGTGTTTGTAAGTGGTTGTTGTAAAATTAACATCATCCTACTGCAAATCTTAGACTGCTAAATCCATAGTCATAGTTCTGGCAGTAGTTTATGAACTGTGTTCACTACCAGGACAAGTTGCACACATTTCTGTTGTAGTCTACATGCTGTAGCTGTCAGTATCCTATTAGGTATGTACTTTAAAGTGTTTTATTAAAATCACTAGATTTCAGAGGAAGGAGCATCTGAATTGCTCTTATTTTCTAGCTTTATGGCTGAGGAAGTCCTAGGTTAAAGCTGCTTTATTCATGCTACTTTAATTTACTAATATTTATCAGAACATCATAAGTTTCAAAATAAACTGACTTGGCTGCCTCATTCTATTTGCAGTGTACAGAAAGGTTTAAGATCCAGCAAGGTTTTCATTCCTTTAGGTCCTATTTCATGAAACTCTAGAAGAAAATTAATTCATCTGAACACAGCAGAACCTTGGGAAAAAAAAATAAAATCTTCTTTTGCAAATTCATCTCTAAAAATTGATGGGATGGTGTAATTCTGCTTTAACAGAATTTCCAATGGAAACTAGTGGAAATTTACCTGTTTCAAGCTTTCTGTATCTTTTATAGATATCAGTAAATTCCTGGTTTCACGAGGTATTTCCTAAGCATCTTTGGTGTCACTTGTCAGATATAAAGGTTTTGGAACCTGTTTTGAAACTGTGATTACTTCCTTCGGCAATTTGCCATCACCCACCTTGCTCCACCTGTTCAGGAGATACATAAAATATGTTTGCTGTTAGAAAGTGTTTTCTTTTATCTCATTGTTTTGAAGAGTATTGAAAAACTGACTTAGGCAAGTAGAGATTATCAGATTCAGTTCATAATCCCAGTTTTGAAGGCACAGTCCTCAATCTAACCAAATCTGGGCATTTCAGAACTTTTTGATCTGAAAGACAAAACATTATTCCCTGCATGTTTTGAAGCAGTTGACTAGCAGGAATCACTGACCTATCTACTTGACATAGCTGGACAGACACTTTGCAGTAGTTTTAACTTCCAAAAAGATTAGAACGGTGGCACAGACAGAAGTTAATTTTTGCACAAAATAGTCCCTTTCTGAGACCACTGAACGATCATAAAGGTATAGAATTCTGCATTCTTTAAAAAGTAGATCACCACAAGTACATACCCATGCCTCTCTGTTTAAGCCTGGTAACCCTTTCAAGGTTTTAATCGTTCAAGTCAGCTAAAATAGCCAATGTGCATTTCCTGATTTGAATATGATTTTATCACTGATTCCCATCATCAGTGGGGGAGGTGACAAAGTTTATTCACATGATTTGGATGCATTTAACCACTATGTCTTTGGGGATAACATAGCCGTTCCCGCGTTTGGCAGAGATTTTAGTTACTTTGGATGTTTCTTTTTCAGTAACCATGGATTTCTTTGATGTCTTAATGAATGGCAGTTTCAGTTTTACTGAGAATAGCAGCAACTCTTTAGAACACACAATTAAATATTTACTCTGTGCCTATGAGTATTTTTGTCATCATTTCTATTGTGAAAGCTGAAAGGTTGACCTTTGAATGCTGGAGTGCTGTTTCATTGACAGTGAGATTAAGACCTAATTGCATATAGTAGATGCAAAATTTCTCTATCAAGAAAATGAATGCTGAGCCATTACACAGAATCTGAAATACTAAGAAATAAATCAACTCTTCTTTCTTTATCTGTGGTAGACATATCTGTTACGGAAACAGGAAGCAAGAAACAAGGCAGGACTTTCTAGATAGACTACTTCCTCTACCTGGTAAGCAAAATCTTTGAAAAGTAATTCAAAACAAATTCTGCAGGTTGGTGGGCAGGAAAAGTCTTTTTTCCCATGTGTTGTATCTACCCATGAGAAGCAGATGAAAAATTTCCTATAAGAAAGGCTTTAAATTAAGGGGGTTTGAATGCAAACGATCTACACCTGAATAGCTGTGAAAAGATTGAAAGCCAGGAAATCAACCAGTACTGAAACTACAGCATCATAGTTAGGTGTCTTTTTCTTTTTTAACCCAGCATCTCACTACTTTTTGAAGTATCCAAAGAAACAAGCAATCCAGTAACAAGATTCACCTACAGTCATGTACTTGTCTCCTTAGCAGAATGACAACAAGCACCATTTCAAAATGGCTACAATATTACAGCTCATTCAGCTGAATTAGCAGAGTATAAAAGCATAGAGATTGAAATTGGTGTTCAATATTGAAGAAAGACAAAATGGTTCAAGAGGACTGAGAGAACAGAAGGTGATGAAATTTGTATGCTCAACTTTAAAAGGAGTAGAAAGAAGCACACGAGTACTGTACATGTTTCATTTTACCCTTACCACGTAGCTTATTGTGTTTATTTCCACTTTCACATATTTGCCACTTGAGATGATTGCAAGGTCTTTGGGACAAAAAAAGTTCTCCTGTGTTTTTACAGAACATCTAATGCTTCCTAATACTACCAAACTCAATAAGTGTTTCTTTAATGTATTTTTGGTTTCATTTGCAATATGCTTGCCAGAAACAGAGGTCAATATATTTATAGCTAGTAATTGGGCAGGAGGTCAAAAACATTATCTAATGTAGCTTTTTTCATCTTTAATTAAATTCCATTTGCATGCAGTCCAGGAATAGCTACAAAATTCAGTTAAATAGATCTGTATTTTAATGTTTATTAGTAGAAGGTCACAATGCAACAGTCCCCTTTTGCAAGATTAGCAATTTCAGTCCAGAAATCAGTTCATATATGTTTTTTATCAGTTTCGATTCTTATATGTCCAAAGTTTTCACTTTTATCAAAGCACTACAGCGGTTGTTGATAAGAAAATTAGCCAACTGCCTCTTGCTCTTCTTTCATGAGATTATACAATTCTCTATCATCATAAGCAGATACAATGACACACTGTAGGTCAAGATTAAGAAAATTTAATTGTAACCTTCCATCATATTTCTTATTAGACAAGCAGATTAAGAAGCCAGACCACAAGATTTTCTCCAGTGTCTATCATTGCGACAAATTACTGCTGAAAAAATCAAGACATACACAATGCAAGGGCCAAATTTATCTTCATTAGAGTTAGCTGCAATTTTTATTAGTATTTGAGAGTAAAAAGTATGGTTTTACCAGCAGTACTGTATGTCTTCTAAAACATAATACATACTTCTTCATATTCTAATTTCTAAGCACCCTACAATGCAAGTGTTTTTTTTCCTCTTGTAGGGTTGCCCAGAAGCATTGAGTGTGCTCTTCCCTGGCAACAGAATTTTTAGTATTAGTGGCAACAGAATTTATAGTATTGGTATGCTCAGAAATTTTACATTGTGGTTGTTCTATGGGAAATAAGCCTTGAAAGACCCTTGAGAACTTGTCTGCCCCAGGGCAGTGAAACCACTCCTAACAGGTATTTGTCTAATTTGCTTTTGAAAATCCCTAGTTATGGAGAGTCTACAATCTTTTCAATTAATCTTGTGCTTAGCTGCCCTTACTGTTGGTAAGTCTTTTTTCTGATGTCTAATACTATACCTTCCTTGATTCACTTTTACCTAATATTCCTTGCCTTAATCCCATGACAGTGATATTACACCTTTCCCATTTTCAGCAGTCTGATCTCAGTAGCCTCAACATTCTCTTACCCAGACTAATCAGCCCCAAACACTCCTGTCTTTGTTGATCACCTATCTTTATTATCACTCTGCACTGATCTCTCACCAGTTATTCTGTTTTATCTTTCCTGAAAGAATAATGCATACAATGGGATATAAAACTCTAGCAGATGCTTTATCAACACTGAGCAAACCAGAGCACACACTTCACGTGCCTTTCATGCAGTTCCAACCAGTCTTTTTCTGCAACAGTGTGTCATTAAGCCACACCACAAGGTTAGCTCTGATTTTTACATACAGACTTATTTTATTCTGGTTCCTTTTATTTTAACCATCCACACTGTATTCATATGGGGTGACTCTCAGGATCTCTTTTGATGTAAACTGTCCAGACCTTTGTTCCTGGTCTGCTTGCATCTGCTTCCATACTCCTGAGTGTCCAACACTACACCACCAATCTTTACTTATCAAGAAATCTAGTAGGGAGCTACTAGATTAAGTTTCATGATAAGATGTAGTCAAATAAAAATCATGGGACAAGGAACTGCTCCAGAAAGGCCTACAGACTGAGAAACTGAAAACATTCAAATACCTTGTAAGAGGTACCAGACTAAAATAATTTCAAGAGTTGTTCAATGCTATACTCCAGACTGTTCAAGATGGAACTAGGAACAGACGGTGAGCATGAATCAGTTGCCCAGGCATGAAGAAATCACTTTGGAGTGAGAACAAAGATGTCACAGATCGCTAGACCTTTTCTACTTATGCTGCTTAAAAAAATAAGCCATGGCTGCCCTGATCTAGTTCTGGTGATAGCCTCTACAAGCTGTAGTTGGTGTCTTCAAGAAGTCCTTACCACCAGCACTACAGCTGCGTGATTCTGTGCATCTTTAAAGGCTCAGCCTAAGCACAGGCCATATCTATAGAAGTGCTGCTTGGCCAGTCGTCACTTAGGTCGTCTTTCTCCAGCTGTTTACTTCTCACTACAGCTCTTTGAACTTCTTCTTCTTGATGGGCATCTTGTTTATTTCAGATAAGCATCCTCATTCATCACGACCATTTTGCTTTCTAACCTTGCCCTTTAAAAGGGTATTGTTCCCAGCCTGTCAACACATGCAGGCTTACCAAGGTGTACTGCATGCTCCATCACTCACGTAATTAAATATCAAGTAGCTTCAAAACAGGAAAAAACCTCGTGATAAACCCTCCATTTGACAAAATCCCATTTTCAGGGAACAATTTGTTAAGTACAACTTCAAAAGTGTATTTGCCTAATTGTGTCTTTTTTTTGCATTACTCTTACAGATATGTCTATGCAGGTAAATAAAAGACGGGTAGCGACAAGTTCCTAACAAAATATAGTGGATTGACTTACGTTCACACTGCTTGGGAGTGCATCCTTCTACAATAGTAAAGAAATATCCTTCCAGATGACCTTCCCCGAGCTTGTTATGTCCTGTGACACTGGACCATCCACAAAACCAGTCAGTTTGGACCCTGAGCTGTCTCAAATGAGTTCTGGGCACTGAAGTTCAAATATGTGATTCACCTTATTCACTATCCAACTGATAGTTTTGTGTCCGTTCTCAAGCCTGAACTTCTCAGGTATTTAACTGTGAACATAATGACACAGAAGAGATCTGTGATATATAAGTCATCTGTGTACTCACAAAGGGGCAGAGAGACCACGGCAGGAGGGGACCCCAAATAACAGCTTGTCTCAGCTGCTCCCAGGCCCATCACAGGAACCATCAGTCCATCAAAGGCCCATCTCCACAAATGCAGAGGAGCACAAAGGAACAGGAACACAAATTCAGAATTCAGAGGAAGTCATGGCCTGTCCAGATCCCTCCCATGGCTGTCCTAGGATAACCTCAGTCTGAAAGTCTGCTTGTGAAACACATCAAAAGGAGTCAATGATGGAGAAGCACCTTTGGGACCAAGGAGGGGAGAGGGGGGGAGGGTGTCACTGTGTAGGGGGATGGATGCAGGGGAATTTTGGAATAGCCCAGGACTTATTAAGGGATGTTTAGAAGAGGAACTAAGGGTGATAACGGAAGGAATCTACGTGATTTGGGGAGGGACAAGCTTGGGAAAACAGAGTAATGAGGGGATGAAAGGGGCTGGTGATAAGTAAATAGCTTGTCACGCTTGCCTGTCCTTGGCCTGTGACTGACCAATACAGTCTATTCCTTCTTGTTGAATTCCTTCCTAGCTCTTTTCTTGGGCTGGGAATTCTATCTGATGTGTTGACATGTGTGTATGTTTTGGTAGCTGAGTACCAGCAGCTGGAGTGACACCTTGGGTCACAGGGGCCGGTGATGTCAGCACCTGGAAAAAGTACAGGTCTGGNACCACAGGGCCTTTGTGCCAGGGTGCNAGAGAGTGTGAAGACCCAAGTGGGTGACAGCANCTGCCAGGNAGAGGCAGGTGGGACCAGGGGTCAGAGCCCTGTGCCCATGGTGGAGCACCTGAAGCAGGTGTGGGTGTGTGAGTGAGTGTGTGGATGCCAGGCAGGGTCAAGCTGGGATAGATGGCAAGGAGATGAAGTGGCCACCTGGGCTCTGGCAGCCTCTATGTCTGGCACCCAATGGCACTTCTCTGTCTGCATATGTGTTTGTCTCTAAGATCAAGAGCACAGAGGGCTTGATTCCCCTGGGGAACCAGGGGAGTCTAGTCCAGCTCCCAGTGCACGCATGCGTGTGCATTTGTCTGTGTGTGCAACAGTTCGTAGCAGCACCAGGAGAGTGGCTGTGGCCTTGAGGGCTCATATGTCCATGTGCCAGCAAATGAGGAGGTGGTGATGCAGGTGTAACTACTGGGAAGACTGAGCATCCGAGCCCAGCTGCTGGAGGGATCCACATTGTATCACATATACATATATATAGACACACCACATGATCCACATGTGTGTGTCTATATATAATCACTAGAGGACCTCTGTCATCCTCACCCAGAGAAGGGAGCGGGATGAGGCTGCTGGTGCTGCCCGTGTTCATGTAAGTGCTCTGCGTGTCTGTCTGTGGTCTGTGGCCAGCGGTGTACGTGAGGTGCACACATGCGCTCGGTGTGTGTATGCCTGATGGGAGCACACCTTCAGCCTCGCTGCTGGCTGAACCTGGGCCGTGGAGCTGCAGCAGCTTTGCCTTTCTTGGGCTGTCGGATCTGGCCTGATATTTCACCCTAGAAATAGGTTCCTGAGGACCTTTGCAATGCAGAAACATGTCCAGAAGTGCCTGAACTGCATGTACATCTAAATAAAATTCCTAATTTGCGCATACGCTGACTGAATTGTACTATTAGAAAAAAAAAAGGAAAACCATACACTCCAGCTATTCACACTCTAGAGTCACTGAAACGGAGATCAAAATAAAGTCCCCTGTGATTGCATAATGCAGATGACACCACTTATTTATATGACATCGCATTAGATACGTTAAATAGAACTATGACCTCTCTAGATCCTTCTTTCTTCTTTGTGTAAAGTAAATTAGCATACCACAACATCCAGTTAACAGGATTGCAAGGAAAACGAGGGCTAAAGTGTGTTAATCAATTGGTTACTGTTTATCTAACCCTTCACTCCCTGACTTTGTTAATTCACACAGGGTATATATCTGAGAAAATGTACTCTTTGATCTGTTATAGGTGAATCCTGGCAATATTATTCAGTTACTTATTTCAGGACTATTTTTTCCATTATATAGTTACCTCTTTTCCAAATATATCTTGTATGTTGTTTACACAGCGCTCATTGTCTGTGCTGTCTGAAGAAAGCTGACACTCATCTGCACTTCAGCTGTTTTGTTCTTCATTTTAATTGGGATATTGTTACCACTTTTTTCTTTCCTTTTGTTTTTTTCTTACTATTATTCTGGCTGACATATTACTTGTTTGTTTTTTGGTTTTTTGTTTTTTTTTAATCTGGCAGATGCCTTCATCATCATCATCCAGTTAGAGGACAGTCTATGAGGATGTAGGGAGACTAGACACTAAACAGCATGCATTATGCTTGAGCTATAAAACACTTTCCAAAGCACCTACAGGATATCTCTTTGGGGCTGCATCACTGCAAATACTAAAGCCACACAGACAGATAGAATAGAGTTCTAAAAATATTAGGTATTTATGTGAGATTCTAAATCCATTGAGTTTACACCTGATGTCTAAAACCAGACTTTTAATATACAGGACATTATACAATGTCTTTTCTTTCACCTAAAATTACTGTGTGTTCTAACATCTCCAACATCTACCATCATCTATTGCAATACCTTCTGTAATCCTTTGGAATTTCTCCCTCTAAGAACATTCATCTAATACCTATTTTTCCTGTTTTGAATCAACCAGTCTGTTCACAGTCTTTCAGATAATTTGGACTTTATAATTCTAATCAATAAAATAAGCCTTATGAAAAACAGTCTTCCAAACTGTTTCTTGTAGTAAATAAAAATTCCAAAGGAGTTCAGCAGTCTGCCAGAACCAGAAGTGAAGCTAGCATCTTAAACCACATCAAATTGGGGAAGATGTGCACTCTTTGTGGGGTCTCCTGATTCTTCTGATTTTATGCTGTGCATCACAATGCTTGTTATACAAAGTGGTAAATGACATAAAAATCATTAAAACACGTTACGTCAGGAAAAAATAATCTATAAGTCAACTATCCCATCTAACAACCATGGTTTTGTAGGCACAAGAATGCTTTAGATGTATAGTGCTACTTCTCACTGTAAAAACTGTGTTTGAAGACAATGTAATTACTACATATACAAAGAACTGGAAAAGCACAAAAATAAGACAAGCTTGCCATGACAAGCTTACTGAGGCTTTAAATTAATATATATATTTATAAAATTACCTTTGACAATTCACAAGATCTGATTATGTGGCAGGATGCTCTGACAAAGGATTTGATTATATGGTGCACTGAGCTGTGGCTAGTAAATAATAACCTTCTCTGTTCATGCTTCTACTTGTTATTGGTACAAAAGTGGCACAATATTAAAAATTAGTAAGTGCCATAAACAAATCAATTACTGATGCAGGACAGCACATACCATTTGGAAAAGGTAAAGAGAATAAGCCATTTTACTTCTGCATCAAGGAACTTTATAAGTGGTTGCAAGTGAAATGCTGATTCTTATGCATGAGCCGTAAATGGGCCAAAGTGAATAAAGTATACAGGTTACCCTCATCTTAAACAGAATCACCCAAAATTATATATGAGGATTTATTTATTTTTTTTTTAACAGGGAATGAGATGAAAAATATTTTAGGTAAAGTTAGCCAAATAAGTACAGTTTCATTTTCAAATTTATAAAGAACATGTTTTTAAAACAGTGGCAGTACATATTGATACAAAAAAATGTATTTGAAATCACCATTTTTAAGAAAATATTTTTAAGAATTATATAGCTTTTGATTTGATTCTTGCTATTTTTTCAGTCCAAAAACATGGCATAACTGACAAAAATTCCTTAAATATTTTGGTTGCTGAATTTATATTTTGAGGAAAATAAAAGAAGTTTAACAGGTTAGCTAGATCCATCGAGAACTTTTAAAATGTATCTTGTGTCTGTTCCCTGTCTAATCAACAAGTTTGATTATTTCCTCATTTTCCAGAGAGATTGCAGTAGCCTTTTGCAGCGCTACCTAATTTTGTATTTACATTTACAAAGATCTCATACAAAGAAAAGAGTGCACATAGTAGTTGTATGAAAACAAATGTAATATTTTGCATTTGTGGACTAAGTACAAGCGCACCTCTGTAAGACACTAATATAGTGTGATTTATGACTAAAAAAGTTAAGATTATTTCAAGAGATTTATTGGATTTAAAATTAAGGATGCATGATCTACTACATACTCTTCACCAAGACAAGAACAAAGATGTCATAGCTTGGTTTTACTTAGAGTAGAAACATTTGTGGAATACTCCACAGAAAGAACAAGATTACCAATGACCCAAGCAACAGAGATACTAATAATCCTTAAGGACACTGCAAATATTTTAGTGAAAGATCTAGGCCATTGGCAATAGTACAAGGATCAACATGTTCAGCAGAGCAGAGACTGCCACACAAGCATCTCCAGGTGCTCTTCCAAAACCTTCTGAGTTCATTGACAGTTATGGGGTAGGTACAGCATGAAAGAGAATTCTTAAATCTACAATGCATTTTTTCAGCTGAAGTGCTTATTTTCTCTTGGAGTGAGACCAGTCAAGAAATCATTTATTAAACTAGCAGAAAAATACATATTTCAAACTGATTTTGTTCATAGTCTTGCCAATTTTTCCATTTACTCTAACTGATATCTCTCTCCCTGTATTCCCATACTCTCTACGCTAAAGATTATTCAGAATACAGATGTAGGAGTATTACACGAAAGACAGAGCAGAGGATCTTTCAATATTTTCATGGTACTATTGGGAACTAATTTACTTTAAAAAAATAGGTGAGAGAAAGAGATACGCAGACTATGAGCTGCATTGAATAGGTGGATTCTCTTCTCTGCAAAACTAAATCCCTCCAATAAAGTAAGTATTTTGATATTCCTGCTTTGTCCCTAATTTCAGGGGGACTTCCAACACCATAAACTATATGGAAGCTTTGAGAATTTAAAAAATAGCAGACAGTATAACATGTCAGAGAATGGAACAAGTGAATAACAGTTGAAAGAAGAAGAGGAATATCTAAAAACTCAGGAAAGAGCCAAATGTTATAGTCAGGAAAGCAAAACAGTTGAGGAGACAAAGTAGAAAGATAAGACGAAACAAGAAAAATAAAACAAATCAAGTAAGAGAAACATTAAGTCAATTATGAGCTTGGTTACTTATCCAAGAAGACAGAAGTAGAAAAACAATAAATAATAAGCATTCAGTAAGAACATGAAAGTTGGAGAGATTGACTTAAATACAAACAAGCAATGATGGCTAATTATTGTTATGTGTGTATTCACAGCTCCATGTGTCCATGAGAGATATCTACATAATTTTACATAGTGACTTGAGCCATCTTTCAAAGAGGAAGGTAAGGATTTCTTTGGGGGCTTTAAATCCAGTGTGAGTGAAATACCTCGATCCTCAGTTCACTGCTGTGTACAAATGAACATAGATAAAAACTCTGCATTAAAAAAAAGTGCGCTCTTTCCTGTTTCATAATGCAATAAAGTCTGTCTAATAAGACAGACATGTAAAACTTATTTTCCATGTTTTACATGTTCTCACCTCTTACACTCTCTACACCATCTGTATGTTTTATTGCAGAAGTCATGCTGTGACTGCATCCATGAAAGGCTTGTATTCATAACCTATAAAACTGCAGCGACACTATTACTTCACACACGAAAATGGTTCCAGAAAGTTTTTAGCTCTTAGACTTTGAGAGCCAGCTGCAAAATCCATGCCTGTTACTATTTTACGAAATCTCCTTGTAGGTTTATGTATGTTTAAATAAAGGCTGGTTCTAATCTGAGAACGCGAGCCTACTTATCTTTTGCATACTTACATGTCCAGGTAGCGGATGTTGGGGAAGCACTTGAAAGGAAGAAAAAGCTTTCCATTTTTAACAGAGTGAATTTCAGAACAGTGCAAGCAACACATGGACTTTTAATGATAATGTTTGCCTACAGTAAACAGCACACTTGGTAAATCCTGGTTTTATTTGGGTTGGATATATATAATTTCTAAAGTACATTTTACAAAATGAAGAAAATTCCAGCAAAGTACACTTGTGAATGAGTAAACAGTGTAAGGGATTAGGGAGCAGACAATCCTGCAAGACAGCCCAGTAGTGAGCCATCCAGCTGGATTCAGAACAATTTTAATTTGGTGCGGTAAGCTTCTCCCTTGTTTTCTTAGTGAAAAAGAACACCAGATTTTTTTCCTTTTTTTTTTTTTTTTAA
>Ga0065711_1026730_pt1 | contig 61188 bp, 29 predicted proteins | sample Hoacrofraction12_FD_59098 | JGI IMG/M metagenome (GOLD analysis project Ga0065711, IMG submission 59098) | Hoatzin crop microbial communities from Cojedes, Venezuela - Epithelial fraction 12 v2 (version 2) | ecosystem: Host-associated > Birds > Digestive system > Esophagus > Crop | place...
AAAAAAAAAAAAAAAAAAAAAAAGAAACAAGCAGTAGGAACACAGAGAAAGACACAAGGTTAGGTGCCTTTCAGCACTTTTCTATATTTTCTCCTCATTTTTGTCCTAAAAACAGACAAGTGGGTTTTTTTGTTTTTATTCTTCAGGGTTTTTTTAAATAAATAAGAAAAGTGGGAATGAATGAATATGAAAATGTCCTGAGTACTGAGATAAAAGCACGAAGTTTTATGGCAAAATGTTTGCCTGAATCTGCATGATATTCATCCTCTACCTCAAAGTTTTCTGTGGTGTGAGCAACACTTCTTGTCTCCCTCATGACTACTCCCCTTACAGATTTCTAACAGCCCACACCCAACAATCTTGCCAATCCGTACCACCTGCCCTCCACCCCTTCAACAGGCTCTCTGTACATTCCTAGTTACAGTCTTCATCCACACACCCATGCTTCAGCTATTCAATCTGTTTTTCAGTCAAGGAAATGCACTTTCTTGCATATTAAATTCTGTTTTCATCATAAAAGGACTTGTCCTTCAGGCAATGCGCCTGTGTCATTCCCTACAGAGTTTGCTTTGTACAGATTTGTGTAAGATGCCCTGTTGTCCTACGTGATACTTCAGGTACATATTGTAAAAGGCAAATCAGAAGGAAAAATTTCCTGAACACTGTAAAGAAAAAAAAAATGAACCACCTTTTATTTTTGGTTATCACTGTGCTTTACATTTTTAAGTCGGTGTGATTTTGAAGGGACCCTTGAATTAGTTTTTATTTATATTTCATTTATCATATTTGCCTGCTTACTGGCATTAGAAAACACAAAAGTTTTTGCCTTGGTCCAGACTACTAATGTCATGTGGGAGAACATCTGTGCCCTCTGGGAGAACACGGATGGGTGCAGGGCCTTCAGGAGGATCAGAAAAGAATAGCATTCAGCATTGTCCAGCAAATCCTGCAGAACCAGGTCATCGTGGAACAAGTAAGTACTAAAGCATCCTGTCATGTTTACAGTACTATTGCTTCAAAAGTTGACTGTTTTCTTCATTGCCACCCAAGATCAATGGGCAGGTTTATTGCTTATTATTTAATGTAATGTCATGAGCTGCTCTTCACAATACCAAGTTCAGGCACAGACCCAGCGACAATCTGCAAAGGAGAGGATCCATGTTTCTCCTCTTTTCACATCACATAACTTGTCAGGGGACACAGAGTTATACCAACTGGGAGGGTTGCTCAGGCAGAAAGCGCATACTTCTCTCCCCTCCCCAGTACCCAGGTTTTCACTAAGCAAATGATAATAAGAAGGTGGAGATCCCTGGAGGCACCGCACTGCAGAGCTGGATACTGACAGTGCTGTAGTTGGGAAGCAGGAGTGGGAGAAGCACAGAGACACCCGTAAAGCCCTTTAGGATGCCTGTGCCTAGTAATACAGGTAAACCCTGATAAATGGAAAAGACTTTAAAACCTAAGTGTTTGGTACTGACAGGGGCAAAAGGAACCTATCTCTAAGTCACCAGTCCTAGCCTGAAGCGAATGGAGGATCATGAGCAGAAATAATAATGCAGAAAACATTTCAGGTTGTATGTATCCTAAAATATGAATAGTTATATGCTAAAATCCTAAAAATTATAGAATGTATCCTAAAAATACAAATATTCTAGAAGAATAATCTTCTAAAATATTCAGAAGAGTCGAGAAAAATTATCTCTTTTAATTGTAGCCTCTTCACAGGTAAAAGCAAGGCTGATTCCCTTACACAGCTTGAATAACATCTGACTCCATAACTGGTTTCCCACAGCCCACTGGAAACGCTTGCTGAAGGACTCCCTTTTCCAGGGAGAGGTTCAAGGAAAAATGAGATTATTCTTGAAGAGTCGGTGTGACCTTTAGAGACCTCTTCACAAAGTCCTGATGATTTTTGATTGCTGTCACTGTCCTCTGCGTCACCGAGGAAAGGGCATCCTCAGATTCTACAGCAGCCTGGGTAGAAAAAGTGTTTCCAGTATTCACTTGTGTTATACCGGCGCAGAGAAAGAGAAATCACTCAATGCCCTTGAAATGAGGTCATTTTCAGATTCACTAATCAACAATAAAAGAATGTCCAAATTGTCTCATTGATCTAGGCGAATGTGCATCTCTTCTAAGTTATTAACCGAGGAATTAAAATGAGCTTTCCCGCATATTTATTCCTCCTGCTATGTTTTATGGATGCAATATTATGTTGGTTGTATTTTTTTTTTAAATATATCTGCTTCATTGCAATAATAGTTGTTTTATTTTTTTTAATTTATTTAGTACCTGCTGTTGGGGTGATTTTGTGGATTTCTTTAAAGTCTAAATGTATTGCATTAAATAGCTTTGGAAAAAAAAGATGGTCTCTAGCCTGCTGAGTAAACATAAATTTCACAGTTAAATACATAAAATAATGATTACATCCAATGGTCATGAGGGACGTGTTTTTAGGAGTATACTAATTAAACTACATCCTTCAGACAACATGTTTCTACACTTGCTAGCAATGAACCATATCTGATTTGTCATTAAGTAATTATGAATGCTAATGTAAATAAAGCACCTTTCAAACAAGGCTTCAGAACAGAAATTAATCATATATTATTCTTTCTTATCCTGCCACATAAGGCTCATTTAAACAAAAACAACCAAGGATACGAGATATACATAACAAGAGACATTGCTAGCTTAGTTCAGGCTTCAGTTCATACTTTTCTCTTCGTGGTGTTGTTTACGTATGCATACGTATACTTCTTATAGACTGAGAGAAAGTAAAAAAGTCTTTAAAGTATATGCAGTAATCCAAGCTTCGTTGCAAAAACTGCTGAAGCTTATTGCAGTCTTCCATCAGTAACAATAATAATGAGCAGTTCTTGCTCCCTTCCTTTTGCAGATCTCAAAGCACACTACAAGAAGCTAGTACAGAGGACCCCACAAACAGGAGTCAATAAGCCGGATGAAATCAATAAGTACACTGAGAGTTAATCCCTGAACATGTCAATGGGCACTGCAATTCCTTGTGCTTTTGTTAGCTGGGAGCTCTCAGAAATGTTCTGATGGCAGAACCGACATGATTTTTTGGGTAAGGATCATTTCCAGAGTGTAATCTCCTGCTTCACACCTCATTTGCCACCCTGGACACACCCATAGGTAGATGCTATTACTTCTACTCTCTTACATTAAGAAACTAGGATGCAAAACAGTGATGTGGGTAATTCCAGCTGCCTTAGCAGAAGGTCTGGGCAGTTTGTCAACCCCCAAACCAATTTTCTAGTGGCGGACCCCACCGCAGCTCTAAATAGAGGAATTTTTATGAGGTCCCCTCCCTACCCTGTTTTTTTCAACTTTTATCTGAAGATCAGAAATTAGGCATGCAAAATCTTGACTTTTCAATCCAAAAGAAAAGACTGCATGAAGTACTGTATTACAATTAAAAAAACCTGGTAGAAGCACCTCATCTTTACAGCTAAAAGGGAACATTAGTGATATTTTTCATCAACCTATTTGAAGCAAATGTAAGTTGATTTACCTCCTTATTATGTTATAAATGTTTTCCTTCCTCTTGACTTGTCTTTGTCCTCATCTTTGTACAGCTAGTGAAGTCATAAGTCCTCTGAAGCAACTATCTGCACATTACAATGCTTCATTGCGTAAGCAAGTAAGAGGATGAGTTATGAAGAACAAAGATCTTGTTGCACAAGCTTTAGTAATCCTTAATTCTGGGAAAGAAAATGGCCAATAACTTGTGAAAGGTACTGTGAATAAATGTGTTTAAGGCAGAATAATGTGCCTTTAAATTGTGATTGGCTGTTTAGGACCCTTTTTAAGGCAAGGGGCCATGAATAACTGGTAATCGATCTGAGGTCAATTATTGTGTAAGGTACACTGAAAAATCATGCAGCACATCTCATTCATATAACTTACATTAAAAACCGCTATTCAAAACCACAGGTGTCAGCTTGTAAATGAGAAACTTCTCTCTTGCATGGAAGAGAGAAAATGCAAATGAGGAAAGGGCTGTAAATGAAGAAATAAAATGTGAAAGTGGTACAAATGAGGAAAGCATGAAAACTGAGAATTAAAAAAAAAATGCAATGACCAATAGATCTTTCTGAAACTTGAGGTGATTAGGTTAGACTAAGCTTTTCAACCACTACTAACATGGGTTACACAGGTTAATAATAACCTTGACAAGGGTTACATTTTCATGAAAATGAGCAGGTGTGGGCACAGTAAGGCAAAAAATAAATTTCGTAGCACATGGTGCTTCATATTCAATGAGAAAACAGCTCCAGGGAACAATATAATTTTCTATGGGAATCCTTTATTTTTTTCAGGTTTTTGAGAGGTCATTAGCACTTCTGGGGTGGGGTTCATCCTTTCTGACACCAGCCTCTGATTTGTGGCCAGCTGCAGTCACCAGCTGAAGTGAGTATCCAAGCCCCTTCTACAGTCAATGACATGAAGGCAATTCATCCTACATGAATGTGGTTTTCTAGGATAACAAATCAAGAACTAAAAATCTCTTTCTCTCTCTCCCTTCATTCATTCGAGGAGGAGGATAGTTGCCTCACACTAAGGCTGCATACACTCTAGATGGCTACAGATGGGCATATGGATCCTACCTGCAATACCTAAAATGTGTTTACTGGCAGCAGGAAGGTTTAATTCACTCTGCTTGAATACAGGCATTGTTAAGTAGTTACCAGGTGTAAATACAGAAATTGGACACTCATTAAACAGAAACTGGTGTTTAAAACACTGAAATTAATACTAGTCAACCAGCAGTTTTCAGGAGTGTTGCCAATACTACTAGTTATTTCCTAGTCTGTGGGTGTGAGAGAGGCAGTGAAAGACACAGCTCTGGTGACTTCAGGCTTCCTGATACTGCTTGCTCTTGAGGTAACAGACCCTTTGTACCTGGTATATGCTCCTTATTCTTTTTAGCTACCTGTTGGAAGTTCCCAGCCATGTACTAGTTGCTCCTGATACCTGTTGCACTGAGGATGTTTGGCTATAAACAATGATTAGATATTTGACGTGTAATTGCACAGAAATTTTAGATGAAAGGAGAAAAATGTAGAGATGAGGACCTGTATTGTAGGCTGAATTGCACTGTGGTGATGAAATCTCCCCTGGACACGGTAGCTCTCCATCGCCATGTACACCAAGCTTGGGTCTGATACAGAAGGTAGTCTCACCCATTACTCACTTGGGGCATGCATTCCTGTTGAAATGATCTGGCTACCCAGACTACAGTTGGGTTTGGTGAGTTATCTGACTTCTTTTAGATGTCTACCTTGGGATTACATGAACTGCATATTCTGTGTTCCTAATTCTTTTTATTGTGCTTAAAGAGAGCCTAGGTTGAACCTCAAGAGTGTTCAGCTAAATGAGTTCCCCCACAAAGAGCATGTCTGTGTTGCTGGAAGATCAAAGTAATTATCTCATAAAAGCTACCTGTAAGATAATACTTTTCAAAAATTCTTTTTGGAAAACCAGTTTTTTTTTAAAAAAAATCCCTTTCCAATCATTATTCAGATCTTTAACAGCCCAGTATTCTGGCATAGTTTTGTAATTCTCCTTATCTTGAGTATGCTTTGATAAATGGCCTGCATATTTGCCAGAAACTTTTCACCTTGTACCATGGCAGTAATAACGAAATTTGATCCTGTGCAAAGCCATAAGAGTGAATATCATACTTACAATGGAATCCAGTGTGAAACATTTATTATGGAGGTATTATTGAGCTGCTAAATTTCCGGCTCATTTTATAACTTCCTTTGACTCAAAAGCAGTACATCATTTTCAGAATTAATAAGCTGTTGCAAACAGCAAGACAGTTATCAAACAGAACACACAAACCAGGGATCAGAACTGGGTTCCTGCAGCTTCCAAATCGTAACTCTTTATACACAGTAAGTATTTGTATTTCAGGAAGGGTTTAAAAGCAAACTGTTTCTGGTCCCCTCAAGTGAAACCTAGATTATTCAGTTATGGACATAGATGTTAAGAATATTTTGGGGGAAGTTAGTAAAATACCTAAGATACTGAGGATAACTAAATTGCTTTTCATAGAATAATAATAGCTGTGATAAAAAAATATGTAAAGTATGTTAAGGAGGGGGGAGCAAAATGGAGGTGGAAGATCAGGGAGACAGTGGGTGAGTTTGAGAAGAAACTGTCCAGAGGTGTAGTAGCCCTTGAGATAATAGAGCCTACTTACAAGAAGACTGAGAGATTTTTCTGGTGCCAGCAATGCCTGCAATGTGCAACCATGCTGCAATCTTCCAAAAACTCCAGGTTCCTCATGCAGAACTGCAATGCTCGGTTTTCGGCTTGGACTCCATTGTAGACTCCATTAACAATAGGAGTTGCATTTATTTGTATCAGCTCCTATTAATCTGTATTTTTCAAAGGCGAGAACTACACAGCAGATAACATATTTCATTTTGTAAAAACAATAAAATACAATTTCTTTCCTGATTTGAGCACCTTGTGGAAAACAACAGCAAAGAAATCACTTAGAAAAATTGTGAGTGGAAGACAAGGCATTTGAAACATGTAGTTTATTTGTTCCTCTATCCCTCCTTGTGAAGTGAGAAACATGTCATACATCACCTTTTTGGATGTAGCATGCCTTTCACTTCACTGACAGGTATGTTATTTGCAACAAAACCCAACAACCCTTCCTCTCTTCTATAACTCATCCAATTCATGACAGTAATCCTGGCTTGATAGGGGGTCCAGCACAGGAGAAGCCATATATATTTGGGCCTTACTATGATTTCTGACAGGCACAGTATATGATACTAGGATGATCCAGTATGGAACATGTCAGATTAGCCAGAGGGATTCTTGCCTTTCTGTAGAAACATGTTTGTATTTCAAGTTATGCTGTTTCTGGCTACTGAGACGAACAAAATGGGTGCAGCAGCAGATGAGAAAGCAATTTAAGGTTGATGTGTGGAGTGAAAAAACTTCAACTAAACAAGTTATATAACATGTAGAAGAGATACTCTTGGGAACTGTACAAGCCACAGGGGTTGTTAATACTTGGGAAAGAGTTCTGAGGAAAGGGTCAGCTTGAAAGCACCCAGACTTTTAAAAATTGAATGCTCTTACTATGTGACACAGTAAGCTGTTTATTACAAATGTGCGTGATGGTTTCACTCCAGTTAACAGCTACATAATGGGCCAGATGTTAAAATAAAACAGGGCTTTTAGAGTCGGCATTAACTGATTTGGCAGTGTCAACCAAGATACCAATATTTATCTAAGTTAGACCACCTTCAAATGGTTGGGCTTGTGTGTGGAGACACTTTCAAAGACCATTATCCTCATTTTCTGTCTGTTTATGGACAACTAGAGGCCTTGTCCACTAGGTTTGAAGAGGAAATATTGAGAACTGGCCTCTGGGTGAATGCAACTCCCATCCAGTGTCAGGTTTGTAGTTGGACTCGATCTTAAAGGTCTTTTCCAACCTAAATGATTATATGATTCAAAATGCCACGTAGCCTTGGATGGATGTTTCTCTCTGCTTCTCACCAGGCTGAAAGCTCTGTCTGGCAAAAGCCATAAGGTAACAAATAGATAAACTCTTCTGGGCAAAGAGCCTGGCTTGACCACTGTAATTTGGCCAACTGGGTGTGACAATGCATGCTATGCACATCTGTGAGCTTTGCAGTATGTGGATACATTAATTCACATGAATGCAACTCACTAGGGTCAGGAATCAAAAAATCAGCCTGGAAAGAGTCCTACTTTGTTCAGGGGTCAGCTTTAAGCAACAGTGGTTGCTTCAGGCATCCTTCTATCCATAGCCTGTCCTCTTGGACTAGCAACTCGTTTTCCTCTGTTCTTGAATGGTGAATAGTGACAGCACTCAACTTTGGCCTGTTCTCGCAAGAGTGACTCCCCCTTCACCTGCTCCCAGGCTCAGACAACAAGAACATTGTTTTATTTCACTGTACTTTAGATCCAAAACTTGTTCCTGCCTATTTCTGAGAGATGCTGGTTGGTCTTTAACACTAGCCTGTTCCCTCATAGGTCTTTCAGTCAGACTCCTGACTAGCTGCTTGTACAGAGATGCCTCCAAAGGGCAGGGAAAGGTCTTGGGTCATACTATCCTGACATAAACAAGAATTTTTGTTCACTTTCTTATTTTAGCACTGCCATCAGTTATAGCAATTCAAACATTAGATTATCGTTTGTTGGTTTGCCTGTTGTTTCAGATCAAGAGAATCTGTGTGCCTTTTTATATACTCTAGATTTTGCAAAAATGCTGTTTATTTCATTTTAGCTTATGTGCTTTTTTGTAGGTTTACTTTCTTCTTTCTTTTCCCTCAAAATATCTTTTGACAGCACCTCTGATGATGTACCATTGATTTCAATGAACTTACGTTAAACTTACCTTCAACTGCTAGTTAAATGGTGAAAACTATTCCTAATCTGGAAGGCCATTTTAATATTTTTAATGTTTGTCAGTTTGGGATACCAAAATTATTTGGCTTAGTCTAAAGCTTATTGATGTCAGTGCTAAAACAAAATAATAATATTAAGAAAAACCACAACAAAACAAGGAAAAGTGCTGAGGGTTGAATCAAGCTTTGGCTCAGACTTAAGCGTGCTTTCTTAGGTAAGATAAATGAAGTGGAAATAAAGCATTATATGCATTGCAACACTTCAGCAGTGTTTCTGAAGCACTGTGACATGACATCTGATGTTCTAAAGTGGTTTTTAACTCTTTCAGTGTAACTTTGCCTCAGGATAAAACATCCTTTTAACAGCATGTGTGAGGAAACCAGGAATGGCCTGTAGACGTGCCTGTAGGCTACGTGCTCTCTGTCACCTGCTGTATTGCCCTGACTTTGAGAAACCTTTACTTCCTCACACTTTAAGGATTAGAACATTTCGCTTTCACTTTGTCCACTAAGGAAAGCTGACTAGCCTTATTCTGATATCCTGGGTTTTGAAAGAGCCTTTTTTTGACAGTTTCCTTGTTCTCAGATTATTGTGAGTAGATACAAAATAAAAGGCAGTATCAATAAAAAAAAATACACTATGTTTTGCTTTGGTCAGATTAAATTGTGCTACCTTTTACCTTGGCACTGCCTTAGGTTTAAAACCAATAACAATAAAACTATTTACCCTCACAGGCTAACTCTGACAGCGTTATGATGTATCCCTGCCCTGATCGCTACATGTCAACTGCAATTAATATAAAATCAGTGAGGTTTATGACTTCCAGAAAAAGTGATTTTTCAGATGTTAATCTCTTCTAAAAGTTGTTATGTACACCTGATTAATCAAAATTAATATGTCTTATTTATTAGTACATGTCTGAACGCAGCACTGTTTTGTCATACTATTCCTTCACTTCTTCATTACTTAAGGAGTTGTTCCAAAAATACTTCACACTGGCTTAAAGGTGCTCTTAGAGAAGTCAGCAGAGCCTTGCTAACTGTTTCAAAAAAGCCCCACCTTATTGTCAAAGACTGAATATGAGGTTCCCATTTAATATTTGCAATAAGGTAGCAAATACAGTCTGCACAAATAGACATGTCCTTATATATACATGCACATATATGTGAATATGTGTATACACAGAAGGTAATTTTATACACATAACAGAAAGGGAGTGAGGGAGGAAGAGACATAGCGAGATAAAATTACTGTCTGTCCTTTGAAAGTATCACAGGTTATCTGAGTTTGTTTGTAACAAATACCAAAAAGAGAAATATAGGAATAAGCCCTACTCTCTCTCACAAGGATTCCATATCTAAATCACCTTGCCCAGAGAATCAGGTTGGGAAACTACACTAATTAATTTCTTGTTCTTGTAGCATCTAACATAACAAAGTATAGGTTCCTACAGTAGCCTTCGAGTGTTATTGTAGAACATACACTATGATATCTCTGTATACTAAGCCAACTTTCTACTTATATATCTTTTTTTAGATGCAAACTTATTTGCTTGTCCTGATATATCTGTACAAAAAAACCTCAGTTAAATTAAAAATTCCTCAGAATGTGAGATGTTTGCCTTTTAGTGTCATTTCATGTATGAAAAAGAATTGCTTCCAAAAAATCCTGTGAAATTTCTGGTTATAGGCACAAAAACATAGCTAATTTCAGCTGGATCAATTTCACTCAAACAAAACAGAAGTTATAGAAAGAAAAGCTTGTTATGAAACTAGCACTTCACAAAAGTGCTGTGGTTTCTCTTCTCTGGAGTTAATTCTTCTGTCAAAACCCAGTAGACTGAAAATCTACATTCAAAGCTCTTTTTTTGAAGAGAAAATCTACTGGATCCTAGTATTGATTAATGCAACATGAATGCTTTTACTTAAATACCATCCTCCACAATTTGTCTAAAAACTTGTAAAACCTCGTCTTGATGCACTTACTCCTCCGCAGAGCCCTAGCTCCTGAAGCGATGTCATTTGCTAGACATTTCCTCCAAACCATTAACACACTAGTGTGCAAATGACCAAAAAAGAAATGGAAGAGTGAAACTGCAGAGAAGAAAAACAGGGAAATCTGCAGAGGACTGAGTGGTAATTTAATTTCACGTCTTCATTACTCAGGAATGACCTCAGCCAGAAAAATGCAAAGGAGTAAACTCCTGCAATGTCAATTTAGTAATCATCTGGACAAACCATTATTATTTAACATCTTTCAAGCTGTAGTTCCATACCTTTAATGTAACACAGACATTTTATCTAGAGCTGCCATTGCACCACCAGAGATATGAGTTACACACAATGGAGCTTTGCAAACCATAGCTTTGTCTGGTGAATTGACTTCTACAAAATGATTGATAGAAAATTCTTTGAGGAGAGGTGGAAAGAACAAAGCAATTGAGCAGAGGTTAGCTCAACTTATAAAATCCATCCCTAAACCGCATTCAGAAAAGCTAGACTTTCAACAACATGTTGAAATTTGAAGATGCATCTGAAACTCCCTGAACAACCCAGTAACATAGAAGTTCAATTTTGGTATTCAGTGTTCTCCATCCCCGTCAGCCCTAAACACACTAGCTATAAGCACGTGTCATAATAATACTAAAATCAGCAGGACTCAAGCAAGTCAAAAAGTGCTGTAGTTGAACATTAATTCTAGATCTCAGCTTCCTATCATGTAAAAATGTTCCTGTCTAGTTCTCCCATTATCTTACTGGAGACATAGGAACAAGGCATCGAATTTGGCTGTGGAAATAACCATTTTCAGTGTTTGAAGAGGTCTAGGTTCTGATCCAAGTTGAAACGCAGATTCCCCTGCACCCTTGCTGGCATTAATAGTGCTACCAATTCAGGAGGTCCCCACTCCAGGTAGTATGGTCATGCTCACAAAAATTATTCATACTTGTGTAAGTATTTCACATATTGGAAGCACTTTACAAACACTACTGAGAAAGAATCATAGACTGAGCCTTGTATGGCTTATCATTCTCATTTTAAAGCAGTAGAGGTGAAATGACTTGCTCAAGGCCATGACATAATTTGGCGGGCAGAACTGGGATTAGAGCTTTCATGCCTCACACCTCATTACTGCACATCACTCTGTCTCTCAGGTTGAGAAACCAGGAAGGCTTTGGTAATAGATTTCCCCTGTACTTCTTCATGTTGCCATGGTTTAGATGAGGTGTCAAAATGAAAGCTGGTCCACACTGTGTGAGCATTATTGATCCCAGTTCACTCTTAAGCAGAGTTTGGACCCAGCTCCAAACTTGCCCCTTTTTGGGGCTATCTTCCCTGTTTCAGTGATAACTATACTTGTACTGGTGTTACTATACTAGGGGTAAATGAAGATCTTCAGGACTCTTATGGATGAGACCTGCTATGTAAATGTAAAAATAATAACCTACTTTTAATGCTGATCCATTTTCATTCTTGACTCTGATATTATTATTATTGTTATTATTATTATTATTAGTGTTTCCCTGAACATTTCCCTTTGTTACAAATTCTGCTTTCTGTCAAATAAATTGCTTGCTAAATGGACTTATCCCTGTAGAAAGACAAACCAGAAGTAAATCCATCCTGCTGCTGTTATTATTATGTTGTTAGAAGATCTGTTTAAAACAATGTTACCTGTTTGCTGCAAATCTCCACAAAGAAACAAAAAATGTTTGCAGAATCTCAAGGCATGTAGAAGATGCACCTGTGTTGCTAATACCCAAACAGTCAAATTGCTCAGTAATAAAGTGTTTCTGTAATGTAGCAATTTTTTTTCCTAAGAAAAACCCCCATGATTTTGAACAAATGCATTTTCATTATGTCTGAATTTCATTTAATGTGTTTTTACAATACATGTTTGTGGTGTATCATTCCAGAAAGAAAGCAAACTCCATCTAAAATCACATTTGGTTATAAGAGTGCACCTTCATACATATCCAGTAAAGAAATAAACAAATCAGTTTGATCTGTTATGCAGATAACACTGATATGTAAAATACGTTCTGGAACTAAAAATGCATTTTCTGTGCAGAAGTTTTCCTTGTAGAATGCACAGTGAATTTATGTGAACTGTATACAGCACTGAGACTCTTTTATGTAGCCTGTTTCCCTGGTTGATAGCTGAAAGAGGTTAGGCTGAATCTCAGTGGATCAATTAACAGAGGGACCTGTCCTTCAACAGAAGAAGATCTATTTCAGGATTTGCATATCACTGAAAAAAATTACAAAGCTGAGATAAATACAAGCCCGATAATAACTCACTGCAGGCTTGGCTTCATTCCTAGATTTCCTTGGCTGTTTGTCCTAATAAAGTGTCTCCATGGCACTTAGGGCAGGAAGGTTATTAGTAGCTGTCAATCAAAAGAAGGAGTATGCATCGGCAGGAGGAGGAAGAGAAGAGAGGTGACATTCATCCTCTTTTCTCACTTATATTGGGTATAAAAGTCATTCAGAGCAAGTGGTTAAAAAGGGACAGGTCCCTCTTCATCCCCCATGGAAAAGGAGCAGAAGAACGAAAAAAGAACACCAAACAAACCTGCCTTGGTTACCAACAATTTAATAATAATATGGAATACATCAATCACTTCTCTATACCTTATTAATTCTGTGATGTTTATTAATACCAAGGAATATGAAGGACATATACAAAAAGAGCAGGATAAAGACTCCTGACAAAACACTTTCGGTTGATATTTTAGTATGAACAAATGATAACTTTAAACAGCTCCAACTTCAGATAAAACTTCAACACCATACAGAGAAGAGATGCATTTCACCTTTAAGCTAACATGGTTCTGGCAATGAACACCTTTAAAAAGCTAGTAACAATACAGAATGCACATTTCTTATCTCATTTTAATCAGTTACAGTGATTTTAACTTTACCAAGTTGAAACTCAGAACTGATCTATACACCAATTAATTAATACTTTAAAGGTCTTTAATTTACTGTACCACTTTCTTAATTAAAGTATATCTGCTGCTAGAGCACATCATCTCTATATATGCATATTTTCATAAGTAACAGAGTCCATAGAGTGCTAATTGATATCCTGGTCTCCAGACAATACTTTACTAAATGAAATGACAATTATAACCAATTAAAATTCACTTTACATACCACTTCACCTATTTTGTATGTATTATGCATGAAGACAGAGAGTACATTGCCTCACTGCTCAGGATTTGTGTGCGTCTGTGCAACTGATGGACAGCTCCAAGGTATTCCTTTTAGCAAGCTTTTTACCAAGGGTCATTTTTCGGGCTCATCTAAAACCTATACTTTGCTGTTACGTAGATACATCAGTTAATAAAAGCTATTAATTGCTTTGTGGGGATTTTATTATTATTATTATTTCCTTTGACAAATGTGCGTCAAGTTCGCACTTACACCTTCATCTTGCTATGAAAAAAGGTTTTTAAAATAGCACGGTGCCTAATTAGAAAAGCTAAACTTCTACTCTCAGACACATTGTATGCAACATATAAATGGCACAGTGCTGCACACCTACTGAGGAGAGTGTGGGAGTAAGGCAGAGGAATGAAGTCACTGGAAGATGAGAGTTTTTGGAACAGGCACCTCAGGCTTGGGAGTGCTCAGCTAAAAAGACATACCACACATTTCTTGCAGCAGGAAGAGCTGCTCTCAGTTTCCCCACCAAAAGTCTTGGTTTTGCAACCCACCACTGCAGAGCAGGGACTGTCCCAGCTGGGGCTGTCACTCTCTGACCTGACTTCATGCCAGCAGCAAGGAACAGGCATTTCTTCACCAGCTGTGATGGGACCTGCTCTCTGATGTCCAACTTCTGCAGCAGGGACAGGTCCCAGCAGCGTGTAGGTGTAACCTGCTGCATGAGGAGGTCTCGCAGACTTGTCCTCCAGGCAGCACCTGCAGCTCCAGTGCAGCCGCGCTTTGCAAAGCCAGCTCTCCAGTGGTGCAGTGCGGCTCACTGCACTGGTCCCATTACTGGGTAACCCCAGCCTTTCTGGGTGCAAGGAGTAGACTTACCTTTTGAGGCTTACTTAAATAAAACCCACCAAGCTTCCATAAAAAACTACAGAATTCTCATAAAAAGTGGTGAGCGATATTAAAGCTTGTAAACTCCACAGGTTTCTTACCTCTCCATTCCCTTTATTCCACTCCCTCCTTTGCACAGATATGCTCAGGAGGACACAGGCTCTTGGTGTGATAAGGGAAAAACAAAAAAAAAGGAGACACAGTCTTTAAAAAAACAATTCATGCTAAACAGAGTATGTGCATTTTTCTTGAGGTGTTATTCCAAACAAAACTAATTTGTCTTCCATTCCTGCGGATCAGCTATATAAGCCTATAGGGACTTCCCAGGCTGACTTGTGTTATCATCTCCTCCATCCAACCAGCTGTGAGGAAACTTTGACATTTTCATGCAGGGCATGCCACCAAGTAAAGAAATCTTTAGCCTACCTTCTAAAATCTTCTGTGTTCACTCAGTGAATCATTCTGAATGCTGGATGAGTTAAAAACCACAGAGCCAGATCATCTTCTGTTATCATAAGCAGAGGAGAAGGCTTAACGAATGGATGTGGGTCGTTCCCACAGATTTTTTTGAAGACATATGTGATTGCTATCCTGTCACAGGGATGGGGTTTATTTTCTGAGGGGTAGTCCATGAAGCCTTTTAAACATGGTTATTCATATAAAGAGGCAGCTACCCTGTGACTATCAGCTTCAGCCACAGACCTCCTGACAGCCTGGATCCATGAGCTATATACCTGGGCTGCGTTTTCTGAGTGAGTCCCTCGGGACCAAGGAGGAGATTATAAATCTTTCTCCCTTTTTCTCAGCTCTCTTTACCCAATCCACCTTATTCCCCTCTAAATTACCATAAGTCCACACCAATTTTCTCCAATGATAAATGTCTCATGGGAAACACCTCCAGGTTCAGGCCAAGTGCAGGAGTGGTGCTGCAGATCCTGCTGAAACATTGCTCTCTGCCAGCCAGGGCAAATTCATCCATGGAGAAGGATGCTTCTGGATGCAAGTTTTGAGCGAAGAACCTGAAAACAATGTCAGCAAATAAAGCTAGTCCCAAGGGTTTTGGTGTGTTGCATTGTTTTTCGATGGGGGGAGGATTGGGTTTTTTTGTTTGTTTATGGCTTTGCTTTTCGCAAGTCTTTCTTATGCTTATCTATGAAAGTACATTAACTGCAATTAGTGTATTGATGTTGCCTTGAACTACCTACTTCTTAGTTGCAAATTCTGTAGTGGCAAGGTTAAAGTCAGCAAAAGTACAAAATATGGATGTGAGTGCTTTTCACAAGAAGAGTTTCGTGGCATTAGGTCACATAAAAGTGTATATAAAATAGGTGACATTTAAGAGTTGAGGCACATTGTCTTCGTACTGAATGTTTGATGAATTCCCTGCCAGTATTTGTTTTCCTTGTTGTGACACATTAAAATAAAGTTGCAAGCAATAAGTAACTTCTTCACATGTTGATATATGATACCAATTCATAACACCTTTAAGTTAGTTGTACACAAAGGGGGGGGTGTGTGCATCTGCCAATATTTTTACTTTGATTTAGTATTTTATAAAATGCCTTCAGAGTTTTTTAGATGAACAAATTATTAGTGGTGTTTCTGGAAATTAAAACAAAATATGCAGTTCACTGCTGTCAAGGACTTGGACTGGTATCTCTCCATTAAAACTCTGGTAGAAGAATGCCAGTTGTGGAGGTAGCCTATTGACTGCAGGGTTTGTAAGACCAAATGTCAGGGTTTTTTTCCTCTACTAGGCCTCTTTTAGGTATAGTATTAGTAAATAATAATTTTTCATATGTTTAGAATTAAATCCAAAATCAGTCTTTGAAAAGATTCAGATTATGGATCTGGGTAGTTCAAAATATGTTATTTAATATGGAGTACTGAAATATGTGAAAGATGCATTCAGTTTGCTGCACTGCTAGTATGATTTTATGAAAACTGAAAGTGTCTGATTTTCTTGTTCTGAATAGAAAGCAGCTATTCATGTAAAAATACATGAACTGTTGAGGGATAGTCAAACTACAAATATTCTTGGCAGACTTTTTTTTCTCATCCATTTAAACATAGTTTAGGAGAGGAATAATTTTTAAAAGTCTCTTTAAAGAGATTCACTTGGAGACAGGAATGTTTCATTTTAAGAAAGGAGGAGGGGAAGGCAGAAATGACAGCCAAGGGCTCAGGTTCTCATTTTAACACCGGCAAAAATGTGAATAACATTACTGATTCAGATTTACTACAGACAGTGTCTTTATACTCAAATATTTTCTTTGAAAGCAGCTCCTTTTAGGTTTCTCTAGCAAATAATAGAAATTTTATCATTTGTTTTGCTAATATTAAATGTAATGCTGATCTAGATCGAAACCTAAAGAGGATGAGATTTGTGTTTCCTCAGAAATAATCTCAACTCTTATTTCTGAATTTCAAGAGTATCCACTTTTTCAATTTGTTTCACTTGAAATACGCTGCTTTTCTCAGATGCCAAAATAATTCTTGTATAACTTTATTTGCAATTACCAAGATTGATTTTTCATTAAGTGCTTTTTTTGTTGTTTTCTTTTTCTTTTGCAAAAGTTGTTTTGTGCAGTAAAAGAAGTGCCAACGCAGACAAATGTAACCAACATTAAGCTAGCCAATAGAATTCAACAAAATGCTCATGTCATTAATATAATTTGTTTTGGCACTGTTACATTTCCTAGTGCTACTCTGAGTAGTTTGCTGGGCACATCAATTTGTTTTCAGCTATTGTGAAATTGGATATCCTGGCTTTCATCCAAAGCACCCTCTCAATTTGCATATCTTTGTTATCATTTCAGGTTCTCAGAACATACTGTGGACTATCACACCATCTGCACCAAGATCCTCACATCCAAACACAAATTAAAAATGAAACTGTAAAATTTGCAAGGAAACAATACAGACCTTTTATCTCATTCTCCCTCTGTTCATTTTCAAAAGAGAAACTTGCTTGTAGCCAAGCATAGCAAAAAAGGCTTTTATTAATTGGACTGGCATCAAGCATGCATACATAAAATTGTTTATTTTTTTCCTATAAAGGGGTTGCCTGACATAAAAGGGTCTTTGAAGATGACATTCAGATTTTGACATTTGCATGATATTGTATAAATATCAGAGGTAGGAGACTTTTCTGACAAACCAGATGGGTCAAAAAAAGCACTTCCAGAGATAGATATTAGTCTTTTACTTAAAGGATATTAGCTTCTCCTCAAAGCTGTGAATTATTAGGCAGCAAAAACAAACATATTTTTCTCAAACCATGGCATATTTAATTCTTTTCAATCCAAGTAAGCTGGGCTTGGGGAAAATATAAAATAATGTCATTACTTTTGAGGGGGGTTTTGTAATTCAATTAAGATCACAGAATATAATTGAATCTTGTCTTTTGAGTGCCACAGAGATTAAATCTTATTGCTGAATTTACTGCTTCTTGATGGAGCTAATCTTGATTTTAAGCATGGAGTCTGAATGTTTTTTTGGAATACAAAAAGGCATTTTAGGCCTTAAGTCATCAATATTGGAATTATGCAGAGACAGATTCTTCCTTTTAGCTTCGTTCCTGAATGAGCTTTGATAAGAACCAACAGCTTCAGTTTTTATCTAGGGTGGCAGAGAAGAGGGAGGAAAGAAAAAAATCTGCAAACGTATAACAATTGTAGAGGCTCTTAGCAGGGAGGTTTGCTGAATGTGTCCTTCAGCAAAGATTTCAAATGCGGGAAGAGCGAATCTCCTCCTTTTGATCATGGGAAGGAATAGCACAAATCTGATTATATATGTTGACCTTTCTTTATCAACGAAGAATCAGTTACTGTCAGCAAGTAGTGCAGAGGAACTAGTTGGTTTCGTTGAGCAGACCTGAGCACTTCCTCCAAGCTTACTGCTTTTGATGATATGTTGCCATGCTGCTCAAAAAACTCCTCAATGTGAGCCTATAGTGAAAGGAAAAGAAAGGAAAAGAGGAAGACTAGAAGGGCAGAGAGAAGAAGGGGCAGAAAGAGAGGAAGGAAGAGGAAGGAAGAGAGGAGGAAAGGAAGAAGAAAGGAACAGCTTAAAACCCAGCTTCCGCTTGACATCTTCAGAGGGTCATCATGTCTGTATATTCTTAAAATTCTCATATGCAGCACACGACTGATTGCTGAAAAAAGACGCAGATTCTCAGAAAAAGATCAGACTCTCAGAAACTCCTTTTCTCTCATGATTCCAGCATTTGCATTGATACAACTCTTCCCCTGGAGTGAACGAGCCACCTTCATTCAGATAGTTCATTTGTGGCAAGCAAAGTCCACTCTTCGCTATCTTACTTTGGAACATAACACTGCGTTGATCTCAAGAACAAGTTAAAGCTGACCTATCTCATATGTGCCTTTTTCTTTTTATTCCACCAGTCTTACATCACCCTAAATATATGGCTAGGGACTTCTTCCTTCGCTGATGGTTCCCCATGTCGCCTTTAATTACAATAATCAGTAATGGCTTTTCTCTTCCTTACAATTCTAAATTGGTCACCTGTTCCCTGCTTCCCCCCGTCTTCTGTACCTGTCCTTCAGCCACCAGCCTTAATCTCCATGCAATATCCGTTTTTACACACTCTGTTGTCTTTCAGACCCCTTACAAATTCCAGTCATATTCCATACAATTCTTCCATTTCCACATTTCATTAGACACACTGCTCCAAATTCATGATAGATACCTGTACAGTCACCGACTAAAGTAAAGCTGTCTCTTAGTTCCTGCACTGATCTCTAATCAACATTTCCTTTTGTGGCTGTCTTTCAGTCTGTTCAGATTTTTGCAGTGAAACTCATCCTGCAATAGCTGGTTGCTTTCAGCAGAGTTAAGTAACAAAGTGATAATTAGCACACAGCTAAATTAATCTGATCTATGACTAGGACTGGTGAGAATTCTTACATTCACACACTACAACTAACTGTGTGCAATAGCAATAATACATGTATACAAGAGAATGTGACTTCTTTTATCAAATACAAGGCATCAAATATATTGCTAATTTGAGGAAATAGTAAGAACTTTCATTCCTTACAACGGTGAAACCCACTCGCATATTCAGCTACTGGGGCCAGCGGGGTGGGGATGGAGAATTTATGCATTCCTTAGCATTGGCTTTTTCAATCATTCAGAAAGTTCATGAAAGTAAAAGTGTTGCTGAGGTTCTAGTTAGGAGAGAGGGCTGAGAGGGGACCTTATAAATGCTTACAAAAATCTCAAGGGTGGGTGTCAGGAGGATGGGGCCAGACTCTTTTCAGTGGTGCCCAGAGACAGCACAAGGGACAATGGGCACAAACTGAAGTAGAGAAGTTCTGTCTGAACACGAGGAAGAACTTCACTGAGGGTGACGGAGCACTGGAACAGGCTGCACAGAGGGATTGTGGAGTATACTTCTCTGGAGATATTCAAGACCCGCCTGGACAAGGTCCTGGGCAGCCTGCTGTAGGTGACCCTGCTTCGGCAGGGCGGTTGGACCAGATGACCCACAGAGTTCCCTTCCAACCCCTAACATTCTGTGATTCTGTGATTCTGTGAAGCCAGAGGAAGGCAGATTTTATATGAGGCTGCTGAAATATTAGGGTTTAAAATGGTAGGTGGGAGAACACAGCAGTTGGGTTTTTTTCCCCAAATTGGATGCCTTAGAAACCTAGAGAAGACATCAACTTCCGTCCAAGTCTAGGTTGCCAATCACATTCTCATATCTAAGGCATTCCCATCTAACTAGCCAGTGACACACACAGAAATGAAGTAGGCAGCAGCACTTACTCCCAGTCTCAATAAACTGCTACTCACTTGTACCTCACTTGGTTGGTGGACAATCAGCACAAACCTAAAGCAAGGCTTAAGGCTGGGTGCCTGTGCCCATGGGAAATCTAAGCACTGCACCACCACACCCTGAGAGCAGAAAGTTCACTGTTGCTCAGTACATCTGAAGCACTCTATAATAATGGATTATCCTAATGAAAATATGAGACTGGCTGGCGTCAGCTCATATTATTTGTCTTGTAAGCACCAGTTGCATGAGTTAAAACAGCCTGGGATTAATCGAAGCACTGCAGAACGCTGTTTCAATACATATTTAGGTGTTTCATTCCTGATTAGAATTCTTTATTGGTGCTCCCTGTTTTCACTTCCTCACCTCCTTCTCAGAAAATACACTTGGTCTTTGATTGTGCCCTGCGACCTTAAATAAACAGATCTCCATTAACAGGAGGTCAAACCACATATACTGGACAAATGCCAGTTCAGGAAATTACATTCTGCTTACCTAAATAACCCTTACAGTTTCAGCTGGGGGAAAAAAAAGAACCCAGACAAAATATGTTCTTCACTTTTAGTCAAGAACTATAATGTGGAAGCAGTATAGCTAGTCACAGCTAAGCAAACAGGCTCAAAACTTGAATCTCATTTATCAAGACTTATAACAAACTACTTCTGACTTGTTAGAACAAGAACTGTAGTGAATAATTTAGAACATTGAATATACAACACATAGACATAAAAATCCAAAGTTTTTCAAAAGTTTCTTTGCTACCACTTAGTCCCTCAAGACTAAGCCATATACTTTCTAACTCTCTCAGGCTAGGAAATTCCTAAAGACAAGATTCATTCCATTCACTTGATATGAAGAATTTCATAGAGCAACATCAAATACAGACTTGAAGTCTGAGATTAAAATGCAGCAAATATCATAGGATGTGTTATAAGCACACATATTCAGACTGAAAAACACTTACTCTTACATGTATTTTTCTGACTGTTTCTGAAGGTATTTCTAGACTATCCATTATACGTTGAAGGGAGTTAGACCTAGGTTTATTAGAGGAACTTTTTTGCTGTGCAGGGTGCAGTTGGCTCAGATTTGGACCACCCTGCAAGTTACTAACAATTTCTTTTCCTCAGCAAGGTTCGGCTACTAGAGCTTATATCTGACAAAGGCCTTGAACTTCTTTGCATGGTGTCCTGATAGCAAAGAGGACTGTCTAGATAGGATAGAAACTGAATAGAGATATAGGTCATACTCTGATCACCATTAAAATATTCTCTATTTTCCCCATAATATTCCTTCATCTAAGGGAATGTGCAATGGGCTGGGAACAGGGGGATCATTAATTTTAGACTTACTTCTACTTAAGCACTGGTGCTACAGATTAAATGATTTTTGAAGTAATGATTAAGTAATAATCTCTCTTACAAACTATGTTTTGTGTTGCATTGGGAAACTAGGCATTATGAATAGAACTATGCCTCCACTACAATAACCAAAAATCTGAGGCAACTGGGACTATCTTTCAGAAAGGAATTGCAAACATAAGCATTTAGATCTTTTGTCCACAAAATGGAGCCATTCATTATTTCAGGATCTTCTTCATTCTTCATAACAGTTGAAACACACAACATAAAAATCTTCTAACATCACAGATACTATCATCGATAATACATGCATTGAGAGGCTTAAACACATTCTGAACCTTCTTGAAAAACAATTCATACACAACAGCATTTTTTTTCTTTTTTTTTGAAAAAAAGCAAACTAAATTGCAGTACAGCTCCTTATATCCAGATGCCTTTTACTATGTTTTCTTATGGACAAATCTAATGGCAGAATCTGGTGCACAGTTGTAAACTTTTCTAGGGAAAGTATTCCCTCCAAATATTGCATGCCATGAACTTTCTGCTATTAGTATTAAAGACAAATTTTAGCTGCTTACAATAGTGAGGGACTGGTCTATAAGTCTGCAAAGTGGCATGCACACCTATGGTGCTATATAAGTACATAAATAATAATTGTAATTAATGTGTCTCAGCTTCCTGATCTGGAAAGGATTAATTAGTTGAGGAGGATTAATTAGATATTGTTAGCACAGTACTTTGAAGATGTAAAGTGCTATATATATAAGTGCTAAGTACTACTGCACCGTGATTTTCATGTTCTTTGTGCTATACTTAGTAGCTTACAAGTTCTAAGATTTCATTTGATGGAATATTTGTGAAACTGGATGAGTCTGTTTTCGAGACTTTTAGTCCACTTAGTTATATTTGCATATAGTTTAACGTTAAAGCCTTGTGTAAACAGACCTGCTTCAGTTTATAATTGTTAAAACCACCAGGGTCACATTGGCAACAAAATATTTTATAGGCTTCATGGTTGCAGACATCTGGTGTACAGTTTTATAAAAATAAATACTACTTTGATGAAACTTGAACTTCTACAAACTAAATAAAGTAGTGCTAAAGAGAATTCCCAAAGGGAGGGCAATGTAGGTTTGAGTTGCAGGAGGTTTCGGAGACTCCCAAGTGTTGTCCCAGTAAGTACTAGATCACACTTTCCAGTCACCTTAAGAAAATGCCTGTTTTCTTTTAGTTACATGACATTCGCTACATCAAAATATATGACAAGAGAATTAACATACAAGTGAAGAGAGATCTGAAACTCTAGAAGTAAAACTAGGAAGTTCAGCTAAAGGTTCTGTAAAACATGAATTACCTTTTGCAACATGCTGTGAAGCAAGATGACTCATTTCAGCCCTATTTTACAAATTTGGGATAAGGATATAAGATCATTATGTGAATTCCTATTTCCTTAAGTTAAATTGCGTTACATTAGATGAGATATTCAACTGTAAAACCATATAATTCTTCCTTCTGCAGTTGCACATAGTCCTGCAAATTAACACAGTCACCACTCTCCAAAAGGCTGTATCAGAAGAAGGACAGAAATCATTTCCACCAAGTGCTATACTTACAATCCAGATCTGGAAACTCAGTACGTCTCCCTTATCCTGCTACTTATGTTGATGGGGAAAGACAACCTGGGAAAGTGCTGAGTGATTTACTAAGTCAGTGGGAAACAATGATGCCAAACTAATTGCAACAGACAAAAGGGTTTCCTTGGTACCGTCGAAAGAGCAGAGAGTATAGTAGAACTCTATTCATGGTGTGTAGATCACATCAGTGAATGTTAAAGGTAAAGCCAGTGGAAAATAACATTTGCCTTCCATTTGGCAACCTAGAAATGCCATGCAGCAATTAATGAATACCTTGATTCAAGGCTATTAACACCCTGTACTAAAGCTTGAGTAAAACATCTTAAAGCATAGGCATAATGAGGCATCTGGTCTCAAAAAGCTATCAAGAAGCCCTTTGTGACCAACAGGACAATGTTTCCCAAGGGCAATCCATCCCGCCCTAAAGCCAGTAGGATGAGATGTTTCTTCAAGGTACTTGCCTCTCTCCCCTAACTGGAGATGTCTAGGATAAACAGCCAGAGCAGATGTTTGTATTTTACATAGACAAAGTTGTGCAGGTGAACTTTACACAGATATAACTATGCCTCGTGTTGGTGGCATAACTGCTAGACTTCCTTTAGGGGAATTGCAGTGAGTCAAGTAATTAAAGAAACTTTCCATCTCTTGCCCATACAGGTTGCTGATATTTGGTGCAGACAAACTTTGCTGATTACCCTAGCTGGGTAAAAAACTCACTTAGTTCCTTCAGTCAGCACAATATAATTTTCTTGGTCTTCCTACATGGCCACAGCCTTGGCTCCAGCTATATCACTTCATGAATAGGTTAGCTACTTCTGCTACTAAACCAGAAGGAACCGTGACTATACTTATAAAACACTTCAGCCAGGGCCTGTGGCTGTCTGTATAAAATGGTGCAATGTAACTATATATGAGAAAAAAGTCTGCTTAAATATGCAAAATATGGGTCTAGTAGTCACTCAGCTGCTAACTGATGTACTTCCTCAAGTGATTTCTAAATTTGTTGTTGTAAACATGCCCCTTAGGGACTGAAAAGGACTCATGAAAAGGATGAAAAAGCAACTAATTGAAATTTCCAACTCAAAAGTTAGAAGTGAATCACAGTTGCCAAGAAAAGTTATTCCTTCTCTTTCTTGCTCTGTTAGACTCTGAGAGTATTCTGATTACATTTTTGTGATGGCTGAAAAAAAACTGTGTAGACTTCTCAGTCCTATTCCCTGTTATCCATGCAATAAGAACACCAACACAGATGTGGTTTTCCTGGTTGGAATTAGATTACATCTTTTTTCATTAAGGATCAGGGAACAGGGACTTGAATTCTCCAGTGTCTGATGAAGTATGCCGGATCAGTGTATTTTTCGGTGGGCGAGACAGTCACAGTAACTGTCCGTATACTTTTTTCTGTGTTCATTAAGAATGGAACTCAAATGCTGCTTAATTTGATGATGTGTAAGGCCACATTTCTACACCCCTTCTAGAAGCTCTTTGTATGTCACTAACTTTTGGCACACAATGGAAAGTTTGAGGAGACATCATCAGTGCTCATATCATAGGATCCAAGGGGTGTCGCCTTAGAAAAAGTGTGAGATTTGAAGTGAGACCTTCTCTCAGAAGCACAAATTAGCAGTTCTTTCCTCTGACTGGTGTTTGACAATGTTCACCACAAATTTACCAGGTTTTGGATATTCCTTTCCGTATTTCTCTGTCCTTCACGTGGGCAACAGCCTTCTCAGAGGACCTTGATGCTGCAGTTGTCCATCTTGCTGCTGAGCTTTTGTTGATGTTCTCAGTTGGCCAAGTGATGCAGGACACCAATGGCAGCTCTCTCAGGAGGCTCAGCCTGTGACTAAACTGCATTAAATAATGAATAATAAAGCATTAACTGCAATTGCTGTTTTTAACCTTCCTTAATTGAGGAACATCCGTTTAAATAATTACCTTTTTACAAACATGATTTCATCACATCTATTATCTCCATAGTTATTTCAGTGTTCAGTGGTTTGCTTTTATTTTACTTTAGATAATTTCTGGACCTCCATCTCAAGAGACCAGTATTGCAAATGACACCTCCCTACTTAAGTCTAGTAGCTTTTCCTTGGCCTCTGTCTTGAGTTTTTCAGTTTCCACCTCAATATATTTGTTTTTAATATTTTATAGTTCTTCCAATTACTCACACATGCTCATCCCTCGTACAGCGGTGCTGACATGTCTTTGCTTTGAAGCATCAGTAAGTTAATTAGGGAGATGGAAACACTGTTCAATCTGGTCTCAGTATCTGGTCTCAGTATGATACACTTTGGTTTCAAAGAGTCATGTAGAAATTATCTTATCTTTCATGATATGATCATTGTGATTTATTTCAAGTTTTACCCATTGGCGGATGTATATGTGGGTGGCAATACAGCTCACACTAACTTCTGGGGAAGAAGATTTTTAGGTGCACAGAGCCTATTCATGGCCTTGTGTGAAAGGAAGAAGCACAGGACTCTAGGAGGCAGGAAAATGTCCTCTTCCTGCATGGATATGTCACTGCATCCTTCATGTAGTCTAGCTCACATAGAAACCTTCATTGATTACTAGTCAGTAATTATAATAACCATAATTACCTAATTGGTAAGAGTATCATCGTCTTCTGTTTAAAGATTTGCATAGCTTTTAAGTTCCTGTGTGGGCTGTATTTAAAAATCAGTCATGAAATATGCAAATTCACAGGACATTTGCTTCAGGATGTCTTGAAATGAATTGCAAAACTGTAAAACTTAATCCTCAAACAAAGGCATGGAAACAATAAAAGCCAGCCTTCATTGAAATAGTGTTTGACATTTTTTTGTCAGCATATCCTAAATCTGTGGACCAACTGGCCACTTGAGGACAGGGTCAAAGTGAACACCCATCTGGCGTGGGAGAGCACCGCCACTTCACCAGTGCCAGCTTGTACCAAAATTTGACTTGTGCAGTGAAGGGAGAAAACGTCTCTCATCATCATCTCAGACCAGATACTTATGCAGTAAGTTGCACCTTGCAAACAATAGCCACCATGTTCAAGTTGTACTTTCAACTTGATTTCCAGCTAGTTTTGAATCCATGACAGATACCAAGCACATTTGAGAGATGGTTAGGATCTAATGTAAACAAATGTCATGAACATAGGCAGCTGAACAAAAGGAAACATTATAAATACTGCTGCTAAAGAACAGACTTCAGCATGAACTCAACCTTTATGAAAATGAAAGATCCTTTGTAGGAGAGGGGTATTGCTAACATCCTAACACTTTGGAGAAGCACAAGGCAAAAATATGTGGGAAAACAGGTTTTCTTTGCACCAGAGAGTGTGAAATTACTTTTTATTCCTCCCTTTTCATCAACCAGTTACAATGAATGTAACCAGTTCACCCCTTCTGGGGAAGGCAAATGCTAATACCCCCTTTAAGAGAAACAGATATGGAAGCAGAGAGATGATGTTATTTAAAAAAAACAAAATCCTGAACACTAGGTTATGACTGAGATGATCTCCAGGTATGGGGCCAGCTCCTTTTATTGGCAGTGCTAAAAGAGGTAGATTACTATAGAGCATGTGTCCTAGACATCATTTCCCTTTTCCTTCCCTAGTCAACAGTGCATCTGTTACCAGTTTGGGAGGATGCTGTACTGAGAAGCTGAAGAATCAGGACACTATTCACTGGTATTCCAAAACCACTCAAACCAGTCGTGTCCTTTTTGTACCTGTAGGCCCACAAACATTTCCAAAATTTACCTTCTTGACAGTACTTATTAAGTATGTGTTAGTGGTTGAACAATGCTATGGCTTCATTGCAAGCCAACATTTGATTACAGTTATATGAACCCTTATGTTGAGATTCATCCTTACCAAACATAGGCCCTAAAATACAGGCTTTAGTCTGAACTTATAATTTCTGCTGTCATCAATGCAAAGTGACAGACACTTCTGAAAGGTCATTCAATTTCATCATCCTAGGAAGGGATAAATCATACTATCTCAGAGGTTCCTATCTCTGTTCACTATGTGGTAGAAACTTAGCAGACTGGCTTAGCTGGGCATCTAACTTTTTTGTTGGTTATGAAATGCACAGTGTGTCTAATTAAATCAGCAATATTTTTGATATTTTTTCCCAGCAGTTCTACAAGCAGAAGAAATTCTCCATTAAGTGTGTAAGTCCCCAGAAAGCAGAAAGAGTGAGGGAGCTTTCTCTAGAGACAACCTCTGCTTGTGACCTAGCAGAAGAATAGTCTGAATTTCCCAGTCTGAACTTCCCAAAATGGTATGAAGAGGGTGCAGAAATAGAGTTACTCTATCTTTACAACACAAAAAATAGAAACCAATGCCTCCCCTTTGCTAAGTGTGGAAGCCATTCTAATTTTTTGTCATTTCTAATAACATAAGGTTTTCCCAAACACAAATGTTTTCCCTCAAAAATAATAAGGTCTCAAGAGATAACAAAAGAATATGCTGTTCCTTGTTTACTTTGCCATATAGGTTCCAGAATGAGTGCATGTATTTCAGTGGTTTCCCATGCAATAAAATACTTTGTGTGCCCATATCCCCTTAAGATTTAGGACCCTATTTCAAATTGTTAAATTGCCCAGGAAGGTGATACCACATATGGAGACTTTAATTCTTTCTATAATGAAGAAAGGGAACTAGTGTATTTAATTTTGGAATCATATTTTAGTGAGAGCAACAAGGTTTCTATTGACCCAGTAGATTCTTGTCATACCTAATTTACTGATCCAGAGTTTTGTAAAAGCAAACATATATAAATGTATAAGCTTCATCTATAATTGGGAAGCATAGATAAAAATAATTTGACATTGAAATTTACACTTAAGAAGTAGTGCACTTCTTTGCAATCAATTTTTCATTATGTTTTGGAGATCAATAGCTACAAATAAGATATAAAAACTGTATTATTGATGTGGCGCATGTCAGTATAAAATGCGCAATTTTCTATAGCATTTCAGTGGAGCAAAATTGTATTATACCATTTCCAACATTATACATATTGGTCTGTAGAGAATGATTATTAAAATCAATGTACAGTAAACTACACTTAGGGATCTTTTGTAAAATAGAGAAAGGTCAGAAAATTTATGAAGTTTTAAAAAAAAAGACAAAAGCAACTTCGTGTGTAAATACTGTTCTAAACGCCTTTTAGGTAAGGGAACTGTCCAACTCACACGATTAGGAAAGGAATGTATGGTCTCATTTGTTGGCTAGAGTGCCAACCTAGACTAAGCTGCCGGTGATTCAGGCTCTACTTAAGGGTAATGCTTTTGCCTGAAAGCTGTGACATAGATCAGATGGAGCATGATAAACTGCCACCTCTGAATACAAAGATGTATTGGTGATACAGTACAGCAGTTATGTCCACCTGCCTCAAACTGCAGTCATGTTATCACTGTTGGTCTAAGATGCAGGTCTTGAAAGAAGCACAGAGATACTATGGTTAAGTGCAAGTCGTAGGCAGAGCCTTGACTCAGCTCAGGACAGGTCACTGTCCTGGAACAACCAAAGTGAAATTAGAATCAAGGATAGAACATCCAGTGCCAATGTCTCTTTAATCCAAACTTTAATCCAACTAACACGTTATATTGCCTTCCTGATTCAGGGTGTCATTGCAGTCACTGATGTCTTCCCATCACAAGACAGATGCAGAAAGAGATGAATCTGGTATTGTTGAATAAAAGACACGATAACTACAATAACAATTTTTTTTTCTCTTCTTCTCAGAGAATGATAAAACAATTTGGAAAGAGAAATGGTTTAACTTCAGAAAAACAACTGGTGAACCTTTTCAAGTGTGAAGACTGTGGAAGTGATGCTGGGAAATTTGGAATCATTTTTGGTAAAGGAACCATAGAGGTTTTGAAAGGCAAGACATAGGAGGAATAATAAAATATATGGAAGAAAATCTGACCTCGGATAAAATAGTGAAGAATCATTTCTGTGGATTGCATTGAACTATATTCAAAGGCAAAGAGAATAACTATTCATTTCATAAAGAAAAACTTTCACGTGTACCTAGTTTCCAGTGAAAATACTCTTTAGGATTAAAATGTTTTGGAGAAGCAGTTGCGTTCATCTTTGTTATTTCTTTCCTCTCTTTCCCACCTCTCAGACATATTCCAGAGTACATAACAAATATTATACTGAGCAATTAATGAACAGCTTTAGCATTTACTAGATCAACAAATTTAGTAGTAAATATGTAGACTGCTTCTCTCTGGCAGTTCACCATGTCATAACCATAATTGTGTTGACTTAACCAATATAATACTTGATGACATTCTAAATACAGTTTTCTTTCTTTTTCCAATAGACTGCTTTCCAAGGACATCGGAAAGAAGGATACTACAAAAATAGACCAACTGAGGAAAACAGAAACTCTGTTTAAAATAGATCATTCTTTTGGACCTCATTCATTTCTCCAAAGTATTCTTTAAGAGAAGGTAAATCAAACACAAAATGTGTGGGTTCAAAGACAAAAGTTCTTCATGGAGATGACGATGCTTAGATTTATGAGAAGGTTACCCATAGGTATACTTCCTTCCAATTCTAGTGGCTCCTGACTGAGAGTCAAAATATCTCTCATTTTCATTTCAGTGTCAGTAAAGAGGTAAGACTGATTATTCAGGTGATCAGTATGAACTCTTCTGTGCTGCTGTCAAAATTGACTACTACATGCCCTGTGAATCCTGGAGTTCATCCTTTCTATTGAATTAACTGTCTCCTTGTGATATTCAGACAAAAAATGAGTCTAACCTGTACACTGACAATACATGTTAGTTAACACACTAAAAACCATACCTCTGTTCAACATGAGCAGTGGTTTGGCCCCAGTTTAGGCTTAGAGAAAAATCTGAAGGAGCTGGCATACAATACAGGGCTCTATTATTAAAATTTCTACAAACAGTTTTAGAAATGTTGCTGTGTTGACCGATTTAGACAAACTGGATAAATATTTGTTAGACATTACAGAGCCATCATTACCATAACATTGGTAAATAGCCTCATTTTAATGCACTTGAAAATGTTGCCTTGTACATTGATTGAGGAACTAACAAGAACATTTGAAACAAAGCACAGATCGACATCACAGCGATTTTCATTAAAAGTGAGATGATTTGTTTAGATGTGCCACTGTGAATGTTAAAAAGCGACTCAGAAGAACTGAACATAAATTTTACTATCATCTTGCAGTAGGTTTACCTGCTAAAGTGTTAGGATTTTTAAATGCTCAGCCTACGCACCGCATGAAAACTGAATGCTCAGCTAACTCCTATTCCTCCAATCCTGCCTGCTTTCAAAGCTCATTTACAGTCTCCTCCTTCTTCCAGTATACAATCTTCCCTCTACTGTTTTCATTCCTTCTCTCCTTTTAAATTTCTTTATTGTCTTCTACTGCATCTTTTCTCCAAAGATTTTGAAAGCTATGTTCTATTTCCAAAATCCTTTGCTTCTAACCCTTTTGCACACTTCCTTTCCTTTGTTTTTTGCCCCTCAGCCATTTCTTGTTGGTTCACAGTGTTTATTCTCAACATAAGAACTCCAAAGTTACAAAAGCAAGGAACTCTACATGCATGATTAAAGGTGGACGTGGCATCATCATGCTTCCCAAGGATAAAAAGCACCAGTGAAGACTGTGGGTCCACTGGAGTCAGTGGGAGCTTTGCCATAATTTTCAATAAGACTATGGTTTCACTTGGTATGATAATCAGTCTGACTAAAGTCAAGATCCTTGCTGTTTTGATCACAACTAATCATTTTCTGTCATACTAGATGATAAACTTTTTTTATCTGAATATCTCAGCACAATAAATAAATAAATAATATTTAGTTTCATTTTCAGTTCTAAAAGGCTTCCCATATTTAAGTGTTTCCAGTAAATTATACAAAATATTGGTATTGTGCTTAGCTGCAAACACAAAACCTTCCTTTTCTATAAAGTCACTTTTTCAGCTCATTTCTCTTTTGTTAACACAAGATATTTCAAAAAGTTCATTTGCTGCAGCCAAAATTAAAGGATATTTTACAACTCTTATTTTTACGTGATTCCAAAAAACTTCTCTTTCAAGAGAAGATAAAAGGAAAGCAGACATGCTAGATAGGAAGCACAATGTATAAGCAGGTCTACATGAAAAATTTCTCAGTACTTGCTGAATCTTTTCCTTTCCTCACAGTCAACATCTTTTGTCATAGTCGTGAGAAACTTAGGAACCATTGTAGATGACTCAAAATTGCGTCTTTCAGTGCCTGTATTTTCTAGATCTGCCTACCAATGAAAGCAGATAGTTATGTCTATGTATATAATATATCACACCACCTGGGTGATATGATTGCAAATTCTAGTACCCATAGAATATGATGTATATTTTTCACTATGTTGTTATTCACAAGGTTTAGCAAGTAAGAATTTCCTTCACGAAATCGATACGTCCTTGTATGTGGAACTAAACTTCTAAACTTGCTTTTTCAAAAAGTATGTTTTCTATCTATCTGAGTCAAAGGAAAGAATTATTCTTTCTCTTTGGTTATGTTAGAAAATATCTGACTAATAACACAAAGCTGCATACAAACACAAGAGATGATAAAATGCCAAGTGTTTGCAGTAGAGTCAGGTTCCAGGAAAATGTGTATTTCACTAGGATGGAGGAAAACTAGCAAACACAGAGTGGAGTCTTTGATTCAACTGTAGATCTCACACAGTCTTTAAAAAACTTCTGTGTTAAAAACACATTTTATAAATGTTAATGACTTATTTTCCTTTGCCAGTTTGATGTGATTAGCTATAATGCATTTGCAGATTGCCACTGAATGGCAGAAATCTGCTGACCCTTGGGGTAAACAGAACAGCCATTACTCTAATATGTAATGATCCAAACCATAACTGGTTTATTCCTTTATTTCTACTAAAGCACACTCTGTGTATTTTGTTCCTTCTCAATATACTAAAATTGCACCTGTTTCATTACATTGTTATTGAATTGGATGTCTTTTCACTGGTTAAAACTCTCTTCCACTTAATATGGAGTCTGTGTGAGACGTTCAGCGCCCTTGCAAACCAGACTGACAATTGTTGTTCCGGACTTGACCAAAGGATGGCCAGGCAGAGGAGCTGCATCAGTTCCACTGAAATAGCTTTTAAGCAGTATAAGTTTAACATTATCACTTTTATGAGCAGGCAAAATATAGATATAGATGTATGTTACTCCTCTGTTCCTTTCCTTCTGTCTTACAGGGCATGCTAAAGGCTGGTGGAGATATGCAGATGCACAAAGGTCCGTTCACTGCTCAGGTCCTGTTTTGCAATTTTGAAAGTCTTGTTCATTCCTCCCCAAAACAAGGCGGAGTCTGTCTCCCTCATCTTTCACTTCATTCTGATTTTTACTTCACTGGAGTAAAATAAGAGTAATGCCATTAAAGCAAATGGATTCTGGTTAAAACTCGTACTAGTGCAAATCTTTGGGACTTCATCAAACTGTGCCTGCCCCTTTAGGACAGGAGTTGAGAGCAAAGGTTCAGTTCTACCATTACTCCTTCCTGGTTACCAGCAACTGGTTCAAGTCTCAAGCACAAGAGTAGGGCTATTTTAGTTGCTGGCCATTAATGTACTCTGGTACTGGAGTATTGCGTTTCTCTTGGTCACACCCCACACAGTCAAATTAGACTGTAGTATTTCTTTGGGCAACATGGAAGACATAGCCTTTTCATGACTGTAAGAAAACCAGGGCTGCAGGATCTGTGTCATGATGCTAGAGAGCGGAGATTCACGCAGATGCATAGCAAGTATAAATCCTTTCTGTTACACCGGATGAAATGTAACTTCAGTGGTAGTACAAGCTCAGAACTGACATTCTGTTCAACGGGATAGTGAGCAAAGGCTTTACATCTCAGGACTTCTGCTCTGTATTCATCAAGCATAGCCTAAGACCGGTCCCAAAGTTCAATTTTAAATACAAGGGACCAAACACTGTTTTCATTTACACCAGCGTAAATGTGAGCACTTTGGTGGTCTCAGCTGCGTAACTTAAGAAGCAGTGCTGGAATAAATGGGATCAGCACTTACCAGAATGGAGCCACTTCTCCCAGCATTTCAGCAGCAACTGCTTTAAAATCTGTGAAGTTACACCAGTCTAAAGCCCACAGAACAAAAAGCATAATCAGCCCCTTATTGCTCATAACAATTTTCAAATGCATTCCTAAACTTTGTGTAGGGTCTCTCAATGCCAGTATAGCTTGTCAACAACATTTTGGGACATATGTAACAACAAATGTTTAAACAGGTCTTTCCATACAACAGAGGCATTAAAAAAACAGTATGTCCTTGCAAAAATTCTCTCCTTCATTTTGAATCCAAGAATCTTAATCCTCCTTTCAGAGCAGGGGAAATCAGAAAAACTCAGCTGATGTCAAAGAGGTTACACTGAGGTAAATCTTATGTAATCTACCAAACAAATAAAATTCAGAAGGTCTGTGATCTTCCCATGTGATCTGTATTACTATCTGACATGTTCATGTTGGAAAGAAAGTGAAAATCCTTATACACCCCAAGATGGACTGCATTCTGAGTTTCAAAATGCAGTTTCAAAAAGATAATTAACCATTTTCTTTGGAAAGCAACTAAAATATCCGGTGGCATATTTATGACTCAATTAAACATTTAAAATATTGAACAAGCTTAGTAATTATATTTTTGGTTTAAACACTGAATATGGCTATGTCAGAAAATACCTGCAGTCTCTATAGATTCCTGACAGGATTTGTTTTTCAGTTTTGGTGAAAAAGCTATTCTTTGTAAAATATTCCCACACATGCCTAAGTTTATTTCTCAAAGCAATACCACAAAGGATATGACCTCTTTACTCCTAGTAACCTTTCATGGTGCTGAATTGACTTGGACATTGGTGCCAGTCAACACAGCTTGATTTGCTATGGTAAGAATAAGATTATATCTAACAGACTATGTCATTTCCAGGTTCAATAGGCACAGATTTAAAACTAGTCCTCTCTTTGACCCTCTGGATTCTCTTGAACTATTGCACCTTCTTTGACAATGTTTGTGAATGAATGAATTCATGACGACTCAAGGTTATTTTAATGATAATGGTAATGCGCTCACAAAGGAAAAAGGAAAAGTCTAGTAGTACTGGCACTAGTGCTTCTTCACCACAGCCGACTTCCTTTTTGACAGACTGACTGTGGAGTGAATTCCTGTTTATGGTCAAAGGCTGAAAGCTGTTGTGTGTCTGCAGCAGCGCCGCTGCTACTGATCTGTGAACATGACATGCCTGATAATATTGCATTGCCATGGCAACAACAAACACGGGGCAAAATTCTATTAGCTGGAGTGACTCACTGAGTCAAACAGATAATGTGATGGGCCTGGCCAACTGCCCAACAAAGGCTTATGTGAAAGTTGTGATGAATTAACTTCGCCTTGTTATGTCTGTTTTTTGTATAAATTCTCTTCTCGCTAGTTATTAAGTCCTCATATTTCTGGTGGTTGCTCAATATATACATATCACTGGGAAATACTTCAGCAGCAATTAGCCAGTCTGATGCCTAATATAGGGCTTATGCTGCTTTGTTTTAGAGACACATTTTTTCCTTTTCTTCCTTTTTCTTAATTTCTCTGCAGGTGATTTATATGAAAAGACAAGTGCATTGTTTCCCTGAAAAAAAGACCCCAGTCCCCTCCAAAATATTTGACAGTGTCTGAGAGGTGGGTGTGGCTTGGCACAGCTCTGCGTTTGCTTATGTATTCATATGAGCTTCTTTTTTAAATAGATGTTCCACAGGGCTGCTCTCTAATCTGTAGGAGAGAGTAGAAAACCTGTACCAGGCATCATCTATATCTCACTTCTAGTATTTTAGATCACTGCCACTTCATTAACCACAACTGAAATGAGGGGGGGCCAGATTATGTTCTCTATCATCACCATACAAGTCAGAAGTGGTATCTCTGAATTCCAGTCATTTCAGGGGACCGACTAATAAGCAGCAGTAATCCAGGTATCTGCCCATGGACCTTCACCGTCACTTCTAACGTGAAAATATCAAAGCAATAGAGTCAAGTTGCAACTGGCAGTCACCAAAAAGGAAGCTTTACCCAGAAAATAGGTGACTGGCCCTGCCTCCCCACAGCATCCCTGGCGCAACCCCCTCTGCAGAGAAGTTCCCATATGAAAGGGCAAAAGGTCAAAGCAGACTTTAAGGTCACAAAGTGAAGAAAATCAATATAAGAGACCAAAAGACAGCAGGGGGCACTAAGTACTTGCAGCCCTTCATCCCTGGAAGAGAAATCCCAAATAAAGGACCCCAAAATATGGAGCTTTAGTGCTTCAGCACCAGGTCTGAACGGGACAGCTTGCAATTGTGGTACATATGGAGCAGGGTACTAACCCAAAAGAAAAAAAGTCCACTAAAACTAAGAATACATTAGTTTTCATGCTCAAGGACCATGCTTTCCTCCTTTGTGGCAGAAAAAAACCCTGCAGAAAAGGACAAAAGAGAAGAAATGCAACTGTCTTTAAGTCATCATCCTGAGATTACTGTGTTTAGGGTTTGGGGTGATCTCCCATTTCTGACACGTTCACACACACACACACACACACACATATATACACCATGAGGTCAGACTGTGAGACTCCCTGCATTTGGAGGACATGAACACAGAAGATTGTACTTCTGCCCAAATTTATCATTCTCCTTTTTTTTTTTTTTCCCTTTTGTTCTGTGTCCTAGAGATGCCTCATTAGGTCATACTGCTAGGATTTTCCTGAGGCACAGTTAAGGCTGCCGCAAGACCTCCTATGCAGACAGATTTCCAAGCTTGTATGGAGAGCTATGAGAAAGTTAATGTAGACATGGGCATAGTTAAACCTACCACGAATTTTCTGGAATGAAGTCTGGTCTGCTGGCTTCTCCATGCTGCTCTCTTCCTGACAAGAGGAGATGCAAAAAGAAAAGGTGGTGTGACCTTGGAAAATAGCATTGCCTTATTGACAAAATGGTGAGATCTACATATCCAAGGCTACTTTTAGTATGCAGACGGTATGATATTTTCTGGTTTTAGGCTAAGGGCCTGAACTGTACCTGTGACACACTTACCTGAAGGCTTCAGCTTTAGTTATCGTTATCTCCTGATCTATTTGTGAATTTAAGGGAAAACCCAAAGAGACTAACCCACACTTTTTTTTCACCATTCTTACCAGAGACTTCTTGCTCCAAGGCCATAACTTGTTTGACCTAGAAACTGCCTTCAAGAAAAAAATATCCAATCTTGATTTAAAAACTTAATGTGACAGAGAATGCATGACTTCCCTAAGCAAGATGTTTAATTACTTTCTTCTAGAAATAAGCACTTCCCAGGTCTATAAAGTTCCTTCTAAAACTGTACCACTCCCCAAGCAGTGTAATTTAAAATAGCCATTTTATCTGACCTGTTGAATAATTTGCTTGAAAATGTCCTTTCTGCCTTACGGCTCAGAGTCTGAGAAATATATCACAGCTATTTCACAAACATAGATTACATTAAATTATAACTATTTTTTCCTATTAAAAACAACTATATAACTTCAACTTCACTCCAAGCTGTTAGATAATGATCTTATCTAGGTCACAAACGTGCTGAAATAAAGTAGCCAGAGAAGAGTTTGTTTGAACTGCTCCTTCTTCCTCTAGGCTGAGAGATAAATGCATAAAAAGGAAAGTTCCAGCAACTCTAATAGGGAGTCTCTCCCTTCCATCCCCACCTGCAGGCTCACTGGGGAATTTACAAGTGATCCTAAAGATGTGTCTTCCTAGGTTAAAAGCACCCCAGCAGAGGAAAGTTAATAATTGAGACCTTGATCATTCTATTCAGAGACCTACAACAGCATCAGGCAGTGTTCTTAGCTGTGGTGGGGATTTTTTTAAACATAATTAATACACTTTTCACACATCTTAAATATTGGTTTAGCTAGTCCCTTATTTCACTTAGTCCCAGAATCACAGAAGCTACTGCTACAATGCAACAAGAGGCTAAGAGCTCAGTGCTTTCAGCAGACCCCATTAATTGTGGGGACTGTTTTAAATCCAGAATTCTCTGCCTGCCTCTGCTGCCATCCTGGTCCTGCTCTTCTGAAAGCATTGCTGACATTTAATTAAGTTGATACAGAGAAGACAGCTTCCATTGCTGTCCTAGGAAGCTACAGATGCCGGACAGTAGTTTGGCTACCTGGATGGAAAACCTATCTGGTTACCTTACAGAAGCTATTAAATATATTTAAAGATATTTTTTTTATCTAATAAAATATAATCCGGATTTTAAAAAACCCAAACAACTTTTTAAAAAATCTGAGATATTTCCCTTTAAAAATAACCATCTAATGAAAACAAAAACATAGCCATAGTATCCGACTATTTGCTAATCAGTCAATGATTGTCAAGATTGAGAATATAAGAGGTAAGTACAGGTAGGTAGCCCATACTAACCAGAAGTAACCAGAGGCACTGCTGTCACAGAATCACCACCAGACTTTGTCATTGTTGAGTGATCAAATGCCAAAACCCTGTATTTATACAGTGAATTTAGGGTTTCTTCTTTCCAAAACCAGATTAGGAGCAGCGTGGGGTTTTTTTATGTAGCTTTTAGTTATTTAAACTTGCTGAATGTGAATCAGCTTCAGCCTTGAGCTCTTTTTGTTCTCTATTGTCTTTTGGGTCTTCTGGAGTCCTTAGAGAAGGCAGTTGGGATTGACTCGAGGAATGCTGCTACAACAGGTGTCATGCCACTCCTCCACAGCAAAGTTTGTATTTTGCAGGAGGAAGGCCACAGTGCACCATACCTGGAAGGACTGGGACTGGAATCTTTTTGGGTTTTGACAGATACCGTGTTTTGTGAGATATACATGGTGATGGAGAGGGAGTCGCAAATTTACCACCTTTTTCTTGTATAATTGGAGATACTGCTTTGCTGAAGAGCATGTAAGTATAACCAGGGTGTGTTGCAAAGTTACACCGAAACACAGCTACAAGATGCACAAGTAAGCAGAATGGAAGGGGGAGAAAGCATCTTCCTTAGAGATCCTCCTCCAAGCATCTCACTAGACCTGTGCTGGCAGGCAGAGGAGCAGCAGCTACCACTCTGGTGGTGTTGTCAGCACAATGTCCAGTGTCACTTGGGTTTGCTCCAGCAAATTAATGGCTCCCGAGGCACAGCTGCAGCAGTCTAGCGCTGGTTCAGATCCTGGCCCTGTTGTGGGACAGCATTATCACCCTCTTCTTTTGTTGGCTGCAGGCAAGTCATCCTGCCCGGATTTTTCTTTTGCCCAGGGCTGGTAAATACAAAGCTGAATGCCTGCTGGCTCCATACGTGCCACTGCGTTCGACCATGCGCAGCTGCCTACCGAAGGGTGCAGGAGGCCGGGAGGTCAGCTCTGAATAGCAGCTTCAAATAGTTTAAATAAGCTAAGTACTTCAACACTTTAGTATTTATCCCATTTTCAGTCCAAACACCCTCGCTTGAACTTCTCAGTTGGCTTATTTATGTTTTTATCATTTTTTCTTCTTTGCTCTTGGAATCAAACCAAGAGAGAGAAAGATTTATGAAAAAGTGTGAAAAAAAGCTATTGTTAATTTGTCTAACCAGGCAAAAAAATGTCAGGAAACAGATTTTTTTTTTTATACAAAGTTTTCAGTCCTGCCTATGTAGGAATGTTAGGGCAGTTTTTGAATAAGCTTCTGAATGCCTGAGACTTGTTTGAATACAATGTGAATGCTAAACTACATGCATTTCGCCCATCAGTAGGTGAGAAGGATCTAAAAGAGAATAATTCAAAGCATAATTAAGAAACAAAAAGTTTCTGTTAATCAGTTTGCCTTCCCCTCACCCCAGGTTACATTTTTCCTAGCTGTTAATTAAGCTCTGCCAAAGTTACTAATCTTGATGAACTTTCAGTAGTAGGGAAGCATAAGGTTACTGGTTATGTTTTTTCATCTATACCGTCTGAATATGCTCAGACAAGTTCATTACTTCTCATCATTTTCTGCTTCTTGTTTGGATGCACACACATCCCTGGAAATTAATTATGCTGGAAGATAGCAAAACATTGGGCTGAAGTACATTGGTTTGGTATGTTATATAGAATGTCAACAAATCAGATTTACATACAGCAAAACATGCCTAGAGCAATGTTTTAATATACTCCTTTTTTCTGAATTTCACAAATCGTATGTTTTCCATTTTTTAATTAATAAATTATCAGGGATGCTCATGAAAGTCGGCAAGTAATAACATTGCCCAAAACTAGACACAGTGTTGATTAGACATAGCTCCTATTTCTCATGCAAGTCTGTCAGACAATGCACCTGATACTGAAGGGAGCCTGGCCCTCGGAAGTTGTGCTGGGGCAGATGCACGGCTGAGCTGAACTGTAACAGATTATGCAATCCTTCAGCGTATTTTAAACAGCTGGTATGGGGCAGAAGCTGTCTTTTCTTTGACGGTTCAGTCCCTTTTAGGATCCCAATTTGTGCCTGGGACTACTACGTGACACAAGAGCAACATCAACAAAGCAGCTGCCTAAAAAGCAATCAAACTTGTATAATTTAAGCAATGTTCTGACCCAGTTCTCAGAGATAAGCTGTTATCACACTAAACCCTGGTGCCAGCCCAATTTCAGAAAATTTCCATCTTCTCTATTTTTAGTTTAAATATAGTTAGAAAGATGAGTTTATTTTAAAATAAATACATCTGAAATATATAAATAGAGCAAAGAAGGCGCTGCGCCCAGAATAGCTTTACCATGCTTGCAAAGTTACATTTTCATTTTAATGAAAAAATAACATTAAATAGATGGTAACATTTGCTTGTTGGGAGATGAGAACAATAATACCACAACATTGTATTATTCAGTGGTAGTAAAAGGAGATTGCCTCCTTGGCTGTCTGGTGTGGTGTCTATTCTGACATCACCAACAAATCAGAGAGGCCATTGTAGAAGATTGTGAGATGTTTTCAGATGCAGTAGTCAGGCAAGTCAAGTCACTGCCATGTGTCCAATGCTAGATTTTTCCTTGACACAAAACATAATGAAGAGGACTCAGCAATATACCTAGACTAGGAATAAGGTAGTGGTGCTTTTTTTCATATTCTCAGGAAATCATGCTGCAGAGATCAGAGAAATTCATCCTGTGTGGTGTTCAGCTACCATCCGATCTAGTGAAATCACCTTTAAATCATGAAGTGACAAAAAAGAGATTTGTACACCTAAATTTTTTTATGTCCTCAAGGGAACCTGATTTTCATAAAACATTGAACAATCTTTTTTGGAATATCTAATCTATCTAAGAAGACCCTAAACCAAAGCATCCAAGTTACTAGTCATTTTCTAAATGCTTTGCGTATAAGAAGGTGCTGGATATCAAGTCTGTGATAGACAAGATTGATCACATTGAAACTTCTTGTATGCTTAACATGACTCATGCATATTGTGTTTTCTTGCACAGTTTTGATCTGGTTTTTGCTTTCATTAAAGAATCTGATGGAAAAATTCTGGGACGCGAACTGCAATTCCTTATTGATGCTCTTAGGAACCTTATGTACTAGTTCTCTATACTATGCTGCATTTGTTCCTATTTCTTTATGAGATGCATCTTACCATAGAGCTACATTTCAGTTCCTGAGAGACTTGGACTCTTACCTACCACTTGAATGTCTACTGAGTACATATAGGCATCTAGTAGTCTACAGCAGACCTGAAACTGAATTTGTAGTTGATCTTGGAATGAGGTGATGGAATAGGTTCAAAGGGCAATAGGAGACCTCTGGTTTCTGACTGTATTAACAGAAGATTCAGCAGTGGTAAATGACAGGTAGATCATTGTATGGAATATGAACTCCAAAATTACAAGCATATTCCATGAATTAAGAACATGCAAACTATGCAAGCATTTTGCCTTAAAAGGATCTGAAAATATGGACCTACATAAGTATTTTGCCTGACAAGAACAATTTAATTTTTGTACTAGTAATGGTATTAATTACGTGTCTGACTACATTGAGAAAAATATAAATTTTAATACAGTGTACAAAGGTTGTTGGTTTATCTTAAAAATAAACAAAATGGAAATTTTGATCAAGATGTTGAATACATTAAGCCAAGATGTCTCTTCTTGTAACAGATGATGATATTTTTATGTACCCACTCATAAAAATGTTACAGATATCTAAAAAATAAATATATTAAATACAAATAGAATTTAGTATGGAAGGTAATTTTAAATATTTGATGATATAATTAAGGATTGTTAATGTTCTTTATTTTCAGATTAAAAATTCATAAGGATTTTCAACCTTTTCATCTTTATTAGACAATGTGTTAGTGATCATTACTTGTTTCATATATTATAAACATTTCATGAATAGCAACTATTTAAAATGATAATAAAAAAAGCCTTTTGCTTTAATTGTAATGACTGCAGTGCACGGAGATATTACATTGTATGCGGTTACAATGCAGATTATGCCATTATTTCTTCTGCGTATTCTTTACTTCAGAAACACAGATATGGGTTTTCCATTTTAAAAAAAACTAAATACTTTCTCTGAATTGTCTTAAAATGAAAAAGAAATAAATTTCCTTAAATTCATATTTGCCAAAAACACCTATTTTCCTTGGGATCATTTGACTACTTTGGTATGGAAGATGCTTTGGAAAAATGCTCCAAAGGCACTTAGAAAAAGTCAGTTGAGAATATTATCTTCTACACAAGGAACTTGGTGACTGAGAGGATCCCTGCAGCCCAGATGAGCCTTTTGCTAAGGAAGGATTGCAGAGTTGCATGTACAGTATCAATGCCACTTGCACCCTGGAATCTCTGCAGAGATGACTAGGAGGAATTTGGTTAGGCTGAAACGAAAGCATGTCTGAAATAAGGGAGAGTTCTGCTGAGTCCAGACCATCCCTAGTATCAGACTCTCTGCCAGCGACATAAATTGGTGTAAACCAGGGACCAGGGGGCAGGAGGTAGCTTGCCTGCGTTCTTCCTTCCCACTGAACCACAGCTGAGGATTTTGAAATACACAAAGAGGCATGATTCTATGATTCTATGATTGTATAATCTTGTGTCCCTAATTTTTCTGGGTTTTTTTAAATCATACATTCTATATTGTATTTATTTATATTATATAAAATAAAATGATTCTAGTATGATTAAAAGCTACAGCACACCTATTTCCCAAATTGAACCCTGCCACTTTCTTCAGGTAAGAACTGATAAAAATTCTTTCTGCCCTTCATCAAACTCTTTTACAGTTTCTCTTCCCTTCCCTACATGGTGCAGGAGGTCTATCAGCCTCTCCTGTGTCACATTTGGCATTTGTCTAAAGTTAAATCTCTTGATTTATAAATAAGATTGCTTGGGAGCTGTGAAGGCAGTCCTACCTTGCTAGGTAGCTCTGGTGTATGCTTAGAAAACAACAGTGGAAAAGCCCTATAACATCATGAAATTTAACTATGAGTTCTAAGATTTCACAGCTTTTCACAGAAAAAGCATTTTTCCCCTTAGATGGCCCTAGAAGAAGCTATGCTCATATATGATCATATTGGCAGAAATGGGAGGAGGTTGAATTAACCTTTCTATCAGTCTCATGTTTCATGTGTAGCAAAGGGAGGCAAAAGTGCTGTGGGTTTCCTTCCAGAGATGTCCTAACAAATCACCAATGAGGGGATAATTTAGAAGCAATCTTCAAGGCAAGTGGGAAAAAGAGAGTTAAAGCAAGGGGAGAAAATAAAACAATGAAGAACATTATATGCATTTTAATTTCAAAGTCACTTTTACAAAGACTTCTCTTGCTTTTATGACTTCTTTTTCTGTCTTGGGATCTTCCTACTCTTTTCTACTCATATTTTCTTTTTTGCACTGTGTGTTCATGAAAGAAAGGTGAGGGCAGGAAATTGAAATAGACAAAAATATATATAAATGAAGAAAAAAGGGAAGGAAATTGGAACACAATTTTGTTGCTCAGAAAAATTCCAGAATAACATTTACTGTAACATTTTCAAGTAAAACTGTAATCTTTTTGAACATTTTTTTCCTTTCAAAAGTTTTTCACAAATTGTAAAGATTTTTTTTTTTGCCAGGAGAAGAGAAAGAGCTCTTAATGGGAATTTGTATTTTTATTAACAGATAAAACATACAGTCTTCTAGATTTTCCATGTTAGAGTAGAAATGCCATGGCCTTAACCATGAAAACATGCCTTCTAAATCCTTCTGTCTTCTCCGTTTCCCAAAAGCAGAGCTCAGGCATTATATTCTCACAACTTGGTTTGATTTGAACAGTGTACATCTTGTACTCCTCACTGACTTTGGACAGGCCATTTTGGATAGGGACTATCTTCCCTAGCTTAGATTTTTAAGTCTAAGGTAAGCATCTAAGCTTCATTCGTGGCCACAAATAAAAGCCTCCAGAGGATAATTAGTCTCATCCTAAAATCAGTGGCTAAAAGACACTGGATGAATTATTTCCTATAACATTAAATTGAGCCTAGGGTGATTTTCCAGAGCTTACATGTCTATCTTTTAGTCAGCTAAAGTTAGTCAAGATGACTCCCACTCATAATTTCTCTGTGTCTCAGTTTCCTCCTCAGTACAAAAAGAGATCATATTTCCCTGCTTCCCTGGGATGCTAGATGCCTAAGTTAATTAAAGTTTGCAAAGCAGGTTGCATTTGTTGGGTAAAGGTGTTATATAAATGCAAAGTATGACAGACAGACTGATTGATTGAGTTAGATAGGATAGCTATTGTTTGGCATGCCAAAGTAGTATGGATGCCAGATGACATTATCTGAAAAAATCAGAATACAGAAGTCAATGAGGTCTGGGCTGAGTTGAGCCACAGAAGGTACTCCCATCAAAGGGAGTGAAGGTTTAGCTGTACCATCATCCAAACTCAGAGGAATTCAAAAGTTTGCCTATTTTTGTTACCACACTTAATTTGCCGGATTTACAGAGGAAAATATTATGAAAAATTGGTGAGTTTTACTACTTGTACATCCCTGAACTCATCTTTATGCACAGTTTTAGAAAATGTACAGTATTTCTTATTCTGTGGATGGAGTATATCGTTGTTCTTTTGATGTTTTATCATATTGAGTGTATGAAGGGAATCATGGTTTCAACTGTCAAATGTAAATTTCACTTATGGCGCTGATGGTGCCTATAGGATAATTAAATATGCATTATATAATGCCATATATAATTCACTATTAAGTATATAAAATTATTGATTCAGTAAAAGGTCAGCAAACACAGAAATATGATATGATACAAAAAAGACTATCAAAGAGCTTAAAATGAGTTTCAGTGGAAAAAAAGAAAATGATTATATATGAAGATGAAATTAAAAGACAAGGCCTAAAGGTTTTGTAGAATGTATGTATATCTCTGAAGATAACAATAGTCAAATAGCCTTAGTCAACAGTCTGATCATTTCCACACAGGTAAGGGACAAAATGGAAACAGGCAATCATTTGCATTGCTCCTTGTTACTGTCTCATGATAAAAATAAAATTATATCTGTGTACGTCATCACAAGACTGTGATGTTTCTCCCCAGTGACCTAAAAAATAAATTGCAGTTGGCTTTGTGCATTGGACAAAGTCATCTGACATACAGCACAGCTAGAGACCAATATAATCATAAACGTAGGATGACTCTCCATACATACACTGCACACAAGTAAATACTAATACATAATGTACCTGAATTGAGGAAGCCTGGGACAATGTTTACGTAAAGCTGCAAATTAATTTTTCAGTACTTTTAGCCTTTATCTTGGCCTTGATTTTTTTTGACAACTAATTTGGATTTCTCTTGATATACTTGCATATGCTTACAGAACGTGTGAGGACAAAACTTTAGCTAATTGTTCCCTAGTTCCATCCACAAATGCACCACTGCACCTGTATTTCACAGTTTAAAGGTAGCACTCAGGCCTTTCTGTAGCTACCATCACAGGGTGGATTGCATCCTTCACCAGTGTCTAAGGAGGGATTCACAAGTCATTCCTTTCACTCAACTGTGTGTCTGGTTGGGGAATGCAGTAGGTTACCAAATATTGTTTCTGGCCTCTGATTGGGGGAGAGACCTTTTGGAAACAGAGAAATGTGAATGACAAATATTGAACAGCCTGTGGCAAGCAATGAATGATGCACGTCTGGTCCATTTGCTTATGAGAGTGGTGGAGGAATCTTGAGATTTGTAAACTTTTTCTTGAATTGACTTTCTGTTGCCTGGATACTAATGTAAAATGTCTAGTATGGAACAATAAACAACCAGAATCATTTCATGCATTTGCAAGTGTATTTGTAAGTTATTTTTAATTATTATTGTCTTTTCTGCTCTGTTGCAGATCCCTTGCTATTTCCTGTGTATTAAACAACGACAACAACACACTACCGCTAGATTAAAGAGATGAAAGCAGACTTTTTCATTAAGGCTCAAAAGCTAAAGGTTAGCTCAGGCTCCAACAGTGAAAACCTGCATGCATTGTAATAAAGGATAAAACATCCTCTAACATCCACATGATAAAGTACACCCTGGCTGCACAGCAGAGCTGTGGAGGAACACATTTACAATAAGCATAGGGACAGGTACAATAAACTGTTTGGCTTCCTCCAAAGATGTTATCAAAAGATTCTTAGCCAGTCAATTCCAATCAGAGAGCTAAACACGCAAGGCTTGTGTGTGTTCCAGACGACTTCAGATGGGTTGATAGTAAACAACACTGCTCTCTACAATCTGAACTGTTCATTATGACTATTACCAGTCAATGGTAACAACCTTGCAGGGAAAAGTGTATACAGCTTCCACTCCACCTTGTGAAAAATAATGCCCATCTTCTCACAAATTCTTAAAATGTACATGTCAAAAAAAAGTGCTTGCAGGAGGGTAAGCGCTTAATCAATTCCAGAAACAACATCCAGAAGTTCATACCAGCTTTCTGCAAACATACAAAATCCTCTGCAACATGACAATATTGCTTTATCTTGTATGTTTTGAACATAGAGAACACAGGTTTTTTATAAATCTGTATGGCTCACCACCACAGTGAAATATATATATTTAGTAGTAGCTGCACTGTGCTGGTTTGGTCAGGATTAGGTTACTAAGATGCTGAGATCAAACTGAAGGACCTTCTGCAGAGGATTATTGCAACTGTAGAGATTTGACTGCAGCTATCATGATTTACAGCAACTGAATTTCCATCCATGTTGTTCTCTAGGCTCAAATGTTTCTTACCCTGTATTAGCTCAGAAAGATTTTTCATTCCCTCATTTGCAGGACACATTACTATGCCAGTTTTCCATGCCATTGCAGATTACATTTGCCTGAAAAGATCACTACTATCTAGTACATATTTTATATATCAGTTGTCAAGTAATAGTCTTCTTAGGAAAAGCATTTGATAAAAAAGGAGAGACTTTGGCTTTTGTACTAATTACACATATACTCTTTAACTTCAAAGAAATGCTATCCACTCTACAGGATTTTCTAAGGGCTTCAAAAAAAGGCCTTCTGTTCATTTTGAAACCACCTAACACAGTGGTGCTTGTTTCTAATTGGAGCTTCTGGATGTTACCACACTTATAAAGTGATGCTAATAACAGCCGTAGTAAACAAAAGGTCTAAAACCAGTTCACAGCACAACATCCTGTGAATAATATTTTAGTAGACATCCCAGTATAAAACACTTTGCAATTATACAGACTCTGTGGCCATGCCACATTGAGGACTACTGTCATTTTGAGGTGGAGAAATTTGTCGTTCTTGTGGCGAGCACTACCAGTAAGCAGATTATTCAGCACACCCATCTCCCTTGCTTTTATGCACTGGCTTTGTAGTGTTAGTCCCCATAAGCTGTTGGTGGTAAATGAGATATGTTCATGTAGAGTTTCCTGCAGCAACCATTGCCAAAATGCAGCTGAGAGACTTATAATGATTCACTGGTGCACGATAGCTCTAATTTCCTCTTTCTGTTTTCAGTCTCTCAACATATTCATTATCTGATATTCCAGTGCCAGGACAGCTTTGCTCCTTTTTTCCTGAGGAAACAGTCTTTGTTGTTTAATTGAGATATGAGAACAGGACAAAATTTATTCAGTATGTGTTTCCTTAGACCACTGTATGTGTATTTATATGTATATAAAAATATATGTATGAGTGTGTATACATATACATGCATATAAATATATCTGTGTGTATCTAACTCTTTCACTCCATATATGTACATGTCTAGTGACAGAGTAGCAAATCACAGCTTCTGCCATCCCCACTACCTTCCAAAAGAGACGAGCTCTAAAAAGAACTCAGCTATCTAGATTTGCCTGAGGAGATTTTCTTCCCTCTCTCCCACTCTCCTCTCCCCCCCCAAATAAAGCATATATGTGCCTTCTTACACTATCTCCAAGTGCAGTGGCTCAATGCCAAGGTAAAACCTTTTTTTCCAAAGATTCCACTTCAAGGTTTTAGAAGTCTTTAACTCCATTAAGTATCATATACTTGAGGGAAAGTACACTTTTACCTTAGAAGTTTCATTGTCTCTTATTCTATGGTGCTGCTTTTTCTGATTATGTTTTCCCAAAGCACAGTTTAAGGTATACTTTCAGATCACTTGAAGTACAATGTATACTTTAAACAGTACATATAATTTTACTTACTTTTTCTTAAAACATACTTTATGAGGGGTGTCAAGAGGGCAGAACTACATCCCAAGACATTGTACAAGTGATTATTAACTGAAACTGCTTCAGTAGTGTATTACTCCTTTTTATAATAAAGGGTGTTGGATCTTTTTCTCTGGGTATGAGAGCAAGTCCTTACTTGCCTCAAAAGAACCCTGTGTTGCTCTCTGCAAAATATATTAACTAACTTTCTAGTGTAATGGTAGCATCTACTATTAACAACCCAATCAACTTGTAGGTCTGATTTTTGTCCACTTAAGACAAGCAACACTATATTTGCCTGTGGCCACATCACCTTATTCAGAAATTGGTCTGATTTTCCAGCCCTCCTTTTAAAACAAAATGCGCATCTCTGCATAAAGACAGGTTGGTTTAAGCTCAGTTCATGCAAGAAGTCTGTAAGGACCTGATCCTGGTTTAGTATATGCTTGTGTGGGCCATCCTGGCCGTGCAAGATCCCACTCCTGCCTTCTCATGAAGTCCGAAGGATGGGAGGCTGGCATTTCCATCCAACATGCATGAAAATACCTGCAAGAAATAGAGAGGAGAAAAGTGTGAAGTGTCTCAAACACATTGCAAGTAATTCACATAGGCATAGTGCCTATAAAATAAAAAATGGAATCCCATATCATGCCACTCTATATTTCACCCAATAATTCTGTGTTCTAATTATCAATACAAATCACAGATTTTGTGCTGGTCACACCTAATTTATGAATTGTGTAGAATAACACTTAATTGACTCAGTAGTTAATTCCCCCTTATATCTTCTCCAGTGATACTCAAGTATTTCAGCCAAGATTTTAATTGATTTTCATAGTAGCCACTTGTTAATAGGATAATTTGTCAATACAATAATAAAACAATTGTTCCCGTAGCAATGCGAGTTCAGTTTATCAGATAACAAGGTTAAGGCTGATTTCATTAATTGGAGGCAGCTGTACGATTTGCAGGATGAAAGATATAAATCTTGATGGCACTGTGGAAAACTAGGTCAGAGGGCAGAGGAAAATTAGTTAAGCATGGTGGACCAACAGTGACCTGCACAGGTGTTCGGGTTCGCTTTCGGGACATCACTTCCTCTGCTCCTATTCGGCTTCAGCAAAGCCCATAGGTCAACATGTGCATTCTTCTGCCTGATTTGAATTAAAAGCCAGTCTAGAGCTGCTCATTCCCAAACTCCAGATAATGTTACCTATTAAAAGTAAAACATTTTACAATGTCTTCACATTGTCATGTATTTCCCAAGGAACTTTGTTTACACCAGTAAGCGGCTCTTGATTCCTAAAATAGGAGACTTAAAATAACATTCAAATAATCTACAAAGGTGGAAAAAGAGTATTACAAAGGAATAAGTGCTATTCATGAAAGCTAGATAAAGGGTAGACTACAGTGAAACAAAATATCTATTGAAAATCAGCCTAAAACTGACACAAATGTGTTCACCTATCACATGAAACTCTCCACAACACTAACAGTGTAAGCACTTGTCCCTCTGTCAAACTTCTTAAATATTTCCCATCCCCCTTGTTTTCAGCCTTAGATATTATACTCTGTATTGTATAACCTTCTGTCTTGACGTTATTCTGTATTAACAGAAAACTCCAAGAGCACAAAAAGCTTGCTAAAAGCTATTACTTTTTATTATAATGATTAACTTCAAACTCAAGTTTCCTTAAGATAGAAGAGACTCTAGTCTGACACCATAAATTCTGTATTATGTGAGCTTACTGTATTAAGACGTCAGGCTGAAAATGCCAAAGACTTTTATTTGATCTTCATTGAAATCAAACACCTTCAGCTATATGAGACACAGCTCCAGCAAGTAGCTCAACCTTCTAGCTAAGGAAAATAAAATAGCCTTACTGTAGTGAGCAGGATGAGAGCAGTGTTAGCGGAATGGGTGTTTCTGTACCACCAGAAGTGGTAAGATTTGCACACAGAAATGTTTCAAGGAGGGGAAAGAATGAAGGTGACTTGTCTTCAGGGTTTCTGGTATAGAGATTTAAGGGATCAGTCATCACAATTACTTTCTGAGGAGCACTTCAGCACAACCTAGCTCCCCGAGTGCTTCAGGAAACTGTGCAAGCCCTGGTATGTATATATGTTCACTTATGCACATACCCTGCTGTGCAGGTGGAAGTCATCCTGAGAAAGGCTTTACCTTCAAACAGAAATTCCTGACTGATGGAAGTCCCTGTATCTCCATTAGAAGAGTCTTGGAAGCAGCCATTGTTACAACGTGATTTTTCTGGCTCATCGCAGTGCACTTCCCTGTCTCCCTCTCACAACTGACTTTTAGACTTTACTGTCCAACTTTTATGTATCTCATTTTGGGGCTTCGAAGTGGTGGATGACAGTGTTGGCCGTATTTCTAGTTTTCTCCTCATCAAGTTGGGGATTTTGGAGTCATCGCTCCCATCTTATTGTCAAAACATAGTGGTAATCAAAGCCCAGGAGAACCTGAAATTACTTTGACACAATTTGACAGAATTGCTTACCTTCAAATTCTCAGAATAAGGGCACCAGAACTGCAAGGGGAAAAAAAAAGATAAGAAAGACGAATGTGATGCTTAACGGTTCACATCTTTAGCAAGCAAGTTCATTTCAAAGAAAGACTTATTTGTTCAGGAAATACAAAGTAGTTTATAACTGAAATTTTGCTTCACGTTTCTAAGAGAGATTTGGTTACCTTGCGGATTCATGGCAATGATGTCAAGTGCTCAAAGTGTTTGCTGATGGGAGTTTCATTTTAACTTCCTCAGTTACAACATTGTTCATTCTTACCCTACTGTACAAAGCAGTTCATTCCAAACACCATCAAACAATATTACTTGAGAGCTCATTTGTTAAATCAATCTCACCTTTGCTTTCGTTACATAAAAGAAAATACAACAGGAAAACAAAATAGTGTTCTTTTTTTGCTTGTTTGTATATCTAAATGCTATAGATACTCATTAACTCCTACCAGAAAGAAGTGAGAAATCTTTTTCACTTGGGCACAAGTCATTTATTTTTCTCACTGTGGAACCGAATGTTCAGGTTCTAAAACAATGCTTGCTATTTTCCTGTCAAACACTTATGGCACCACTACTAAATTAAATCTTACCTCAGTCCTGTATAAAGTAGGGATATAGTATGAAAAGAAAAAAAGGAAATCCCCTTCTTATTATGGTATAATTTGATGGAGATGTGCTTAGGTAACACAATACACAAAGAAAATCTGATTTGCCAAAATTTCAATATAAAATTTTAGCCTTTTTTCACAGTATATATAATAATAACTCAATGTAATAATAATTTAAAATGTGTATGTGTGTATATATATATACGTATACATAGAAAAGCTGTGTCAAATACTGAGTCAGACCCCCCAACTGCTTTAAAGCACCACAGAGATTTTGTCAGTAGAACAATATGAATTTATGTCAAATGAAAAGCTGAACTTCAACAATATGTATGATGATAATAGGGAATAATTTATTACCTCTGTTTTACTAAGAACAAAATGTTTCTGTTAGCAGTATTAAATACATGCTTTCGTGTGTCTGCAAATCTATCTGTCAATAAATGTGGACAAATATTTGTGCTGATTGAAATAAAAATTTTCTGAAGCCTTAGAAGTCAGGTTATTCCATTTGCTTCATTTCTGAGAAAATCATCTGTATTAGGGTAAAATATGAATGTTGCTTATATCTTTTATAATTAAAATCACTTGAATCTGGCATTTCTAGTAATGTGGAATTATAAAATTGTATCACTAACACTGTATTAGAGAAGATACTGAAAACCTTTTCTCTGTCACTCAGAAAAAAATAAAACAAAACTTCTGAGCATTTGTTGCAGGACTGCATGGTCTAAAAGTTTGTGCCTAGAGTGTATGAAGGAGAAGAAAAAGTATATATTCAGAGAGACAGTACACAGAAGTGAAAGCAGCTGAACTTCTTGCAAACCACCCTCAGTTGTGAAAAGAGAGAGAACAGCGGCTACCATGTGGCACAAAACCTAAATATATATTATTTTGTTCCTTTTCGTTAAGACTGCATAGGGCATAAGTTGTTTTCAAGCATGCCTCGGACTCCTACAGCTCCAGCTGTCATGTGTAATTAAACATTTGGCCTCCACAATTACTCTACAGTGTACATATGCCAGTATTTCAAGCCTGGAATATGCATTTCAAAGAAGAATAATTCCCTGGAAATCCTAAATTGACAGGAGCAAAGACAGCCTGAAGGAAAGTAGTCAGAGAAAACTGTAAGGTCGGGATCTAATGATTAAAAAAGAAACTTCAAGAAGAACTTCAACCCTTAACTAAACCAATGGGAAAAAGAACGACAGTTGGCAAGCAGATTTCAGCATAGGGATCCTGATTAGGGAGCCTCTTGGGTTAATTTAATATTATCAGTGTTGTTCACCTTGCTGTAGTATGCCTTACCATTAATACCATTTAAACAGATTTCTTTTTTCTTAAAGCATATTTGGCATCATGTATTTTCTATGAATACTGATCACGGCAATATTAAATTTGATGGTTCATATTGAATTTGAGGTTGATTTATCAGCAAAGGGAGTTTTTTATGGGGGAGAGGGGTTTTGATTTTTTTTTTTTATCTCTCCTGCTTCACTTGCTTGCATCTACTACTGGTGCTGTTGCCCTAAGTAATGCAGAGTTCTCATTCCTGTTAGGAACATGCCTTTAAGCATTTTGTATAAGGATCATTTGTAAAGAAATAGCTGAAGACCTTAAGATTTCTAATGTATGTTTAAGTAGAATGGACACAGAGAACGCCCCAAAAAGAAGTTCAGCAGTAATAAAAATAAGTGAATAAATATCTAGTTTACAAAACGTGTTCTGTAGAGTGTCTCTGGGGTCCAAGGATCTATTTTGCACTCTTGATCATCTGTTTAGCAGCCCTTAAATGTAAAGGACTATGAATTTGGTTCAAAGGCTTGAGGCATGGAGAAAATCTTTGAAAAAAACTGTTCAATCTTCTACTACGACACTTGAAAATGCACTCATCTACTTAGTTTTCCAAAAGTTAGACATTTAAGACTGAACTGGTTCACCATAGGTTCCCTTCAGTAATGAACAGAGAAAAATAAGCACTTCCAGTGTACAGTGCACTCAAATGCATCACACGCTGCAACTGTTAGGCATTATTATAATTATAATGCATTATTCTCCAATAATAATCCAGAAACTATAAAAGTAAATTATAGTTTACTATAGACAGTAAACTATAAAAGACGACTATAAAAGACAGACAAGTATGACTAGAGAAGACTCAGATATCTAAATTTGAAACTTCTACATTCATCTGGAATGAATTCCTACTTACGAGGAACATTTTTTTTTTACTTCCCTTAGTACCACTTAGCTTTAGAGTAAGTGACGGGAGGGACAGGAGCACTTCCACCAGTGGAACTGTGGGCCAGACTCTTTTCAGTGGTGCCCAGTGACAGGACAAGGGGCAATGGGCACAAACTGAAGCACAGGAAGTTCCATTTGAACATGAGGAAGAACTTCATTCTGAGGGTGACAGAGCGCTGGAACAGGCTGCCCAGAGGGGTTGAGGATCCTCCTTCTCTGGAGATATTCAAAACCCGCCTGGATGCGGTCCTGTGCAACCTGTTCTAGGTGACCCTGCTTTGGCAGGGGGTTGGACTAGGTGATCCCCAGAGGTCCCTTCCAACCCGTACCATTCTGTGATTCTGTGATTCTGTGATTCTGTGAAACTGTACCTGTGATAACAGAGAAGTACCCCAAAAGGTTGTTGTCAACTATGCCAACCAGGCATCCCAGCCTTTATTCCATTTCAGTCTAAGCTAAGGCACTTATTTTTAACTGATGATAGCATACTGTCTTAAAAAAAACCTAAAGTTCACTTCATTGTAAGGTGCCATGGCATGACAGCAAGTGACAATGCGTGTCACTGTGAATGATGGAATGACAATAAATTCATGTGAACTCTCATGCACAAACACACATACAAGGACACAATGTTTTAATGCAGCTCGGTATTAGGGTCTAGCCTGCAATTGCTTTATTCTGAAAAAGCAACTTTGGCAAAGAAGAAACAGGACCACAGTATCACTGAATCATCAACATTAATTCAGCCCTATTCAGGATGAAGTAGAAGTAAAGTCCTACTAAAGTATGTGTCACTTTTCTCATAATTCTTGGTTTCACTTCAAAATCCCACTCCATCAAGTTTGAATCTGTTGCTCAGAAGTTGAGTACAGCTTTTCCTTGTTATACCTGACCACTGAGGCACCAACTTGGTAAGCAGGAGCAATCAAGTTCATTGACTTTAAATGGTAATTTCCATGTTTCTTTTGATACATGCTTGTGTTGCAGACTGTTAAGGAAAAGAGAGAGCCTATCTACTAATTCTAGCAGTGGCAGTAGCTTCGGAGTACTGGTATGAAACGGTTCTTCTGGTCAAAAACACAGGGAAGTAACTCTGAGAGACAAGAGATATGTGTTTCTCTTCCCACTGTGTTCCCTGTACCAAATCTGCCCCAGTCAAGCCTGGAAAGGTCCTTGCTCCTGCACTGTAGCTTTGTCCTGTGCACTTCGTGTACACAAATGAAATCCACAAGTTGAGAGACTTTCATAGTGCTCAACTAACAGAAAATGGGCCACAATACCATTGTAAAATGCCAGTACAAAATCATTCCTTCTTGGAAGTCCTGCCTGACTTTCCATTGCTTCATGCTGGGACAGGAGAATTCTGCTGTTTCAAAGCAATCTTTTGTTGATTTAAGTTCATCTAGATGTCTCAGAGGGCAGTGGTTTCAAAATCAAAGCCCAAAACATCCACTTGTTGACTACACACTGCACTTTAAGGGTGTAGAATTAATGCAGGACAAGGCTTACCTCAGTCCCCACCCTTTCCCCAGTGTTTCTTTTGTTTTCAAAAGCTATCTGACCTTGTCCTTTCATTCTGAGAAGCTGGCTGTTGGATGGAGAAAGGTTTCTGGGAGGCAGAAGAGAGAGAGAAAGAGCAGGAAGGGAGAGGGTATCACAGGGTTTAGCAAACTTTCAGTATGACTGAAAGGCACTGACTATAATAATTCTAATAAAGTCTGTATCCTGTAATTGAAAAAAAATATACGCTGGCTCAAGGCTGTAGATCTGAAAGTAAAATCTTACCTCTGGTCAAGTCAATTGAAAAAAACAGCATCAACTTTGGTAAAGACAGGCTATCTACTGAACCTTAAGAGTTTTCTCTAATAGTTAGAGATGCAGAATTCTAAAAAATAAGAGCAGGTCTTGAAGTTTCACTCCATAATCAGACTTCACTAAATTTTTTTTAATGAGATGGGATGATCTAGCGTGTTGTCCTATCCATTGCTACCTCTTGTGATGTTTCCCTATTATTTGTTGTCAGGGTCCTTGTCTCTGTTATCGTCTTATCCTCCAGTTGCCTACCCAGAGAAGCTCTGGAATAGTATGCTGCTATTTTGATCCATATCCAAAAAATGAGAAAGAGAATGAAGTGAAAGACACAATTTTTAGTCTCTTAGAGGATGCTCTACAATAATTCTTTAAACATGTTGTCCCTCGGGTGGTCAAATTATCTCATTCTGTCCCATCCCTCCTTTCCAGAACTAATTATAAGTCTGACAGTAGTTTAGCATGCTGGAAAAATTTACATCATGAAAAATAGGTTGTAGTAAGTGGAATTTGTCTTTTGATCTTTGGTCCCTTCCTCTTTTTACTGAAAAGTAAAAACCACTTTTTTCTAATGAAAACTTGCAAGTTTTGCAGCCCTTGGGATTGTCTGCCCACTCATTTTTGAAATCACTTGAAGTCTTAAGATTTGGAAGCAGGTTTGGTTTTTTTAATCCAAAATTTTATGTGCACTTGTAAAGTGGGGAATGGCTGCCCAGGCAGAAGTAGAACAGGAATGTGGGGCTCATAGTGAGTTGCAAACTAAATGTAAATTGATAACATGATTTTCTTACCCTAAATATTCTCATTTTGTGTGGGCTTAGTAGGGTTGTCACACATAAGATACAGAACACAATTCTGTCCAGCCTACCCTGGTCAGGCTGTAGTTCTGTGTCTGCTTTTGAACATCACACTTCCAGAAAGATAAATGGGAGAAGCCCAGAGGAGAGCATGAAAAATGAGATAAGGTTTAGAAGACGTGACCTGTGAGTAAAGGTTGAGAGAATTAATTTAGTCTAGAAAAACAGAAAAAAAAGGAGACTGAGGCAGAACATGACAAACACCCTGTATCACTTAAAAAATGGTTATAAAGACGGTACTCATTTCTTCCTCATTACCAGCAGTGGAAAGAATAGAGAAAAAAGGCTTAATTTTTTTAAAAAAGAGTCTAGATATTAGGAAAAAGCCTGTTGTTGTGACCAAATCGCAGGGAAGGCTGCCCGTGAAGTTTCAGTAATCCTCCCCTTTAGAGGTTTTTCAGACAAGATAGAAAAATACTAGTTAGGAATGTCCAAGGAAAATTTGATCCTGCTTTAAGGTGAACCAGACAACCTCCTGAACTTCTGTCTGTCTCTGAATTTCAGTGATTCAATGCCTTCTTCAGTCTTACATAAACAATCATAAAACAGGAGGACTGTGCTAGTTATTGACAAGGCTCTCTCCCATTAGTCACACCTAGACCTCCGAGGTTCTTGTGTATAATGTACAGGCTGGTTTACAAAACTGTCAAAACTGTTATCAAAAGGAGCACATTTTGAACCTTGACGGTTCCAAAGACAAATTCCTTTATTGAATCAAATGGTATTGATACAGCTTTGTCTTCCCGGTCTGGACAAGACTTCATCAATTGTTTTGAAGGATGTGAATTTCCTTACCTTTCATGCATCTCCCTGAACTCTGCTGCTGTTGATGATGGAGTAGGGTGTGATTTAACTGACCTTGCTGAAATCACCTAAAGTCAAGGGTGGGATTCAATTAAGTGTAATACTGGATAACCCCTCTGTATTGCAGATGAGTAGTTTCAGATGCCTAAATATAGCTGTCTACAGTCCTATTACAGCTAGCTGCAGTCTAGTTAATTCATCCAGAAGAGTTTCTGGACCGATTTGGCTGACCAATCATATGTGTCTCTTGAAGGTGAGCTGGCTAGCTCCCCACATTGTCGTGAATGGATTGACTTAGATTTCAACGGACTGTAAAAGTAGCTTAGACAACTAGCTTACGCACAGAAGTCTTCCGTGGATTACCTGGGGCACGATGTACCAGCCTTATTTTGGATATTTACTGCAGGATGAATTGAATTGGGCTAATTCAGATGCCAAAGTATGTTTTTTTATGCTCCATATTATGCCTCCAAAAGGGTACAGGTCTCAGCATTTCTGTCAGTCTGACACCAGGCACCTGTGCTCAGGCAGCTGAACTGATCCTGTCATTTCCTAACAGTGCCTGATTCTGTGCATTGACTATAATGGGAGTCTGAAGAGTGGAAAGGGGAAATCTTGCTCTCACGGACTTGTTTACACCAGCTTACATGAAGTTAGACAAGATGAATCCTGCCTACTATGTTTAATTGACAATATAAGCAAGGTTTTCATGGCGAGGTAAGTGATTCAGAAGTAAGCAAAGATGAAAATTTTTCAGGAAATGCCAAGGGAATGAAAGAGAGACTCAGAAGGCTAAAGAAGAAGTAGAGAAGTTGGAAAAAGAAAAATGAGGGAAGAAAAGAAAAAGGTTAGGAATATGGTTGTCATAAGGAGGAACTGTTTACCTCATTGTCTTTTATTAAGAGTAACAACAATGTACTAAGCAAATGTATAATGACAGTAACTTAAATGTAGTCAAGAGTACAATATTTTAACCTAACTGTTACATCAATACAAATCTCTCACTCATATCAGTGTGCCTCCTAGCACAGAAAGCAAGATGTTTGTAACTCTGCATTTGTTTCAAAGCCCATGTATCTGATACAAAAATCGAATTAATCTCTCTCTATCAAACGAGTCTGGTGTCCCAGGATTAAGGGGAATAGTGTGGGTTTCAAGGTGCAGGTCTGAATTGGGATGGTGCAGAACATTACTCAACAGGGAAACACATTTTTCTCAGAATCACTCTCAGGTGCATCCAATCTGCTTGAGCATCATGAGGTACTGTTTGCGATGTTTTCCAATTTGCTTCAAAGTGGAAAAGTTTGGGATTTTCTTTCTTTGCTTTCTGGCACTACTTTGCCTATTTACCCTTGCTGTCATCAGCCTCTTTATTATCAGAAGGAGGCTCTAATGGAATCCCACATATATAATAAACGTCCCCTCTCAAAGCTTAAAAATTTGGTACTTACTGCAGCAATGAAAACACATTATTTATACAAGAAGCTGTAAGACTAAATGTTTGCACTTATACAGTGTATGAACATTAACTAATAATTATGTTCAGCAGAAACTTGTCAGTCTTTCACAATAATAGGACAAATAATACAAGAGCTATGAAAGAATATCAAGCAAAGCAATGATTTTGAAATCACAGCATAAAGTTATGAGTTAAAATATATGTCATTACAATCTTTGCATCCTGAGGTATCACTGAAAACTAATCATTTTGCATGTTAACAAGAAAGGCTTGCAGCAATGATTAGATGGGAATAAAAATCAGAATAGTCATTAATTTGGCAGGCATGGAACATATATCAAAGGATGGCTACGAGAACAGTATAAAAACTGTAGTCAATGGTCAGATCAGAGGTGAGCTTATGAACGATGTTAGGTCATCAGAATTTCCCAGATGCCCATTTCAGCTTTTCTCAGCATTGACCAAGAGTACAAAGCACTTTTTGACTAAAAATTAAAAAATAAAAATAAACCCAACATATTGAATTCACCTTCCCTTGTTCATCTTTCACCTCTCTGAAGTGACTGCCAACAAGTAGCATGGTGTCAACAGAGCAACATTACTAATAATGTAATGTTTTCCATTAGGAACTAGCCTGGAGGTGCCAGAATTATTTCACATACAATATCAGCTGTAGTATGACCAAATAATAACAATGGCTTTCAGCTAATCAACTCACCTGTGTTGGATCTGATCTGTTTGTGTGCAGATTAAAGTCTTTAAATCCAGTTGCCTTCTAAAATGTTCTGTCAGTTAGGTTTTACTGATCTGCTTGGCAGCTGTTTCTTTACCTACAAAACAATTCCCATCTACCACAGGCTCCTACCACGTACTTATCTCCTCTTCAGTTTGGAGTAGATGTTTTTACAGTGAGCTGTGCTCTCCAGGTCTAGACGATCTTAATAAAAATTCTATTGGAAGAGATTTGCTTCCACCAAAGAGATTTTCTACTAAAGTGGCAAACAGCAAGCTCAGCCTACCAGTGAATCTACTCAGTATCATTTAATTTGTGATTAGATGAACACCTGACTTTGAATGAAGAACTGTGTGGTATCTTTTGTAGCAAGCGTTGAAAAAAAGTTTCTCGTAACAGTCCTCTTTCTGTTAGGCAGTAAAATCTAAAACTTGTCTTGCTATTAGTTGGTTTTATTAATTGGAGAGATTGGTGTCTTCAATCTCTAATCATATATTAGTGCAGTAGATGTCAGACTGCCCTTCCTCCTGTCTGCTCCAGCATTGCTAAACTTAGTTGGTGTTCATTACATCTCGCAACGATTTGAAAATGAAAAATACATAGAAATGTACTAGCTTCTTTTATTCATCTATAAAGAACTTTTGTGTGTCCTTATTTTGTGCCTTTAATTACAGAAGAGAGATCTAAAGCCCAAGATGTGCACCTGTATCTACATTTTAGACATTCAAATTAATAAATCATAAGATCTGACAGGGTCACAGCAAAGGTGGCCCAGCTGCAAGCATGTGTAGGCTGTAGATTCACCAAGTGACTTAGAGACAGTGACTGGCAGTTCTAGCTTGGACAGCAATAATTTCCACATCTGAAAAGAGCAGAATCTATGCACCATATTTATTGCCTTCATTTAAAGTGTTCATTGCTTGCTTACAACACCTTAAATTCACAATTCACATACATTATTACTTATCTCAAAGTGTACAAGATTACTGACAACACAGGATTCATAGGGAACCTTAAAGTCATAATATGCTTTTCAAGCCACTTCGTGGTGGCAGTTCAGTAAACTAAATGAAAACTTTTTCTCTTTTTTTTTATTTCTTCTTTCCTACTACATAGCAGCCAAGATCACAAACATATCATGTCAAAATAAACACTTGTCTACACAGGTGGCAGCCTCAGGAAGTGTCCATGACTGAAATAGCATGGAAGTATAATTATACCTTTGCTGTTGTGGAGGGTGGTCTTTGCAGGGCAGGGCTGAAGTCCTTGGCTGCGTGTGGGAAGTCATTCACACTTAGGTAGTCACCTTATCTTGACTTGGGAATGTCAGAAAGTTTAGTCATCTGGGACAAAAATAATTTCTTTTATTTTAGTTTGACTTATTTTTCATCCTTAAGGAGAAATAGAGGAAGATGGGTAGAAGAGAGATCTAGAGCTGCACGTTTCTGGATGTCTTCATCCCACCTACGCCTGCACATCCTCACCAGAAATGTCAGATTACACCTTGGAAACACATCCAAACACAGAAGGCTGTATTCAGGCACTGACCGTGGCTGTAACTGACTGTCAAGCCAATGCTGACTCTTCCAGAAACAAAACGCTCAAGACCCTGAGAAGGAGAACTTCCCAGAGCTTTTTCTCTTTGGCCACCCTGCTGTCCGCTGATTGCCTTTCCTGCATCCACCTCCTTCTGGGGGGTCACATGCCAGGAAGCACCAGCAGAAAGCCAGGCGCATTGTGGAGGGAGAGGATCACGGCTGTGCACCAGATTACCTTGTGGGAGCCTGAGGGCCTCAGTATCTAATGCCTGTCCTGACCTTGGCCATCTAAAAATACTCTGACAAGCCACACCTGCACCATGTAATGGGAGGAAAGAGAGAGCTGTCAGCCACAAATGTTTCGTACTCAGACATGTACAGCTGAGTCAAAATAGTACCGTCTGAATGAGGCGGGTGTCCTGGAGGATGCGGAGAAGGCAGAGCTACTGAATGCCTTCTTTGTTTCAGTCTTCAGTGCTAAGACTGGCCCTCAGGAATCCCAGGCCCCGGAGGTAAGAGAAGAAGCCTACAAAGAGGACGACTTTCCCTTGGTCGAGGAGGACTGTGTGAGGGATCGCTTAAGTGATCTGGAT
>Ga0065711_1026731_pt1 | contig 61175 bp, 49 predicted proteins | sample Hoacrofraction12_FD_59098 | JGI IMG/M metagenome (GOLD analysis project Ga0065711, IMG submission 59098) | Hoatzin crop microbial communities from Cojedes, Venezuela - Epithelial fraction 12 v2 (version 2) | ecosystem: Host-associated > Birds > Digestive system > Esophagus > Crop | place...
CGAGCAGTGCCATGGGCAGATGAGGCTGAGCAACAGCTTTCCAGGCTAGCTCTTTCTGCCTGCGAGCTATCTGCAGACGTTCGCATTTTCAGAGCATGGCTGCCGGAGGAGCCCGGCACGGACCACTAAGTTACGTTTGAATTTTGAGGGGGCAAGACAAGCAAGCAGCCCCAGTCTCTGTGCCTCTGTGCGAGCAGTGCCATGGGCAGATGAGGCTGAGCATCAGCTTTCCAGGCTAGCTCTTTCTGGCTGAGATCTATCTGCAGACGTTCGCATTTTCAGAGCATGTCTGCCGGAGGCCACATCATGCACACCCCTTTGGGCCAGTCTAACGCAGCCTCAGCGTGATTCCAGTTCCTAATGTGTTTATGAGGCTTTATTCTTTCTCAAGGATCCTGTACTTCAAACACTTGTCCTTAGAATAAAAGGCAAAACATATACTAACAAGTAAACAAACCACAGCTCCATCAGCCAGGAAGAAAAAAAAAAACCCAAAAAATACATTTCAGACAAAGAGACTTATTTAGCTAGGTGACATCCTGCCCAGGCAAATTGCTAATTGCCCAAGAAGCATCTTGTGAACGGAGCTGTTTTTGTGTCCTCAAGAGAGGGGGTGTTCAATTTGGGTAGCAGGGGAAATAGACACTGCACAGAAGTGAACTCCTGTAGCTGGGGAGAAGGAGAAAGGCTATGTAAAGCTGACCCTAACAAGGTCACGTCAGGAGTCAGCCCTCCCTTTATCAATGACGACCTCATGAAAGCACAGCAGAGCTTGGGCTGACCCCAGCGTCTGGCACCTCGAGGCGTGTGGTTTCAAATCCTGTCTGCCTCCCGGTCCTACTGAGCAGCACTGCAAGCCAACAGAGAGACAAAAAAAAAAACCAACAGAGAACAACCTAAGCCCAAATCTCTTTAAAGGAAGTCAAAGGCCAGATGTTCCTTGCTTCCTGTCCGCGGCTGCCACAGTTGCCATAGCCTGTGGTTGTGGTTAGTCTGTCTACAGCTCGCATGCGAGAGACTGAAACTGCTTTGACTGGAAACTCCCCCAGCTCTGCGGCTGATCATCCTCAGCAGCACCTGACAGCAGATGGCCTTGCAAAACCCAAGGTTTATCTCAAAATGGGAGGTTTTGTTTCCGCTGGGTTCCTGTTGCTAACATTCAGAGAAGGTATTCCTCCCTCAAAATACAAGATAGGTAAACATGACATTTTTTAAAAAAAAAGTGTACTTTGGACTAGTTTTAAAAGAAATATGGCAGAAAAAGGCTCATATCTTTCCACATGAAGAAAGTAAAGAAGTTGCTGTATTGCATCTGAGGCTTTGATATGACAACTCCTTCTGTGACAGGGTCATTCTGTGCTTTATGCAAGAACAAAGATTGAGCCTGTAACTGAAGTTAACCATTTTCAGAAGGAAAACACTGACAGAAATATCTGCTATAATTACAGTTAAGTCAATTAACTGTTTTCTGCTTGGGAAATTACAGAAACTCTTCCTTTACATCAAGTGGGCTGGAAACAGTCTTTCAGATGGAGTGCTTTAAAAGCTACTATTCAAGTACAGCAAGGGGAAGAATCAAAACCAGTCTATTTCTAACAAGTTAAGGGGAAGGAATAAGGGGAGCAGTAGAATAATTATGCTTTTTAAGCACCATATACTGCTCTTCCTAATCCTACTAAGGAAGTATAGGCTAAGTTAGACCAAGAAAGTGTGTTGAAGTATCGAATCTGCACAACTCTTGTTCTTGCCATACAATTTCTAAGTCTAAGCCCAGTTTGGACAGTGGCAGATGATGAGCCTACACCAGGCGACGACATACCTGGTAGAAGCAGGCTAAAACATTTCTAGTTGGCAAGCAAAGACAGAACACTGCTTACAGGATTTTTAAAATTACTACACAGATGTTCAATGGTTTTAAAGAATCTACCTGTGTCTTGTGGTAGGGAGTAAAATCAGAGCCTAACAGTCCGCATAGCTACACTTCTGGTCTGAGCGCTCCTCTCTAGGAAGTGTAGAGCGCAGAGAACATTTAAGCGCCAGACTTGCAGGACGCCATGCAATCAGAGAAAGGCCGTACACATCTCTGTCGGCATTTGTACCGATTAATGAGTGCATTCTTCCCTGACAGTAAGTTATGGAAAACCCTCCCGCACAATCCAGGAATGCCAGGCACAGACACTAGTGCTATTTGCTAGTCCCCATTGTGGGTGCCAGAACTGTGCAATAGCTGTGGATATAACGAGGCTGGTAGCTCTACCATCTGCCCAGCACCGCGCTCCTTGCTAGAGAACATGAGCACAGAAATATGGTAACAGCAAGCCGCACGTTGCTCCCTTTGGCTCTCCTGGTAGGAGAGAAACTGAAATCAATCCTCACACCCTCCACAGCAACCTCTTTTCTGTCTTGTTTCACTATACACAAACATTCTCGCACCCTTTTGTGATGCAGGTGAATGAAAGAACTGTGTTTCAGTGAAAGAAAATGCAGGCGCGTATGCTTTGTTGTAGCGTAGAGCAATGAGGAGGTATTTCTTTAAAAGCTGGGAAGCTTTCTGTTGATACAGCGTCCTGTGCTAGGGAGCACTCCATAAACTAGCAGGATGTACAGTCAGGCATAAAAACGTTAGTGTATGCTGAGTATACCCCGTTATATTGGATCATGTTCCTTCACGTTGCTTCTCTGTAACTGGCTGCATATGAACCAAACAAAAAATATATAAAATCATCTGTACTACGGAAAAGAAACTGTAAGCAGGCAGAGCACAGAACAGAAAGCAGACCAGGTGCCTGGCACATTTTGGCCACTACTCAATAGTTGGAATGTATAAGATGGGCCAGCATGTATACACAAATTGCTAACAACTGGTCACAGGTCTCCTGAGATCAGAGCACAGCAAGTAATCCAGAACATCTTGGAGAGGCTGGACAGGCCTGCAGTGAATTGGAACTGGAAGCAGGACACAAACTATCTAAAATATTGACAACGCCCTGATAAACCATATTAGTTCTTACCCTGCCTGTAGAAAACTGTATTTTTTTCTGCATGAGATATACAGAGTGCAGCAATAACAGTGAAAATATGTGCAATGCCTGGGGTAAAAAGCACTGTAGACTGTTATAGCAGTATTTCTCTGTGCTGATTAGGGCCTCGGGGACCTCATGGCGATTCCTTCCCTTCCTTACGCAGGGTACTCTCTCTCTGTCTTTTATTTAATTGTGGTGTCATCCTGATTAGTTACAGCCTGTTCCTTGCTTCTCCACAGAGCCATGTGGGCAGCACCGCTCGCACAAGGCTGTCTGCCTCCACTCTCTGAAGTCGAGCCAGGGCAGGAGGACTGAATCGCTGTGCTGTCTGGCCCCACTGTGGGAAGCTGTTCTGTCTACAGCACACAGAGGCCTTCGAGGTGGCTGCAGGACGATGTCATCCCCTCCACATGTGGTGGGAAAAGGAGTGGGGCACAGGAGGAGAGGAGAGCTGGGGACCTGCACAGGGAGGAAGAGTATAAAGAGGAAAAGAGAGGCAAAGAAGAACAAAACCAAGGGGGCAGAGCAGCACGGAACCCAGCCACTGTTATAAATCACTTCAGAAATGCTGAGATGAACCAGGCTGAGGGACTGGATCAGTTCCATCTGTGGCATCCATCCACTGATGTCAGCAGACAGACATACTATGCAGTTGGATGTGATCACTTCAACGGGGCAAACTTTGTACCTGTCAGAAACACCGTCATCTGGTGAAGCACAGACTTCTGGCAGCCTGTTGGCTTGGGACAGTGGGCTTGGAGACTCACGTGCCGTTCTGTCTGGTGTGCGCGGGCAGGCTCATCACTTGTGGACAGTGTGTGCTCCAGTCCAAAGTGTGATTTGCTCACGCATCACACTTCATGCCTTCTCTTATACCTGGAGATAGGCGAGCCTAAGAGATTACTGAAGCTAGCGTTATCCCTCACACTAATTTTCACCAGTGCTTTAAATCAGACCAGTGGACAGCAAATAAGTAAATGTAATAAGCAGTCTCTTCTGCTCTCTCTTTTTCCTAGTGGTCAATAGCCATGCACAGGGAATGGTAACAGAGACCCTGGCTCATGAAAAAGTGCATTTTCCCTAGATAAAAAAATGCAAAGATGTTGCTGCTAGTTGCAGTTACACACAGTACTTGTGGCACTTTAATCAGAGGGAAAGCAAACCATCCAAACCACAGCTGCTTGTCCCTCTCTTTTCTGGAACCCCATTTTTCTGCAGAGTAGCATGTACACCTAAGGGCAGGGACTGAACCACACCTCAAAGGTCAAGGGATTCCTACACTCCCGTCCTCCACTCACCTGAATTCAAGCACAGGAAGCCTTAGAAACCTGGTCTAGAAGAACAAATTCATAGTTCCTAGAATAATTTGTAGTACAAACCCTGAATTATCTCTAGTGGAACACTGTCCCAAGAGGGAAGGAGGTAAGAAAAGGGTGGTGGCTGACTGTTCACTACGGATTCAGCCAGACGGACTCCTACAAGAACCCAGAACTAGATGACATCCTATAGATGAAACACTTGTGCTCCTCTGACATTTCCCGTGTCACCTCTGCTCTTGGAAGGGTCCCTTCTACATAAATGTAGAACACCAGCTTCTACAGGGCTCTCAAGTCAACTTGTCTCCCCTGAGGTTCCTGCACATTCAGCTTGCTTCCAGCAACCTTGACACATATCTCTTGCTGTGGCCTTATGTTGTACCTTATACCAGTTTGTCTGTGTGACCTTAAGCAAGTGATTTGCTAATTAAAAGCGACATTTTCAACCTATGAAGTCTGCTTAACCAGCATGAACTATTCTGCTTTCAAGTGGTTTTGGCTGCAATTCACAATAATTAGGGGGATTTTCCATGGTTGTCCTTCTCTTTTTAAGCAAAGCTGATTTTTCTGCCTCTGATGCTTAGCTTGGGTGGCATTTGGCCACCAGCTGTGTGCAGGAATCATATGTACATCCAGCAATCTTAACCTGGCAGAAAGGAGCACACACAGGGGTTTGAATTTTGCTTATTCTTCCCATAATTCAGCAAACTTCCCTGGTGATTTATTCATACCAAAAAAGAGGCAGTTATGCGTCTGTAATCACCAGGAAGGAACCGACAGCTTTATACCGGCATGAATGAGAGCAGCATTGTATTCAGAATCTCCCTGGATAATGCCTTGGGCCATAGTCCTCTAACACATTGAATCATGTACCCTTACAGTCACAAGGAAAGCAGGCACATTCTTTGGGGTCTGTGTCTTTTGCAAACTTCCTACTCTGGCTGGCTTGTGGCCTGACCTGTCTCACACATAGCAAACTGACTGTACGGAGTGGGGAAATCATCACAGACATTTCCTCTGGCAGCGGCAAATAAATCCTGGCCAATTCAATGCCACTAGGAAGCTAAGAGTAGTCCAAAGAGCCACCGGATGCAAGTAGTATCGTCACTTTTCACTGCCATCTGCCTGGGGCAGAGTTGACACCCTAACATTCAGTACACGTACAGATTAAAATATTTTGCTTGGCCCAAAACCATCTAAGGAGCTAAGGCACAAGCTTAGTCTACAGACAGCCCTCCTCACCTTCATACCCTTTGTATCCAGGTCTGAATTGGGCACCTCTGGACCACGTGTATTCAGGTACAGATTGATACATTGCAGTTTGGCTTTGAGTTTACTGATGAGACATAGCTGTCATTACAATCAGTCATTACCATGACCAGTCAAGTCCTCCCCACCCCTGCCTGGATGTGCACATGCTGAATAACATCCCCACTATGAATAAAAGCTTGGTGCTAGCCTTGGCAGAATAGAAAGAAGCGCTCAGAAGGTTCAGATAACAACTGGTGCAAATCCCAGCCTGGACTGGATAAGACTGAGCTGAGCCAGATGTTTTCATCTCAGAACAGGCTTTCTTTCCATGAGCAGCCTGTTTCCATTTACAGCAAGACAGGGACAATGCACAGTTTCCCCCTCTGAAGGGCAGGAAGGCGCAAAGTTAATTTGTGTTTTCTTCCTGCTGCAGGATTCATAAAGAATGCCACAGAGTCAGACCGTTTTTCCAGCAAGTATCTTTCTTTGACAGTGGTCTGTAACAGATGTTTAAGGAAATAACACAAGGTAGACATGCTGTGATCCTTCTTCTGGTTTATTCCCTTACTCCCATCAATAGATGTGTTAGATACTGCCAGCTTACGGGCTTGCTTCAGAGTACCTACCACCTTTCCACTATTCTGATCCTCCACCCACGTTTCCCTGTGAGGCCCAGCAGGCAAGATGAAAGAAAGGGAGTCAGATTTCCAGGGATTTGTTTTCCAGCTTTACCACTGGCTCACTGTGGGACCTTTTGTGTCTCAGTTTCCCCAGCTGTATATAAATGGAGCTGGTAATTCTTTCACTACCCTTTATTACATGCAAGAGATCTTTGGATGGAAGGTACAATATGTGCAAAGAATTGGGAACATTCACTCCTAGCTTGGGCTTCAGTGATGCCGAGCAACTGTAAGTCCCTGTAGCTTCATGGGATGCAATGTGTTCAGCACTTTTGTAAAATCAAATCAGAAGTGTGTTATGCGACTGACTGCATGCGACAGGAGATAGGGACACAGAAGACTTCACAGCCAAGCGATGCATGCAAGTTAGCCTAAAAGTCAAATTGATTCTCTATCCATAATAAGCAGTAAGCAAGCAACTCCTTGTATTTACAAAGGCCAGGCATGCATTACAGATAGACATATCTGTACTAGCAGAGCAACTAACTGAATCCTGATTTCTTGTGTGTGTATGTATGTCTTGCAATTGGATTCTCTCATGCCTAGTAAGGTGTAGCTCTTCCTATGGCGGAGGTAAAACCCAGGTTCTTGGGAAGTGAACTTGCAAGACAACCTTTCCCAGGAGACACTATCACAAAGAGGATCTCTGCCCCTGACCACGTGCCATTTCAATGAAACTTGCAGGAATTTAATGACTTAGGAACCTCTTTCTCTCCGTTCAACTAATTTGCAATAGACCAATAATCGTTCGTACAGACAGACAGTCACAGAGCTTAAATCCAAGCTAAACTAAATGAAGTGCTAAAAGCTATGAAAATGACCCTCTCTGTAACCAACGCAATTCATCACTGCACTTCTGGGTCACACATGGTCTTTTGAGGGACACCCACATTTCATATCTGATGCTATTAGCTCTTCATTTATAACTATCATTTGTGTTCTGCGTCTGGAGCCAGTGCTGTATCTCAGCGTTGCATCTTTAATCACAAATCCACTTCCTGGTCCATGCTGCAGGCTCTCTGCTCCTTTCTGCCATGACTTATGATTTCAGTCTTATTCAGAACTGTGGGTGGCAGCTGATAGAACAGCCCAAAAGCATTACATGGAGAGGAAGTTGCACTGCAATTGCATTTCCTCTGCTGGGATTTTTCCCCTCTATGTTTTGCAGAAGAGTGAAGAAGCTGGGAATTATTGGTGTTGTGAAGCCCTGTGAGTTGATGGGAAGGTTCTTACTCATAAGTCTTCAAAATCTTTCAGTATGTGGTTTGGATTATGACCCAAAGGCTTCTAAAGCCCATGGAAACACAGAGTTTTTTCAGCTTTCTTTGGACTGAACTTCAGGTGAGCCGATAAGATTGTGCAGGTGATATTTCCAAAGCCAGGGGAAACAATTCAATACTGCCCTTACACTGAATGGCTCTGTCAGAACTGGTGCTAAATGCAAGACTATCTCTCAATATTTTGTTCTGCTGCCTGGGCCTAATAAGCAGAAAAGAAGAGAGAAAAGGCAGCATAAGGAAAGCAACATGAAACATCGGTGTAACAGAGGGTTCTTGTAATGCTCTGATGCAGACCTGAAGTTGTCTCTCTCTGGGAGCTGCAGTTACAAAGTCTTTTCCAACCAAAAGAAACAGCCACGTAGTTCAATGAATAGGTCTTCCCAGGACTGACTGGGAGTGGGATAGCATAGAGAAGATGGGAAGATGTTATTTCTGTTATCACAACTTACAAAGCCAGCAGACTAAGCAACAGGAAGAATTGCAGCCAGAGCGTAAAAGCAGGGGGGAGGCAAAAACAGACTCAACCTGGGCAGGTTAAAGCACCAAGAAGGAAACTCAGCCCAGGTCAGGGTAGAACTGAGACACCGCATGTGCCCGGGCAAATCTTTTGGCTTCCCCATGCCTCAGCTTCCTCTGCTGCAAAACAGAGCTGACAGCCCTCCCCTCCTACCCAGGGGCACCGCGAGGCTGAGCTCCTTAGTGCTTGCCAAGCTGCTTGGAAATCCTCTGACGGAAGTTGCTGCACAGCATGAGCACGCAGTTGTTGCTTTTTGGAGTGGTGGTTTTATGGTGGGTTTTTTTTGAAACACTAAAGAGATGAGCAATTGAAAGAGTAACAAACATAGTTCACTGCCTCTTTAGAAATGCCTGGTGAAATCCTAGCCGGCAAGGGAAAAGGGCTTGCAAGGGAGATGAGAAGCATGCTGGCACCAAGTCCAGTGACAGGGTTCTAGCATAAGGAGGATGAAGGCATCCATCCTCTTTCACATTTGCCTGGTGAGGAGAAAAAAAGAAAGAAAAAAGGAAAAGAGAGAAGGAAAAAAAAAGTCAAGGGAAGGGGAGCAAAAAAAGAGAGAGAAAGAACGAGGGAGGGAACAGCAATCCAGCATGGTTGGAATAACTCTGCTCACTGTAGCCTGTCCAACAACAGCCCTGGCAGATCATAAAACAGCCTCTCACATCCATGTGGTTTTTGCTGCTAGGAGACAAGGTACAAAACACACAACCTCACGCCGGGATCTATAAAACCTTATATTCCCCCTCAGACCCAGAGTTCATCTGAAGAATTTGTATCACCTAATTAGAACCAAACTGAGTTTTTGTTTTAAAAAAAAAAAAGTAAAATAGAAAAAAAACAAAAAGCCCCTTTTTCTTCTTTGTCACTTTTTCATGATTTCAGTTACCATAAAATTTGAAAAGTACCTTTGTGACCTCTTTGCAGGAGAATTTCCACGCAGAAGCTTGGCTGGCAGCTCATAGCTACCAAATACACTTGCAGGCTCCGGTCACCTCCTTTCAGCAGTGCCCGGAGGCAGGTGTACCCCGCTCTGCTCCCTAGTGAGAATTGCTAACAGGCAGCGCCTGAGAAGCAGCAGCACGAGGAGACCTCAGCAGCTGTTGGCATTTGCAGGACTGTTTTTCCACACAGAGAATGAGAAACCAATCTCTGCTGTTACAGGCAGTGAGATGATTTTTCTCTTTTATTTTCATTCTTTTTATATCTTTATATCATTTTTCAGTTGTAAATCAGGATAAAGCATGCTGTGGCACAGGTGCTTAGGCTGGTGTTGTCCCTCCCTGTAACAAAGACCCTCACAACTTACCTGAGGAACTTTACTGCCATGAATTTCCTTTGTGTGCAAATGCACAACGCCTCATGCTCCAAATTCACTGCGCAGTTTTATCTACACATCCTCCTGCTAACCCCGTCCAGGGCCTCCCACGACTGCAGGCCATCGTCCGTACGAAATATCGTGGCAATTCTGCAAACGGCTGAGAAAACCAAAGCCTGACAAGCCCACACCGAATGGTGCCTGGCTGGCGGCTGCCCGCTGCTCTCCCATGCCGCCCGCCATGGCTGGCTGCTCCCCCGGGCAGGGAGGCCATGGGCAGCTGCCCAGCGGGAGAGCAGGCAGGAGAGCACTTGGGAGGAAGCTGATGATTCAGGTGGCCTCCATCCAGGCATTACAGCCGGGACAGCCCACGGGCTCGTCTCTCCTGCCCTCGCGTAACGCGGGGCTCTGCTGCTGTCCTCTGCGCCCAGCCAGCGCAGCTCGCTCACGAGCTCTACCAGGCCGCGTTTGCTGCTGCGCTCTGAGGGGGCCGCGGGGAAGCTGCTCCGGCAGCTCATGGCGAGAAGCATACACTTTTCCTCCTGTTTCTCCCTTGCTGTGGAGAGGGAAGGGGCCGCGGGGGGTTGCTCCCCCTCTCTGCGCTGCCGGTGGGGCTGGAAGCGGGAGGCCCAGCCGGGCGGCCTGCAGGCCGGGCCCACCTCGGCCCAGCCCTGGGAGGCGAGGGCAGGCCCGCAGCCGTGGAAAGTTGTGGCCGGGAGAGGCTGCTGCCCGGCCGGGGAAATGCCCCTCTCCTTCAGAGAGGCCGGCAGAGATGAGCAGAGCCTGCCGAGGAGGCTGTGAGGGTGGGAAGGAGCTGGCAGCCTGCTCGGGTGGTGGAGAACGTGGGGAGGTGAGTGCCCCATTAACGACGCCGTGCTGATGTGTCCGCGGCTTCTGTGCTGGTGGGACTGAGCGAATGGAATGCTCTCACAGCCTTCACCCGGCTGGCTTGCTCTGTGGGACCCAGAATGGCACGTCAACAAACGTGGCTAGAGGCAGGCTCGTGGTGGATGCCACGAGGATGAACACCAGATCAGGACCCTCCTCAGAACCTGCCAGGCCAGCGTGAAGAGCAGAGCCTGATGCCTGCCCTGGGCTTGCTTCCCCCCATCTGCCCACGCTTTATTGCTTCAGCTAGGATTTCAGCAGAGGGGCTCCGAGTAGGGGACATGCTGTAACTGCGGGTTCAGATGATCTTTTGATTACAGAGGCTGTGAGCAACGTTCATTCCTAGTGGGTGTATCACGGCTATGGCTTCCAGAGAAAACAGCCAGTAGAACAGCAACAGGTCCCTGACAGGGAGGGCCATATCCGCTACCGCCTATACACTCCAGAGGATGCAGCTGTATCCTCCTCGCCAGGCTTGCACTTGCATTTTCCTTCATGAGAACTCAAGCAAGTGCTGCACCTCGTCTCCTTGCAGCCCTGATAACTGACCTCCGAAGTGTGCCTGCCCTGCACAAAGCACTTGGGCGGTGGGCAAAAGGGAATTAAACACGTCTGCCCTCACATAGCCACCATGCCTGTCAAAAGCCTTGGGCTGTCTACAAGAGGGGGCAGTTGGTTTCAGAGAGGAGTTGCCATAACCTGGCTTCTGCAACTAGAGTCCACCCACAGAGACACCAGCAAGGATGTAGCCTAAAAGCACTGATGTCAAGGAGACCTGATGGACACTGTATGCGTCACTACACTGAGTGAGAGGAAAATGTCATCTCGGGGAGCGAGAGCAGAAAGAAAACAAAGACCCCAAGGATCACATGCTCAGAGGATGAGAGGGGAAAGAGGTCAGTTCCTGATGAGCAGCTCAAAACAACCCCATTGTTCTGAGCAAGACTCCGCCATCCCTTTTTCACCAGGTGTTACCTGGAAAATCCATCTGCCCATTCCCCCTCCCTTCACCATTCCTTGGCCCTGGCTGCTAGCAAAATGGGGAAATTCGTGAGACAGCTGTAATGGCACCAGCTTCCTGCCTGGTGTCGCCTCACCTTCCTAGAGGAAAATCAGCAGATCTGATCCGATGCCTGGAGGAGGAAGCATGCCCCAGACTAAACTCAAGAACTCTTTGGGAGAACTGTGCACCAGGCAGCCGTGAGACAGACTCTCTTTTTGGCAGAAGCGCCACATCCCAGTGCAGGACAGTTATACTTCATTACTTCTGTGTTTTTTCCTGGCCTATATATATCTGCTTTGTGGATTCACCAGCCAGACACTGCCCTGTAGTAATACATACCAGGTTTAGAAACCACACCAGCCCATAGAAATGCTGCTGTCTTTCTGACCTCCATAGTTTTTCCACTACCTGCTGTCACCTTCTGGAAAGGCTAAAAGGGGCAGACAATTTCCTAGAAGAAGGGAAAAAAAAAACCCAAACCCAGGCCTTCCAGGCTTTTCTCTGTATGTAGGAAAAGAAGTACAAATCTTGTCTCCACCCCAACTCCAGCAACTCCAGTGAAAAAAGTCCCTTCTGAGTCTTCTCACATATACTCCAGCGCTTATCTGTAGGACACATCAGTTCAGAATGAAGCTCTAGTCCTGGATTTTGCATCCTAATGAGGACGGTAGTCTAGCAAAATGATGCTAAAACAGAGTTCTCTGTCCTATCCATCACTGTCTTTGCATCACAGCACCGATTCCCTGAGCGGTGCCAGAGCAGGCTCCATGGGTACACATGGAGTATATAAACCTTTTGCATGGAATGGTTATTTTAAAAATTCCTTCAGATCATAGCTCCAAAGAAAGGACCCTGCAGAGGCCAGTGGTGCATATAAAATGAAAACATTACACTCCCCAAAACACTGTCGTGGGGAAGCAACACAGTGGAGAAGGGAACTTCTTGTCATGGTTGATTTATGGTTGCTTTGGCTCCCAGCCAGCTTGGAATACCCCAAGCCTTTGGAGCACCTATGGAAATGAAATGCTGAGGAAGTTGTAGATCCTCTTGAAGAGTCAACTAAACACAAAGTGCAGGTTTTATAAACATGGTATGCGTACACTATTAAAAGACACTCTTTCTGCTGGGTTTTGGCATTGTGTCTAATACTGCTGGCCAGAAAAGCTGGTTGGGAGGTGGAATTTGGGGATTTCTTAAAAATTACAGTATTGGAAAAATGTTGAAATGTTGACATTTCCCACAAAATGAGAGTACTGAATTTCTTTTTGGTCAGGAACCATCAAACTGTATCATTTTGCTTCTTTTGAAATAATATTGATGTTCAATACAGTTGTACGAGTGTGATTCTTCCAATATTTAAAAGTGAACATGAAAATTTTAATCTTTTTTTGCTCTGTAGTACCTAACTGCCCCTTTACTTGACAAGAGAATAGCAACCCACCAAAAGCTTTTTAAGCTTTGTGATTTTCTCTCTTATTTTCGACAATAATCTCTCTACAGAACACCAGCTTTGAACTGGTGATAACAACAGACAGAACTAACTCCAGTGTTCTTTACAGAGGTCACCTGTGTGAATGTTTAAATTGGGGTAGGCACTAAAACCCGAACTTGGCATGTTCCTGAGCTGAGGCCGAAGGAAGGCAAACACCACTGAATCAAGCTTTGCCATGACATCAACAGGATTTAGCATAAGCCCATTCCTAATTACAATTGTCATTAAAATTGTAAGGCAAGTCCTTGTTTTTCTGATATCTAGGCACCGTTGTATGCCATTCACCCCTTGTTGATGTGAGTGTGCAGGCGCTTGACTGTAGCCTTGCTCATCTGTTTTTTATAAAGTACAACTACTATTTCAGATCGGAAGAGAATGTGTTCTACGCACAAGTATCTTGTCTGCTTCAGAGCACGGCAGTTTCCAAGCGGATGCCACTCTGGCTCCTAGCCCTGTCTTCCAGAGTCAAGCAATAAATTCCATTCCTTCTACACAGTTTAGCAAAGGCCATATGAGTCATCATTGGGTGTAAGGACAATGATAAATGTTCCTTTAAAATGGTTTCTTCTTGACTATTCCTTCTTTAAGAGGCCTTTTGGGAAGATCTAATCAGGTCCCTGGAAAGAAGTGCTGCCTGGGGCCCTGACAGGCTGCATAATGCTTTCTGCTGTGAAAATCTGAAAAGACCCTTTTCCAGGTAATTAAAGTTATTGTCCTGCTCCCCAGGGGTATTTGCAGTTAGGCTATTCATTTCGTGGGCTGGTTACACCAATTGTGTAGATCCACTTGGCTATCTGGCTGCTTCTGCCCTAGTCCGTAAGACTTGGGTGCAAACAGCAAGATAATTCTCAGTGGATGTAGCCGTCACTGTATCAAAAAGGTTTGTTCTTTCAGTTAATGCTAAAGATTTCCGTGAAACTTTTGGGTAGAAGGAGATGCTACTGACAGGCAGGCAGGGATTTCTTTGTTTGTATTAGCATAGAAAATTCAGAGGCTTTTGGGGTTGCAAGAGAGCAATTATTTTCAATGTGTATATAATATATATCTCGATTCTATGATTCTATGATTCTATAATACCTACTTGACCAGTACAATTATCTGGAAGATGAGGGATTATTTTAAACACGTATGGCTCATAAGTCTGTTGACAATGATGAGAAAGGCGTAGTACTATTAAGAATTCACAGCTAACCATACTTTTTTATGGCAGTTTCATTTTCCTTCCCTTCCATCTATAAACCCTTCACATGAAGTAAAGGCAATTGCTTAGTGCACAGAGCCTGCACAGGGAGGTGCCACAGATGGTACTGAAACATGAAAAAGAAATATGCAACTTCACTTGCATTTTTCATTCCCATACTCCTACAAGCAGAAGCAAAGTTCTCATGTTTGGGCAGACGGAAAGGGAATCAGTACTGTGTGCCCCTCAGTGCAGCCTCAGGATCCTGGCAGGGGATTACATGCATCTCTGCAGCTGAGCCATATTGCAGGACCTCCTGATGCATAAGCAGTGCCCAAGATTGTAGATGAGAAATATAAGTGGGTGGGAAGAATACTTTCAGCTCTAAGACAATGGTTCTGAGTGACATGAGAGCTGAGATCTTCTTCTCTGAGGAACCTTGGGCGGGCACCACTAAGTCACGTGTATAATTTCTAGAGAGTAGAACCAAATAAAAAGATTGTAAGGACCTTAAAAGAAGTGACTTAATCATTGCTTCTCACACATAGCCTCATGTGTATCTCCCCCATTTGAAACAAAGAACATACATCAGCTCCATTGCCAAGCAGCTAGAGAATATAATTTTTTAATGTTGAACAGCTGAGAATGAACACATACATGTGTTTGTAAAAGATACATCACAAACATATAGGAGCCTGGGTTTGCTATATGAAAGTGCAGTATTATGCTCTATGAAAGTGCAGTACAGGCCAACAGGCCATCAGGTTATTCAGCTAGTGCATTTCCATGCTTAAAGCCCTCTCCTTTCACTCCTCTTTTCCTTGCTTATGGATTTTGGCAATAAAAAGGTAGGTCAAGCATCTAAAAGTCAGCTGGGAATGTGCATATCCCCATCTGTCTGAGACAGGTACGTGTGGCCTGTAGCGCAGCCACGGGCAGGCATCCTAGAGCACGTGAAAGAATGTTCTCAACAGCTACAGCCATGCTGCGGGAAGAGGTGATCTGTTTCTTTAGCCTGGGGTGAACTTCGGCATCAGATCCACCACTAGAAAAAGATCAGCACACACTTGAAGTGAGTATCAATGCTTCCTTAAATAGCATCAGAAAAGGAAATATAGCAAGACAAGTCTTGATGTCAGAGAGATCATCTCTGCAAAGGGAGAACAGTCCAGGATGCTTTGGTCCCACTCACCTCTCCATCACAGGCTCTCACAGTTTAGATTAGTCATTTAATTTGCTCTCTTCCATAGTTGTGCTGCTCCATAAAAGACTGATCTTAGTTACAATCTTGTGAGACTGGGCAGCAAATCTAGAGAATAATTCTTTATTGACTACAACTTGCTTTGAAAAATCCCAATGAGAGAAGCTGCTGGCAATTTCAGCAGGATGAATAAAGGGAGCAAGCTGCAAGCCAGGTGCATGGAAAAGGCTGAAAAAAAGGCAGAAATGCAGCACTTCCTTTGGCGACCTGAGCTACACGGCCACATTTTATAAAGGCTGTTGGTTCCTACAATTAATAAACACAGATCTTGGCACACCGTTCCCTCTTGCATGCTCCCAACCCTCGGGGCTGGCAGGTTCTGGACAGTGCTGCACAGCGGCTCTGCACAGCTGTAACAAACAGAAGCTGCAGGAAACTTTCCCCTTCCTGCAGAAAAAGCCGGCTCAAGACCTGTATAATGAAAGCCATGGGAGGCATAAAAACATTTCCAGTGCCCCTCTGTGAAACCTAGGAGTTGTGCTATGTAATTGTGAGCTCCATATCCTGGTTGCTTGTCTGGGAACTATTTACATTTCTGAGACACCAAGCATCCCCTGGCATGGCCCCAGCCAGCTCCAATCCCCTCTGAGAGATGGCAAAGGAGGTGAGAACTGTGCTGTGCCTGCCTTCACACAGCCAGCCTCTCCTGCCAGTCTCTGTCTGTGAGCTAGTTTGACATGTGAAGGAATTAAAAAAAAACCCGAAGCCCCAAGACTATTTTTATTTATGATTGTGTCCATGGGCCACTCTTTGTCTAGACTGCTGGTATTAGTATCTGAAGCTGTCCTGGAATCTGAAATACCATTTATTTACAGGGGAAATAAAAGCCCTGGATTAAACAGTTCATAAAAATAATCTGGGAACTGACATGGGGCCCACGGAGACCAAAGGTAACAAGATCTAGAGCAGGCATCTTTCTTTGTCTTGGCTGTAGAGATGTTTTCTCAGAAAACAAAACAAAACAACTTCCTCCTCCCAGCCACCCCCCAAAACCAATTTGGCTTCAGGGAAGCGTCCCCTTCTGCTTCCTCTCCTCCCACCTTTGTCTGGCTGCTTTCAACATCTCTGCGTCCACGCCCCCAGCAAGGAAGTTTCCAAACAAACTGGTCACCCCATTGAAAAGCGGGACTGGACAGCAGCAGCTCTTACCCTTCCAAGAAAATCCGTGGAACTGGGATCTGCTATATTTTCACACAGAGAGACTCCCAGTGTCACAGATGCAGCAAAATGTCGTGTTGACACTGACATCTGACAATCATTTTGTTTCTGCCTGCAGCAAAGACTAAAAGCGGGGAGGGAGACAGCGGAGGCCCCATTGCTGCCGCAGGGGCTCTGCCAGGCAGCGGTCGGTGCCTCCTGCACTGGTAACCTCTGTGTTGCAGACCACCTGGTTGGCCTTCACGCTGCACTCATTTTTCACTGCCAGCTGACAGACTTTAGGAGGCTTCCAGATACAGGGGTAAGCAGGAAAAGAGCAAAACAAACTTCTGGGCTCCATCTGCTCCCTTCCCTTGAATGAGCAGTGCACCATCACCCAGGGCAGTGTATAAAAAGAGTTTGACGGCATCACCTTGTAATTTTACAAAGCAGCTGCCAAGCATTAAAGACAAGCTACACTAAGGTATGAGAGCTTCCCCTTTTAGAAGGAGCCACTGGCTCCTTGTTGAAGCAGAAAGCTCATACGAAGCGAAGCATTAGACCTAAGGCATAACCGCTCGGTGAGTGAAGTGCCACAGTGCTCAGAGCACACAGGGACAGTTCAATCAACACGGCAGCAGCTGCAGGAGAACACAGCAATATCAGGCTGACCACGGACTGTCCTTGTGCAGCGTCGGCAGGGGCAAGGGTCGGGCTAAGGAGGGCAGGCAGAAGTTCCGAGCAGTTTGAAAGTATTTTGACTCAGAGGTCTATGAGGAGAGAAGCAACTCTGGGTTCTGTGATCCCCGAGTTAGGAGTGCAAAGACCTTCTATTTTATTTCGCTAGTGTCTAATGTGGGGTTTTCTCATGCAGCCATTCTGGCAGCCCCCAAAATGAATGCAGAGCATGAGCCATATTTAATGAAACTACCACTTACAGTTGATAGTCTCATTTCAAAATGCAATCCAAGGAAATCTGCCATTTTAATCCGATGCAGACAGTAAAGAGGGAAACAAAAGCTCAGTGCTGGATTAGGAACAGGGTTTAAACCAAGATACAGCAAAAATGTCACTCTATTCAGGTGCTGGCTTATTGAAAAATCAGCCTTTCCATCGATATGGGACAGCCTGGAAAGGAAGATGCGTGTTGGTAGTGCACCTAGTGCACGTGTGTAATTTCCAGTTGTGACACAGAGTTCACACACAGCCTTGTGCAAATCACCTCAGTAGGCTGTGCTCTAAAATTCAGCTATTAAACATGTTAGTTATGAAACTATTCCCTCTTTGTCACTTTGTTTAGAGGCAGATACTGTCTCTTACAGCGCAAAGAACAACAAGCACAGAAGACTGTGTATATTACAAAATGATGATCGGCTCCCTTTCTTCTTGCGCGCTCTCTGCAATGTTTGAAGCATCTGCCACATTACCAAGAGGGCCACTTTCTGCAGAGAATTGCTGAGTTTTGGCTACCGTTGCAAGACTCAGTTTACTGGACCATGGTCCTGACCCAAGGGGGGCAAGGTTGCCATAGTGTGGAGACACTGCTAATGAGATCAGAGTCTGAAAAGACAAATTCCAAAGCACAAAGAGAAAAGGATGTTTTCTCTTCCGCTGGACAAAACACAACTTTTCTGGCAGGCACAAGCAGGACAGTCTGTCCACTTTGGCAAATACCCTACGCGCCTGGACGTACACAAGTGTGTTTTTACATGCAACCCAGTTTGATTACACAATCTCCCTCCAAGAGAATTTGTCAAGAAAGATATCGGAGAGACTTCAGAAACTGAGAGCAGTCTGCAGCATGCTGCTTCACTCACACTATTTCTAGAACCATTTGGAGCAGCTGACTGCTGGGAAAACAACCAAAGAAAATTGCCCTAACTGTTGATGGGGTACCCAGCCTGCCATTTCAGAGATGCTGTGAGGTTGCAGGTTCAGCCTCAGTTGCCAGCTTGCACCTACCAACCCATATCAAACAGCTAAACAGCTGGGTCCACGATCAGAACACTGAACCCGTCCCTAGTCCCTAGGCTAAATATTTTCCTCCTCTTTGTTTTCCCAAGACTGATTCTGAGCCTTTGCCAAACGCATCTGGTAAGAGATTAACATGTCAAAGGCTTTTCCTTACCAACAATCTTTTTGCACCTTGGCTTCTTCCGAGGTTGGATCTGTCCTTTCAGTGTTCATCCCTTCCTGAAAACACTGTTTAACACCCATCTGGGAAGAAAGTATTTAATACTTGTACCCGATTCTCCTAGCCTCCAAGTTAAACTCCCTGGGAAATGCATCATAGCTTGTCTTGGGATTCTCATGCTTGTTTAGGTTGCAGGTATCCTACCTGTACGACCATAATATTATTTTATTTGCATTTGCTCTTTGTAGAGAGACATACGTCTCTTCTGCTTACCAAAATGTACTTGAGATTAGTGCTAGTGCCAGGCAACTTTGAAGAGGAAAACAAATTTATTCTAGTGAAGGTCATGGTTAGTCTTGATAATGAAGTTTGAAACACAGCTAGCAAACGCAAACATAAACACAAGAAAATGCAGACCTAAAGCATGTGTGTTTCAAACATCTTACTCTAAATGTTGGACACCCTCCAAGGCATTGCTTGCCTGTGGATCTGCAAGGCCACCTCAAGAGTGTCTGAACTCCAGGATGCAGCTTCTCAGAGTGGGTTCCTGTCCAGAAGTGTCTGTTACCCTTTTAATCTCCAGGTTTATTCACACTTTTCTGACTATTTTTTAAATGCAAATAAAAATGTCAGATCGCATATGAAGAATCACCTTCTTTCCTTTCTAATAGTGACAATCTTATCGTACAGGACTTTGCTTTGGAATAGGTAGTTGGCATCTGTGAGAACACTAATTGAAAACGCCTGTATTTATCTGAGCAGGATGCATCACAAGGACTCTGAGTGCTCATTCTTCCAGGCTTTCCTTTAAAAAAATCAATTAAAAACTTCATTTCTAGCATTCTGTAAACCTAATTTTCATTGCTGTAATTTCCTATTGTACAGCACTGTTTCAGTTTTCATTTAACAGCATTTCAGAGACCACGTGCGATATATCAATGCAGCTTACTGTTTTAAGGGTTTACTGTGTCAGTGTTGTTATCAAACGCCACAGCCAATAACTTCTGAAATCTTGAAACTTGTGCACTGTCTATACCAGGTCAGAATAAAAAAATGTCAAAATGTCAGCCTTACTGATCAAATTTCCTCACTTGTCTGCTTGATTCACTGTCTTCCCCTGGGTTTCCATATAGCTCATTAAACAAAACAAACCAAAACCAGGCCTTTATAGAATGAAAAAGTTTGACATGATTAACTAGCTTTGCTAGTAATGTATGCAACCCACCCAGGTGTCTAGACAGTTTGAAAAATACAGATCATATTTAGGAGTAACAGCTGTTACTCCTCAAGTCTCTGTTGGACCTCAAATTAAGTAGGAACAGACGCTACCAATATTAGGTGGTCCTCTTCCAAAGGAAACATCCAGCGTGTTGCAGGAAATTAAGTTACTGATTCAGTAGGTGGCACTTTACCTTTCAGACCAAGGCAGCACTTGTACAGCCTGCGAGAATGTTCTGCGCTCCCAAAGGTACCTGCTTTGGGAAGAGTTAGAGAATAAAGAGTTCAGAGCCTCAGTTGTGGGAAACCCTCAGTATTTTTTCACAAAAGGCAAAGAAAGAAAAAGATCAACACCTGTATCCTGGCCAGATGCCAGTTTAGGCAGGTGTTTCTTACCTGCCCCTGTACCATTTAGAATAAGTTGAAGAGTATGTTTGCTTATGGAGGTTTTAGACATTAAAATCTTGCCAGGCTCTCCTAAATAACAATTTATGTCTTAGCAAGAGATTATGAGAAGGAACGCTGGCAGACTCTGGCAGGAACAGGCATTCATGGAACTCCTCGGGCCTAACAAGGTGCTATCTAGCAGGTTATCCAGCAGCAGCACCCATTTCTTGGCCTACATCCCCCACAACACCATTGCACAGTGAAGCTTCCCTGGGCCATAAGCTGTTGACTGCAGAATAGTCATACATGACATTAGAGGAAAATGCAATGCTAGGTGCCTAAGAAGCATGGACCCAAACCCTCTGATTATTAAAAGTCTAAACAAAGCGAAAAACTGCAGGTTAAACCCATTTAACAAGGATTCTGCCTTAAGATGCTGTATTTGTATAGACGTGGTTTTGTGGGAGCGCGAGTGGTGCAGCAGCACAGAAAGCCAAGCACGAGGGCTTCCATACCTGTAGGCATATCGGGCTGTTCCCAGCTGAGAAGTTTTACACAAATAGCGTACCTGGCTGGGATGCTGCTGGAGCTGGGCAAACACACAGGAAATCTTGAGGTACTCCTGTTCAGCAGGTATGCCTTCCAATTGAGTCGCGTTTGTCACAGTTCTGAAAAAACACAAAGGTCTCTGCCCTGCTTCATTGTATTTAAGAATTTATTGCCCATCTTACTCATAGGGGGTAAAAAAAGATTTACAACCTAGCTAAGTTGCAGCTAGTCAAAGAGGCTGCCCAAGCCATGAACTGTGGGTGTTCAGTGCAAGGTTGTTTAGCAAGGCCTAAATTCAGGCCCTAAGTGCTTTTATAAGAGATTGTAAATCACTGTAACTTTTACACACTGTGGCAACATGTGAGCAGAGGAATGTGGCTGGTCTGTGCTAGTCCCAGAAGAGGTCCCATATGAGGCCAGCAGATCGGGCGGCAGACATGCGATACTGAGCCTTTGAGTAAAATACTCAGACTTGTATCTCCCCTGTGCTACGTGCGAATGTGACTTGGGCAAAGGGCCGGGGACCCAGCGCAGCGGTGCCACAGGAACAGCAGGCACAAGGGCAGCTCGAGCGCCCAAAGGGAAGAGCGCTGCTAAGCAGTAAGCAAATTGTAAAACACGAGTCAGACACAACATCTGGCAGCTGCTTCAAATAGTTTTCTGTCTGAAGGGCAGACAAGCCTGCAATAGTTTCAAATCAAAACATGTGCAAGGACAGGACCAGTGCTCCAATGAGCTTTGTTCCCTTCAGCACTGTTTTGTATGCCAGGAAAGGTTGTACTTCGGGTTAGGTTTTTAATTTTAAAAAACTCCACTAAATAAGTCACTATGTATTTCCTTCTCTAGTCAAATTCAACTTAGTCTTTGGCCTAAGATCAACAGCATTAGCTCAGCATAGGAAACATATGGGAGAGAAGAGGGGGAGCATGCTAAGAAATGTTTTTCATAGTTGTCCCACCTTATGCAGGAGAGCAGGCGTGACTGCCAAAATAAGTTCTTCAAGTAAGATGCATGTCCTTCTAAGTCTGCACATATCAGGTACAGGGAAAGGCAAAATTGCCTTGTGCTGGTACTGGCTAAGGACTTGACAGGTACAGACTTATGTCTAGGCACCAACAGGGACATTGTTTCAGCCCAGAGAAATAAATTCTCAGTGCTGCAGATAAAGGAGAGAATTGGCAAGCGTCCTCCACCTCCCCCATGTTTTTCTGTCTTGACCAAGATGCACAGCAGGGATGTTTGCTGGCACAGATAGGCTGCGCAGGAGTGTCACCTGCACCCCAGGCAGGCCTTCCTTTCGAAAGGAATTGTGACAAGACTGCTGAAGCAGTGTGACATTCTTCTCTATCAGCCACTAAACTCCTCGCCTGAACACTTCTTCCCCTCTTGCAGACTTTTCTGGACTCAAATTACTTTCACCAAAGCCTCAACTTCCAAGAAGAAACAAAAGTGGCCCCGCTGCTTGTCTAGAGCATGGGGGGATGCCAGATTCTCTGCAGAATTGCCACAGCACTTCTGTATCACCAGCAAGGCAACAGCAAGCAAATTGTAAAGGCCAGAAGCCTCCTATAAAACATAGGAACAGTTCTATGTGCATAAACATGGTTAGTCAGCAACAGCAGGAAGGTGAGAGATGCTGGCCACGGTAATAGGGTTGGTTTTCAAGGAGGTCCTAATACAAATAGGACTTAAAATTTTTGATGCTACTCAAAAAGGAGTAGGTCTGCCTACCACAAGCCAGTGCTTGAACACAGGCAATAGCAGGGGAAGCAGAGAGCCACTGATTCATTAGGATTTGCTAATCTGTGATATCATCTGTTGATTCCACCAGGTCCAATCCCCATCTCATGACTTCCTCCACTGTTGCCATGGCACTGTACATAAACACTGCAAACTCCCAGCCCTGAGCAGGTCATTTGTTTCAAATATTCCATGCAGCTGGAACACAAGCCTGTTTGGGTGTCTGGAGCTGAGCATGAACTAATTTCTCAGTCTTATACACCCTCCCCAGCCTGCTGCTCTCCCAGAACCCCTCCAGCCACACTTCCAGCAAAGCTGAGGCAGCCTTCCACTGCAAGGCAAGGGGAAGCTGGCCTTGTTCACACACAGGCAGAAAAGCAGTATTTCACTAAGGTCCTCCACTACCTGCAGCAAAACAAAAGTGGTGATTACTGAACACCGACATCCTAAGCCTAAATATCCAGCAAATATGTGGAAAGACATCCCAGATTCAAAAAGATTCTTACCCTGACTGGAGACAAAGACAAAAAACCACTTGCCTTTTTTTTTTTTTTAAGCACTCCTCAGCCAGTACCCTTACAAGGCAGTTCATAAGCATACCTCTGAGCTTTAGGTGAGCCTCACATCTTGTAGTGTTTGCGTGAACTTATTAAATCATCTGGTTTCCACACACACAAGTTGGTAGCTGCAGGGAAGGCTCAAAAGTGCGTGGACAGGAAGGGGAATTAAAGCCTTTGTCTTAACTGATGAAAGTACAAACTCGCCTTGCTTCCAGTCAGTTTGAAGAGGCTTAACTAAACTTAACATTTCAAAATATATGAAAAGACAGCAACAAACAGCAGTGGGTAGAGAGTGAAAAGTAATTACTAAAAAGTAATACCAAGTGACTTGAGCTACATCAAGTTTATGACCTGAAGAACTTACCCAGAACACCCCGAAATCAATCAGCCATTTTTCAAGCACACATGATACAGAAACAACTCTCCCAACATTCAGTTTAACCTGCCACCACATCTTCTGTAATTAACTGTGCTGTTCTACTGGCTGGGGATCCCCTTCGCCCTCACCATTTTCTTTTGCTTTCTTCTATCCACCATCTCCCTTCCTAAGAAAAAGGACAGTCAGGTATCAATGTAAAATAGTAGGTTAGTGACTTGTTTTCATATGAGCTGCTTTCCTGGAAAAAGAGAAAGTTTGTTTGCTGTAATCTAGTAGTGAAATTTGCAAGCCTGCACAGTGCATCAAGTTTGGCAAGATAACCAATCTACTTGAGACTATTTGAAGAAAAAGGAGTATGATGTAGTAAGTCAGTTGTAAACCAAGTTAAATTAGGAAACCAAGGCTGCTGTCCCATCACAGATTTTATTCAACTCCATCTGGAGTAGCCACTTTTAGGCACTGGTGGCAGCTGTACAAAATCTCAAGTTTCCACACTCTGCCAGCCTGTACCAATTGCTGCAGCTTGCCCTCCACGCATGCAGGCCTTTTAGATGCCAGCTTTAAATAGTTATTCTTCCAAGCAGAGACAAGGCCACCACAGCCTTTGCTTTACCTGTCTGGGCTGGCTTCTTGGGCATAAGCTCACCATTCGTGTAGAAACTAAAGAACACTGATCATTTCATGCAAATAAAAACCAGCATCATGTAATATTTAATAAAGTTTATTAGGTTACTGAGTATTATCTACAGTCATAAAATATAGTCAGAATTTAAAACTGTACAAAGCAGTGTACTGGTGAAGTGAGAAGAGATGGAAAAAGGAGCACAAAGAACATTAGAAGTAGGGAGAACACAGCTGCTTCCCTGCAGTTCTGGAAGACACTGGTTCAAGTTGAAGGCAACCAAGTAGGGCTCCACACATTGAATTTTCTTGTGTCCCACCCTGTAACAGAAACTAGTACAAACCCCTACATTAAAAAAAATCATATAATATTAGATTAAAAAAGGGGCACATCACACCCCACCCAGTCTTGGCACCAATTCTGTGCTTTAAAAAATATACTATGCAAGTAGTTTACTTTAAAGAAGGTACCCTACAGCAGCTGTTTAAAACATGTTCTTATACATACACCACAAATATATATATTAACATTTTCAACAACTAAACTCATTTGTACCTACACAGAACTGAAAGGATAACTCAAGAGCAAAAAACCAACCACACAAACATTTTTCAAGACAAAGAAATGTGCAAAATAACCCCAGAAAGGCAGCATAGTAACCTGTGGATAGGTCAAGAGAGCAGCTCCTGCTAGTAAAGGAGTGTCATCCTCTTTACTTGGCTACTGAGGTGATAATCTATTTGGGATGTGCTGATTTTGCCTGAATTGTTTGTCCTGTTTATTGCAGTTCTCTCCTGCCCAACCCCTTGCCCCCCCCCAAGCTCTGGAGAGGTTCAGTGGCTTCTTGCTGTACCTGAAGACACCCCACCCCCCTCCCCCCACTGGCCTCTGTTCAAGTCTTACAAGTTACATTCCACAGAAATCACCTTCTGGATTTCTCATCTGCTGATGGTTCCTCTGCAGCCACACTGCTACCACCTTCTCTGGGACAACTTCCCACCCCCAAGCAAGAGAGAACTATTCCTGCTGCATAGTTAAGTGGAGATTATGCCGACAGTCTATGATGGAACAAAGCCTGGTTTGGATGACTTTAAGCAGCTTATCTAAGAAGAGAATTCCCTGGCAGAGCCATTAGAGAAACACACTAGTGCATTTCTCTAAAGCCTTAACATGGAGCAGGCTATAACAGAAAGCAGACCTAAGGTGGCAGGACCTATAGCTGTGTAACAAATCTCAGCTCATAGAGTCTGTCTCACCCTACTGCAGGAGAAGTTTCTCCCTTTCCTGTCCCCACATCAGCAAGGAACCCCTAATCCCACACTAAAACCTGCAGTTTTGAGTCAAGAAGGGGTCAGGTAAAGACATGGTATGACTGCTTAATCAACTGAGTCAAACCCACTGAGAAAAGGCAGAACAGAGAATGGAGCAGGAGAACTGAGAAAGCAGTAGTGATAAACAAGAAAGCAGGATTCACTGTCTATGAGATAACATTACAACGTGGTGAGAAGTCCTGGCAGAGACATCAGCAACATAACCACCTTCTCCAAATTAAGAAGTGTCCTGGTGGAAGGTTTCTCGGTTTTGGTGTTTCAGGGTTTGGGAGTGGGGTGTTTTTTTTTTGGTTTTTAAAAACTCAGCAATTAATTCTTCTTGGTATTCCAGGCTCTTCCCAACTCTGCTGGCCACCCCCTGCCTTTCCATTCTTTGGACCTGGTCTTGACATTTCTACTCCTAATGCCTTCCCTTCCCACAAATTATGTTCTTCCCTTTATCTGGTACAGAAAAACCACTCACTCCTAGGCTCTACAACCCACACAACGCAGTACAGCCTTTTCTCAGAAGGAGCAGGGAAGCACAGAGCTTCTATAAATGTTCTTTTTGTAAGTGTGCTGGGGAAGTGACTTCTAAAGGACAACAAACTCAGTTGTGAAACAAGGATTACTTGCCAATATGGGCACATGGAGACTTAAACAGTGGCAGGAATACTTTGGCCAAGGAGTTCCAACAGTAGCGATGACATGAGGGTGGAGACCCCTTTGCCCAGTGGGTCAGCTCCAGTATTTTGCCTTGGTTCCAACTCTTTATCCTTGAGCATGATGGTCATTGGTAGAGTAGGTAACTCTTGAGGGAGGCTGGCAGTGGCAGTGTAGGGATCTCATTCAGTCTTTCCTTGCCCAGAGCAAGCCTCACAGCTCGCCGACACAAGTCCATCAAAGGCAGTGGTTCAGCTGGGAAGAGAGACCCAAGACATTAACATCAACATCCCAACCCAGAAGTGATACGTGCATTTTGCTAGCTCTAAAAATCCCCCAGAAAACATGGAGCAAGAAAAGTGAATACCTGGCATGTTTGTAGGACTCAAGCCATACAGCATTCACATACCTGCAACTTCAGCTCCTCAAAACACATAGACAGATCATGATGTTTCTGAGAGGTTATTTAAGCCATGCATGTGTACGAACAACAAAAATACTAGAATCCCCTGATGGAAGTTCCTCCTCTGCAATACCACTCATACAAGTCAGAACACATCTTCTACCTCATGCCTTTTATTGCAGTAACCAAAAACCATTTTAAGAGATTCACTGAAGAGACTGCAGCAGTTTGATAGCATCATATGTTATGGGTACCCAGAAAGTACCATGATTTGTTTCTTATATAGTAGGATATAAGACCTGTCAACCCCTTCATTTGTACTACCTGCTTCCCACGAAAAACAAAACCATCAGTAAAAGCTTCATATCATTACTTGTGGTATTTTCCACTAGAGGATTCCCTCCTGTATCATAAACCTGGGAAAGGTACAGGCCTTCGGCTATCGTTTCTGCATCCTGTACTCAAACATTGAACAAGATAATACTAGTTTTTCAGGAACGGATTACATGGCCCTTTGATGCTGAAAAGTCACTCACAACATACAGGGGACTAAGGTCAAAGCCAGAGTTAACACATCATAGCTGCACAGGAGGAAGACAGATTAGTTTCTCACAGCTTCTGTTGCTAGATCTGTCAGAGCTCACCTTTACACAGTTCGCTCCTCAAGCCTAACGGGTTTCTCCTCCCCCAGCAGAGGGCTAAGACAAAGGCATTCCCAGTTAAGCAGATAACTGGACATCCTTCGAATAGCCTAAGGGCTCAGCATGCACCATTAGAAACCTTCCTTTACAGACATCTTGTGCTGAACACACCTAAAAAACATCCACAGGAATGAAAACGTTTGGCTGAAGCTGCAGTTTTCAGGAACTTTGACAGATGCAAACAGCTCTAGCTTCCACCACTACAAGCCAAATTAATCTGACTTCATACAGCTGTTATAAACAGCTGAGAGACAGGAAAAGCTTAAGTTTTTCTGAGCATGGGCACATTACTGCATTTTTTTACCCAGAATTCATGCCATCAGTAAGGTGGATACAAGTCCCTTCCTTCCAGGTTCAAAGATAACAGTGAACACTGAAAAGCTCGAACAGAAGAGTTGTCAGTAGCCTCTGATCAGGGCACCCCTGATTCTACTTCGGAAAAAGTAAAGTCATACTGCTCCATGTATAAAACACTTCCAATGAAAAGCAGAGAAAGCTAATTTTAATCTAATTTTTGGCAAGAAGTCTGTGAGATGGAGAGTTTGTTAGCTGAGAAGAGACTTGGTAACAAAGTCAGGAAACGCATGCTTGAATTGATCTGCCGCCTCCTCAAGCTTGCAGCCAGCGCTGAACTAATGCCCTGTTTCTCCCCTCTCCTTCCCTGCCATGGATCACAAACTATTACCTGCTCCAGGGGAAGCTGCAGTGGAATGTTTTTCCTAGCAGTTCTCCAAAGTTCCCCCAGTGCTTCAAGCATCAATTATTCCTGAGGACTCACACATCTATATGCACACCTCGTTTGCACTGACAGCAGGGTGGAGAGCAAACAGATCTGTCAGGCAGCACTGTTGCTTCCCAAGCCCCACCATCTCTCGTACACACGCTGTGCCCCAAGTGAAAGCACAGCTGCACGCAGCCCAAGCTACTGCTGGTCTTGCCTGCTCAGGACCTCCTGCAGGATCCATCCTGCCTCTTCTGCAGGGAGAGGTCTATGCAACCAGACTACACCTCTCAGCTCTGGCTGGGATGCTGCCAGAGAAGCCTCTTACAGGCAGCACTCCTCTGGCACTTCCCAATGTTGCTTATTCTTAAACCACTGGGGTACGAATCTGCTGCACTCAAAGTCTGTCCCAATTCCTCCTGCTCTTATGGAGATAGCTGGGACAGAGGTATTGTCCAGCCAGCATCCCAGATGACAAGGGGCCCTGACCTTCAAAACCTACAGACATTAACATAACATACATTCCTGTTTAATTGCCTTAAAAGGAGAGGATCTTCTTCCTGCAGAGGCTAAGAACAAGAACTTTGTCCTCATCCAGTCTGCACTGATAACCCAGTCTGACAGGAGACCTCGACACTAAAAGAGAAAGCTCACACATATCTGACCTTCTTCCATTCACAAGCACTACAATCGCTGGACACTGTTGCTATTGAATGCTCAGAAGTGGTTTAGAGCCAGACACCTTCTTTCTATCTGTGCCAAAATAGCGTCCTGTCATTCCTGGCCTTGTGCCCACCATTCACTCCTATGCTGAGAGCACATTACAACCAAATCCAATACTAGAGGTGGCTGTTTCCTTGCTAAGTGTAGTTCTGTGCCAACAACTCCACAGACTTGCTGGCTTTGAGGAGAGCTGCAGATTTTGGCTTTGACCCTTCAGAAAAACCTGGTTACTAGAGCTGCTGCTATTCTGTAAGGTGCTGTGGCAGAATGAGCTAGGCTTCTTTCTTTTGGTGATAAACTGCTCTGCAAGAGCTCTCTGTTTGGTCTCACTGAGTCAAAGTGTATTTCTCAAAGCACTTGTGGATTTTGCTATCCCTTCACAAGCTTTCCTGGTTATTCTGACAGCTCAGGTTTACTGATGCCCAGTGTCAGCTTTGTTGTACACCTCATGTCACCAGTGCCAGGGGGTTGCCATTACCAGCCCTGCATTAGAACATGTTCTAAGCATAAATACAAGAGCCCAGTATGCTACAGCCTTTGGGCAGACACTGTTCTGGAATGCAGGGGAAACACTACTCTTTTCATATCCATGCTGCCAAATTTATTTCACTAACAACATAAATCCAGATTTTAGTCCACTTCCTTCACCTCTCTCCTCCACCCTACCCAGAGGACTGAGTCACAGTCTGGCCTAATGGGAACTTCTGACTATGAGAGATAACAGACTTTTGCACATTCGGACAGCCAAATTTATTACTAAGCTTAGCTAGAGATTGATGTCCCTGTTAGCAAAAGGCCTGGCATGCAAGCTGGGCTGGCTACAATGTCCAGCCTCACACTAGAAGTGAAGCAACAGAGAAGGGAGCTACTTTTTTCAAGATGAGACATTCCCATTTCCTTAGACAGGGACAGATGTTCCCACTCTTGCCTGGGAGGGATTTTAAAAGTCCCTTCAAGGAAGGTGATTGTCCCTCAGACTGTTTCCTGTACAGATACACTGGGATTACATTGCCAATAATGCAACTGTCAGAAGGACTTTCCTGCTGATACTTTGGTAGCAATACAGAAAGGTTTTTCATCTCTAGATAAACAACTGGCATCACCTTCTCCCACCATATTACCTTGCCAAAGCCTGCTTGTTCCCTACAGTGCCTTAGTAACAGTACATGTGTACAGCCAAACTTTTTGAATTGGCCATTAAGGATTCAGAGCTGTATCCAGCAATCCTACTGCTGACATGAAACCTTCATCTCTAGCAAAATGAAACCCCTCCCCAGGATGGTCTAGTAAGCCTGCACTTAAGTAGCACACAGATCTCTGCTGCTAGAACAAATACAGGGAGTTATACTCACGGTCAAGTCCATTCAAGTAGCGCATCCGTATTTCACAGTGTCCCCACACTGCACTTACGACTGGATATAGCTTTTTCCCTTTGAGTCCCCGAAACGCAACACCCATGTATTGCCCATCTACAATGAAGCTCAGTGTCCCATCATCCATGTCTAGAACCACCAGGAATGAGTCCGGCACAATGAAAGTTTCATCTGGTTCTAAGAAGGCAGGATAGGTTTTACTTGGTTGGTTCTTGCCATCATGGTACAGTCTGTTGCGCCCAAGGTCCCACCCCCACGATTCATGGTTATTTCCCACCAGCGTTGTGTACCCCACTGAATGCAAAGGGGCATCTGCTGTTGCCACCCCGACCACAGCATGCGTGCCTCGCTGCCTCATTGCCCAGGTGATCTGCCACACATGCAGTCCTCGTGTATATCCCACTTTGCCTCTGATGGCATCTGTACTCTGAGCCACCGGATGCCGGTGAAATATGAGTTTGTCATCCTCTTTCACAAATACATTCAGCGAGCGATCATCATTGTTCCATGAATGCAGTAACTGGACTTCATATGATACCGGAGGCATGTCCAGTAGCAGGTCCAGACGCGTGGGTTTGCTGTAATCGAGTCCTTGGAGTTCCTGTTTCAATGGCCTGTATACAGGGTCCCTCATATCCACAGTCTTTATCCCACCTGTGACCTTCTGACCCATTGTGTGTTCCGATTTCGCCTATTTATAGGCTCCCAAGGCAAGCTCATCGATCTATCCGGCCGCTCCTGCTGTCATTCAGCCCTACAGAAAAGGTTGCTAGGAGACCTTGTCAAGATGTGCGCTGGTCAGTATTGCCTAATGGAGGGAAAGAAAAACAAGAGACAAGTTAAACATTAGCACATACAGCCTTGTATGCAACATTTACAGATCACAGCTTTAATCCGTTTATCTTGACAACTTGTCCCTCCTTTCTACCAGGAAGGAAGGGTAATGCATGCTAATTATGCATCATGCCCTGCACAGCAGGGATAGCATATAGATCAAATAGATAAGTACGAAGTTTCTAATGTCCCCTTCAGAAAGACACTTGAATATCTGCTTCATTTACAGAAGGTATAGATTAAGCCACCAGAGTTGCTCATCTCTTTGCAGTGAATCCACTGCTCCTTATTACTGCATTACTAAACCTTAAGAGAGCACAACTGCATTTAGGCTGCTTCCAGCTAACCTTGGATTTACATCATGATCACCTTTATGTCATCCAGGCTGGAAAATTCAAGAGAAGAGTTCACTCAATGCCGAAGACTCAGAACCCAGTACACAGCAACGCTTGAGACTTACATTTTTCCTCCATCATCTTCAGTTAGTAGGAGGACTGAAAACAGTGTCTCATAAGCACAGATTTTAGCTGGCCTCCCAGCCCTAGTTCATACCACAAGGTCAGGCTGAGCAAGACATCCCAGTGAAGGCCCAGGCTGCCCACTGGTGTTCACTGCTCCAGCTCCTTCCAACCATCATGGAGAATTTCTTCTCCTGCCAAGCCCATCTCTATAGCTGCCCACAACGGAGCCAAAACACACAAGGCATTTAGCACTCAGAAAAAGAATCCAAACAGTTTCAGGCAATTTCTCAAAGACAGACCCGAGTTTACAATTGCTTTGTCTTTGGACCCTGTAGTAACACACTACAGCTGACTAGTGGTGAGGGATCGATTTATACAGGTGACTGCTCTGCAAAGCTTTAATTTGAGCTGTCACTAGCAGGAAAGAGTGGCATTACTGAATAAACTTCTCCCTCTGCTGCTCTAGAGAGGTTGGAACTAGCCTTCAGAATGCAAAACATTCGGCAGTATAGCTTCCATTACAGGGAAAGGAAAGCAGGCTGTGTTTCAGGGGGGATACGGTTGCGTTCTAGCTCAAAACCAGTACCACGGTTAGACTGGCAAGCAGAACAGGCACTACAAACAGGCCTACTACCTGCAGTGGTTTTCAAGAGTCCTAACTAGCTTGTTCATGGAACACACTAGATAAGCACTTTACATTCTCCTAGCTGGTACTCCAGTGCTTCCTTTGCAGTGCTCCCAGATCTGACAGACATGAGATGAGGACAAGCAAATTCCAGCCTTCCTGTTTTGGCTGACAGTTGTAAATGAAAGTTCTTGGGGAACCTCCAAGATGTACGCATCCCCTAGAGTAAAGGCTACATACCGCAAAGACACACACAAGTATTGCCTGCTGTTGTCATCCAGCCATAGTTTTATTCCCTCGGCACAAGCAGTTCCAAAAGAGAAATAAAGCACTGAACACAAACCATGTCCTCATAGGAGTGACCAAACAAGGTAGAAGCCAGGCAAAGAAAATGAAAGCTTCTCCATCTGGAGAGTTACAAACCTTCCACAGATCAGCTGGCAATGCAGCTAGCAGCCATTGATACGAGTTTAAGCAGCTAATTCTCTTCAACCCTGCTTAAGCTTTGTTAAGTACCCTGGAGGCCTGCAACTCCAAAACAGCAAACAAAATCTGCTGGGTCCAGCCTCAGAGGACACACGTTCCAGCAGCTGTTGGTACTGTTGGCCCCGCTGAATTACTACAGTCAAGAGAGCTGATAAACCTGCTCGATAGTCTGTCTCAAATGAGCAGCTTCAGTTGGGGCAGCTTCTCTTCTCCAAGAAGAAAAAATCCCCAGCTTCAGACGCAGAGTCCAGGGGGGAGGAGCAAGATCCTTCTCACAGTTTAGCAGTTTTCCTTCCAAATTTCAGAGAAACCTTTAAAAAGTTTAAGCCAGCTTGGCTAGAGATACCAGCTCGCTTCGCGTACCTGTCTTCCAGCACTGCATCCACCGAAGTGTCTCTGCTCTCACTCAGCAACGCAAGCAACCCTCTGTGAGACAGCTGCCAAACTGGGGGCAGCTATTAGGAGAATTAGAAGTGGGAGGGGAGTGAACTAGCTTTCTAAGAAAAAAAAGTGTTATTTTAACATTTCCTGAAGTGAGGCAATCCATACAGGGCTCCTGCCAGCTACAGTCACAACACTTACTCACAACCAAGGACCTCATCTGGCATAGAAAACAGAGCATGAATCAGATCTGGTTTAAAAACGAAGCCTTGCTGCTTATGTCCAGTAAGCTCAGCTAGAAGGTGGTAGGAAGGCTCATGTATGCTCTGGGTTAGGGATCAATTCACCAGCTTCCCTACAGGTTTTTACTACTAGTCTAGGGTATGCCATTGGAACAGCGAGCTCAAATCTTGTAGTTCTTAAATAAAGACAGACTACTTTTCCTTCCCTTCCCTCCTTTTCAAGTATGGAGAGGAAAATGCCTGAGGTTCTTTACAAGTCTCACCGTGATGCACATTAGTAGGCAGCAGTATAGCTATTTCAAGCTATTCAGGGACCTCAGATGTACAGCACTGACAGACAGAAGATGGTTCATTAAACAAGTGCTATTTAAATAAGGTCCAGTCACCTTATCAGCTGGTAAGATAACCGAGACATCCTGCAAGCTAAATAAGTACCATCCACAACATCAGAACAAATCCCGAGTTAAGGAAGCCAGCTGGTCAACAGCTGAAAATAACAGCAAAACCAGTTGAGGGATGGCACAGCCACTGGATGCCAGAGCATCGCTCTCCCCACCACAGTGTTCAGTTCTTCTGCTCCACAGCTCAGGTACTAGGCCACAGGCTCTCTTGCTCTTTAAGCCTAAGGAACAGCAATATCTCAAACCAAGGGATCCCAAGAACAAGCCAATACAGACATGAGCTGAGCTGCTGGTCTACAAGTTCAAGTACAGTGTTGTAACTGTCTTCTCAAGACTTCATCACTGCATCACAACAAATCCTACAAACCCACCTAGTAAGTTGCTTGATCTACTTTCTCACCTCAGCCCATGTGTTACATTCACATGGTTTAACAGCAGTCCCTCCCAGTCACCCCACTGTCCCTTCTGTAAGCCCACATGCCTGTGTGTACTCCAGTTCTGTTTTACACCTCAAAGCTCACACTAACTCTTTTATGAAGAGATTTGTGTGGTCACTCTAAGAAGTGTCTTCCCTGGGAAAGGCACATTGACTAGAAGCAATAATTATTAAAAATTTTCAGTCTCTCATTTGCTCAGGCTGGGATAAAGACCATCAGGCTGCAGAGACAGAACTGAATCCCGTGGTGTTCTACAGAAAGTACCAGAAGACCACCTGGCACTCCCAAGGCCCATGACATGCGGACAAAGCCTGTCAACAAGGCACTGGCTAAAGTACATTTGGAATTCTACACGAAAATCCAGCTGTTGGAACTTTGATTAGGATAAAGGAACAAAAACATTGGCAGGAGGAGGAGAGGCAGAGATTTCCTGAGAGCTGCACAGTATATGTGAGAACTGTGCATAGGAAGCAAGAACCAAAACACAGCAGACTGCCAGACTGCAGAAGTACTGGTCCAGACTGCTTTGAAGCACAAAATGCTTCAGAGAAGTAAGAGAATACAATTCTGTGCTCTTCATTAGCAAAACAATGCCTCGTTCATTATGACTTTTTGCCTTTTGCCAACATAAGCTTCATTATGTTTCCCTCAAGGCTGCTGCACTAGAAAGGGAATCACCACAGTGAGAGACAACAGGGACTTCTGAAGCCCATGGGACAGGATACCGTCTCACTGCCTGCTCCAAGGAGAAAGCAGCTTTTCCTGAACACAAGCACCACTCATCACTTGCACTACTTATGACTGTTTTCCCAGGCAGACTGTTAACACTAAACGAAGGACAATGGCTGGAATAAAGAAAGGGGGAAATACAGAAAAGAGATTGGAACAAAGGTGTCAATTAGAGTAAGAGCAGGTCAGATACTGAGTGCCACATGCCAAGCTTGAAGTGCAACAGGGCTCCTTATTAGGGCAAGGCAACAATTCCTGCTCAGAGCTGGCTCCACTGCTCCTGGCACTAGCCTGGTCTGGAACTGCAGAGTGGCACCTTGCCCTGCAGTCAGGAAGCATAATTAAGCCCTCATTTTTTTTTTAGAAGGAAAAGCCTCTTCATGCACAAGACAATACAGGCACTTTCCCTCAGCAGTGCTGATACAGAAAAGCTTTCCTTCTAAAATTAATGGATTAATGCCCTGGGCAGCTTGATAGGAGACACAGCCAGCCATAAATGAAAAGATATGCTAGAGAATTAGCTACTTCAAAACCTTTGAACTGTTACAGGTTTAAGCACAAATGTAAGCACTGAAAGTGCTTTTATCTGTCATATCAACAGCTCAGGCTTGCTGCAATGCTGATCTGCCTTATTAACATAAGCTCATCCCCATGATGCTCTGTTCTGCTCCCATGCTATTTTCAGATTTATTGTTAACCTTCTAGGCCTAAAAGCTTTGGAACGAAGTTGTAAGAGTGTCTCAAAAATGTTCACTGCTATTTTCAGTGAGAATTAGATCTCCCCTCAGTTTAGCTGTTCAGAGCAAGTAGGCAATTTGCCATACTAGAAAGATACACCAGGTTTCAAAACAACTGATTGCTGCAAATAGATCAAGGCAGGAGACAAAGATATGTCAGTGGAAGATGTTCAAGTCCCTGCTGCCGAATGGGGAGAACACAGCTCTTCAAATAAAAGAACGTGTAAAGGCAGAGCAAAGTTGGTGTCCAACAACTTCTGTTCAGGCTTTGACATGAACCAGGCAAAACAACTGCCTATCACAGACCTCTCCAGTCGAGACAGTCATCTTGATTTAGTTCACCCAAATGCTGTGAACAAGAGCAGAGCCATAGTCTGTGCCCATGGCCACATTCACCCCCCCTCAGCTCATAGGTTCAGGTTCACGGTGAACCTCAAAATGGAGCCAAGAACCCAACTACGCACATGCCATGGAGGTAGCAGTCTCAGCTATCTACAGGGGAATATTTTGACCCCCAGTATGAATTAAACAATTAAATCTCGATTTCAATTACTACCCTAGTATCCCCTGAAACCTAGAGGAACACCTTGCAAACACGAGGCTAAACAGTGTCCCTTAAACAATTCACACAGCTAGATTAAGAAAAAAAAAAAAGTCATCCACATCCAAAACAAGGCTCCTTATTGCTCCCAGACAATTTACCTCATTCCTACCTATGCTGGCATTCAAACCCATTTACCTCATCCGAACACACACTAGAAATGCAATCCAAGCTATCAATACAGTGAACTTAAGCCAAAGAACACTCACCCATGACGCCCTCATTGTTTTATCTGAGGCCAAAAGGGTGTTCCTCCCATGCAAGTTCTATCATACAGTGGGGGGTTATTTCAGGTAGCTACATCTCCAAGTGACACAGTAATTTTAACAGGCTGCTGTGCAGATTCTCAGCTCCATTTGGAAGCAACTTGCACAGCAGCAAGAGCCCTCAAAATCCCCATCCAACATCTGCACGCAAGGCAAAATCTTAGTGCTAATCTATTTAGGAGTCACTGTCACTGCTGGGTCCATTAACCAACCCAGCTCCTGAGCTGCCAAAGTGCTGCCAGAGCATCGACAGTTCACCACTAAAAAATTCAGACCATAAAGAGTTTTAGAAACATCCTCTGCAAAACAAGGGGAAGCAAAGAAAAAAGAAACTTACTGGAAGATACCTGCAGTTGTTTAAGCACCTGTGAGGCACTCAGCCACTGAAAACATCTGTTTGCTTTAAGCTGAATACTGACAAACCATTCTCCTTCAGTTACAAACTTCACCAGAAAGAAGGACCAGAAACACTTCAGTTACAAGGAGTTCAATAACATTAGTTCAGAAAACCCATGGCTGCTCATAGGTCCTCCCTTGCTTTGCAGCCCTACACCTCTAGGACACTTGTCTGGAACACCAATTACAAGAACACATGAAGGTTCTGAAACGCCTCAATTCCTGATCCATTTTTACTTTATTTCTTCAAGTCAGTTTACTGTGGCTCTATTTCCCCCCTATAATATTTATTGAGTGTACTTCTACAGATAAGAGGCCAGACCTTTAAACACCTAGCATACTCTGGGTGCTCTACAGGCAATGAATCATAGCTCTATCCTAAAGATTTACAGCCTGGAAAACATCTCAGGAGAAGGAAAGAAAAATATATATTCTGCACACAGTCATTTACCTGCTTGCAGCTTTGAAAAGCTGAACTAAAGGATCCCAGACAGTATTAATAAGTGAGAATACAAACACACTGTAGTTTTGCTCAGGTTTCCATGATTTTACTAGAAAAACATTTAGCAAACTTGGTCCATTTTCCTAGGCTGAACGTTCATCCCACAAAATTAACAAACAAAGGAGCTGCACTACTCCAACTTTGCTGACTAACCTGCTGGCAGCAGCTTACTTGGGCTCACCTTTCACATCCTTCAGATATGTGGACAACTAGCACGTCAGAAACTCCCTAAAGACCCTGCACAGTGCTAGCCCTTCAACTTGATCTCTAGAAGCTGCTTCAACACCAGAGGTTTTCCCCTTCCTCCCTTGGTGGTGCTGAGAGTAACAGGTCCCTTGATCACGTAGACCTTCTGTAAAACCAAGCTAAAAGCCAAGATGGATCAGCAATGCTACAAAACTTCCTAACTAGGGTGGAGAGAGCACTCACATGCCTTAATAGCATTCAAACTTTAGCCCCCAAAAACCAGGACACTCATTTTTCCCTGGTGTTAATTCTTAGCATCAAAATATACCCACCTTACTTGCACCGCGTATTTCTGCCTACTGTAGAAACTGGCCACAGGAAGGCTGTGACACCCCATCCACCACTGAAGCAATCCCTTCACCAGCATTCTGGCTTTGGCACACTTCCCACCCCATCAAATACCAATCAAACCTTGGGGAAAAAAAAGTGAGCTCACCTATGCTGTTGAAGAAGTCCTCCAGCGCTGCGTTAGCAGAGACCAAGTAGCTACAGAACAGACGACAGAACAACTGCACTAAGAACATGGTTAGAGCTAGTTTCGGAGTGTTGCAATCCCGCTCACATCAGGGCTGGGCAGGCAACCCTCACTGCCTAGCGTCAGTTCTGGCAGCACGGCCGGCCTCACTGCTGCTTGCTCAGTGCAGAGGAGGTTGCCACAGGGGCACCTTCCTCCGCCCCACCTACTGAGGAGCAGAAGCAGCTTGGCTCAGCAGGTTGAGCGGCTGGCAGGGCTGCGTGCCCTCCACAGAAAGTGAAACTGCAGTTACTCTGAGATCACCAGGGGTTGGGCAAGAGAGGATTAAGAAAGATGGCACGTGTCCCAGCAAAAAGGAAAGTCCTCCAGCCGAGTAAGAGGCCCCTGACAAGTAACTGCAGTCAAGATATGCCAGGGGTGGGAAGAACAAGGCACTTAGTATCTGGCAATGCTTGATTTACCTAGACTACAAAGTTAACAAGCTGCCTTGCTAAGCAAACATCCTCATTCATTTACTAAGCAGACACCAAGAGCTCTCTGCTCATCTGTACATGAGGCAGCTAGCACAAGCATGCCCACCCTGAGACATACCAGAAGAGGTTTCTGGCCAAGGAAGCCAAGAGCACGTCGTCATACAATGCTGCTAAGACCTGTCCTCTATGAACACAGCACTCCGACACTCTTCTCCTTGGCGTGATTCAGACAGTTTCTGCAGAGGTTTTTTAGGTATTTTTGCAATGTTGAAAGACAGTGCGATGAAAGCAGCATGCCCTCTTGCACCATGTATGGAGTGTCTGGATCTCCAAAGCAGAGCACTGAAGTTACTCAGAACAGCACATCTGAAAAAACTAAAGCCTAAAGTAATGACAACCACCAACCATCCTCAGCTAAGCCGCCTAGTAGAAACCAACCTAAGCAAGTTTCCACTGTCCACCTACCCAGCCAGTTCCTGTTAAGTGCAGTGCTGCATAATCTAGCAGAAAAATACTACTACACAACAGAAAAGAGGCAACTTCGCAAAGTATTTGTAATGATGCAAGCACCTCAAGACAAAAGGAGTTCCACAAGTTCCTGCCAGAGACCTTCTCTCCTGCTAAAGGCTAGTTAAAATGGCAATTTTGGTTGCATAGAAACAAAGGTATTTCTTTAAATGAAAAGAGTGAACTCAGGCTGGTTCTCCTCACAAAGCAGATTTAGTGGATGTTTCAGAAAGGTAGGTCATTAGACTCTTTACAGCTCTGTATAAGGTAGCTCCCCCATACTTTATGAATGCCAACTGCATGTTAAAGACCAGGCACAATGTTTCCTCAAGGCTCTTTAAAATAGCTTCTCAGAGGCAGATTCCAGCCATTCGCCTGCTCTGGCAGTGCCATCTTTGGTGAGCATCAAGTCTTAAAATGGTCAAATATTTGGAGCTAAGTTCTCCTTCTCACTCAACCCCTTACTTTAAGTGACAGACTCTTCCCTAATAAGCCTTCAGAAGCACAGTGGAACAGGTATTCTTCCACAGCCTCTCCCACTTATGACTAACACGTACTCACAGGCACAGCACTAAGATCAGCATGCCATACTGACAGAATGGCCCTGTCCACCGGCACAATCCAGGACCTCTCATCCGTCCTGCATGCCTAAGCATACTCTGTAGGGTATTGCAGAAAGGATTGTTTCATAACAGAGACGTTGGGCTGGAGTCTTTCCTTCCTTAAAGGAGCTATGGCAGTAAAGTATCTCATCAGAACCTCTGCTTCTTTGCCACCCTTGAGAAGCAGAGGAAGCCAGCCCGAGTGCTAGTAATCTGCATCCACAGAGAAGCTGGGATCAGCTTTTTAGAAGACTAGGTCACTGAAAGCCATTACGGTCTTGGCATGAGGCACTGTTAGTCTGTCTTCCTATGGTCAGTCTACTTCTACCAGTACTCTAAAGCAATTATTTTGTACCTCTTCCAAAACTACTTGGAGGATGCTTTGCCCTCAGAACACTGAGCATTAGAAAGCTATGTAGGGTGAACAATTACTACTGCTGGCTTTAGACCTCTGTACTACGAACAGCACAGTTCCTCCTTACCCCCTTGTCTGATGTGTCCATTTCCTTTCCACGCTTACTCATGGTCTGTGGCCTTTACAGAGCGAAAATTGTGTTCAAGTCAGGACAATGAGACTCTGGCTAGAAATAGTTTATTTATTAGAAGCGTAACAGACAGATGTTAAAAGCAGTGAAGCAATTTGCTCCGGTTTCCCAGCATGCGAGTTGCACAACAGAAATTTACTCCAAACACATATCCTTAACATTGCAGAACACTGCCACTTGGGCAAACAAGCGTCCGTACTGCAGAGCAAGCAGCATTATAGGGCATAAGAAGGGTTGCTGAGTTGACCACAGGGCCTGAGAGAAGCCATGATAAAGTTAACACCGTTAGTAGGAGCTGACTGAACACGCCAGAAAGCCAGCGACTAAAGCTCTTCCCCCATAAGGCAGGATGGAGCCCCGAGTTTACCACCCTGCACTGAATTGACAGCTCTGCATCTTAGCCAAGCACAAGAAATTTAGCCAGAGTCCCCTCCCATGTGGCACATCTGAAGCACTGACCTTCCTTACACCTCTCCCCTTCGCTCCTCTCCAACTTCCTGCTGGTCTAGAACATTTGTTTGTAGCCAGCTGGTGAAGTGCTATTTTCCAGAAGCAACTTTCAACTCCGTATTCTACTAGCAAGTATTTACAGGCAGCTGTTATAAACCTAGCAGACTGGCTTGATGACCCTTGAGATCCAGGTAGAATTCAGCATCTGAATCCTGCTTGGTGCTACAAAACAGACTGTCATGTGCTCAGATGACAGCTCAGATCAGCCAGCTGCCTAACCACTGGCCTGTGGCTCTCAAGTTAGCAATACATACAAATGAATTGCAGACATCACTTGTTTTTCATGCAGAAGTTGTGGACAGGCTACAGTGGGGACATACTGGTGATGTAGATCAGACGTGCCAAGTTGAGCTTTGAGCCACAGATCTGCATTCCAGATAGATTCTTTTGGAGGAAACAGCAAAACAGCTGCGGTTTTGCAGTCAGGTCTGAGCTAAGACAGCACCGGTACACGGTGTTACAGGAGCAGGAAGATCCACACGACTCCCTTCTTCCTGTGAGACACTGTAGGGAGATGGGACAGCAGGGGCACAAAGCAACACAGCCACGGCAGACAGAGAGCCTGGAGAAAAACTAGTAAGTTGTTGCAATTACTACGCCCTTAAGTACAGTGCTATTCCCACTCAAAGCGCTTTGTAGGCAGTCACCAGCGCAGCCGTCCTGGAGCGCAAGCTGCTTACAGCTGATGCTCTGGTTGGAGCAGCTTATGGGAGGCTGCAGCACCCCAGCTACAACATGTTCCACCAGCACAGCAAGTTCTCTGCGTGCTTCAGCATGCAGATACCCATGTTGAGAACACAGCAGCACCAGATTAAATGTCTTCCAGACCAGGCAAGACATACTTATTGTTTGTGGGTGGGTGGATGTCGTTCCCCCTTTGAACCATGCCTTAAAACCTAAATTGTGAAGTTACCAACAAAGGATGGTCCGAGTAGTGTCAGGAAAATGACCAGGAATGACAGAGGACTGCAGAGGTACCTGCCCCAACAATGTTCTCATTCAAAAGCCTTTCAAACCCAGTGACTAGGTTGATCAGCTAGTCAGCTTTTGTCGAAAGCTGATCTGGAAGTGGCAAGCAGCAGGGAAAGCGGGACAGTCTACCGTTTCCCTGTAGTTACTGGCTGGACCAGAGGATTATCATAAACCCAGGCCTTGTTCCAGTGCAAAGAAAACCACAGTCCAACAACAGTCTATTCGTTACTGCTTTCTCTTCCTCCAGACCTTCCTATCCCACTCCCTCACACTGCTGTACCAACAGAGCATTAGTGCAACCACACTGAAGACTGAATTGAGGAACTAATCCAGGATAATGTTGTTCCCCAAGCTGTTTCACTACCCTGTGCTAGAGATATTTGCCCCAGCTCACAAGGGGAGCAGAAGCAAGCAGGAATTACTTGGACAGCCACTGCCCTCCAGAAGCCATTCAATAGGTGGAGCAAACTGTTCAGCATCAGTGTTTGAAAAATAAAGTCAGCACCCAGCCAAGTTGCTATGCCTGCCTAATGTTTCTCCCTCCTTCCCTCCAGCACTGCAGCCATAACATCCCAGGATAGGCTGCACTTAGAAAGGCATTTCCTCCACAATTAAGCCACCATAAATTTTAACTAGTAGATGTTTATGTTCAGAGCTATTTGCATTAAAGAAGCCCACATAATCCATAATAAGTCACCCTCTTGCACAAGAACTCCCTGCTTTTAGTTATTTCTCCACTTACTAATTTGCAGCCTACACAGCCCACTGTCCATCCCTCATGTCCATTTAAGTATCTTGATTCATTAGCTTTGTCTGATAATCAGCAGATGGGGAAGGGAGCAGCAGGTGGAAAAAATGAAGCTTGATGTTTCTACCTCTGTCCAGAGTTTCCATTCCTGTACCAGAAGTTATTTTTGCTATGACTTCAAGACTGGCCAACAAAACAAGCCATCAGGACAAAGGTTTTGGTAACAAAGTGCTGCTTTCCCCTTGAAACAGTTAACAATGAGTCACTGCAGTTTCATGCTAGCAGCAGCTGCATTAAAAGAAATCCATGTTAAAGTTCTCAGTCACCCCTTCTGTCTCCTTCCTAGGTGACAACAGGCCAGAGCAAAGACGCTTTACAGCCACATCTTGTGCTATCCTCACCCAGTTCACAGGTCAACCTCCTATTTTAGCTGTCCTTTGCCTAGAAGCACTTTTTTAGAAAGCCTCTCTCGTACACTATGTGTTTGAAGGGGTGGCAGAAGCAACACGGTTGGGCTTGCCACTCATAGGCTTAAGAGTAAAACTATGGTATCCCAATTGCTGGAAGTGCTTGTTTAGCAGTCTTAGTTTTTTCCAGGATAGATGCTGTGCTGCTTTCAGTAGGCAGAATACAGCAATGCACAACACCTCTATAAACACAGAGAGCCCGCCAAGAGTTGAAGGAAGTCACCTAGTACACACCAAGTACTAATACCTGCATGAGAACAGGAGCTGAGCCCCTACTGTATTAGGATCACATAGATTTGGGTATTATAGGCCTGATAAGCAGCATTTTCTTATATAGATGGCTTGAAAAAACGTAGTGTATGCAACAGATTGTGAGGATTTCAATCCCTGCTCCTAAAAGCAATACAGTATACTCTTGTCAGGAGACATGTAGAGTCCAATGGGATTCCTTCTCTCAGGAAAACCATTTGCAGTTTGAACTATTTTAATATTAAGGTTGCCCAGCTACTGCCTCCTCCTTCCTCTTTTCATTTAAAGATGTCACAAGCACTGCTAACAGTAAAGCAAAAATCCCCACGACCAAGCAGCTGCCAAGCACCAGATTACTCAGCCTGCTGCCCTCAAATAGGCTTATTGTGTCTGAAGCTTCAGTATGTGTATCTACATCAAATACGTTTATGCCAGAGGGGAAGTTGAGCAAGTGTCTGGTACCACTCATCAGCACTACAGGAAAAAAAACATTTGAAATGTGGGCCATGTACTAGAAACAAGTGATTCCTGGTCCATTACAACAGTGTGTCTCTGCTGCTTCCACGCAGAACATGAGCTTCTTACAGCACCACAAACAGAATACTGTTCTCTGCAAAGGAGGGCAGAGCAGCCCATTCAGTCACAGCAAAATGAGGGCCTTCTGGTGCCGAACTGAAGTTATGTTCCATCCCTGCTTCATTGCCACTCAGCAGGGGAAGCTTCAGCACATCACTTCCTTGGATCTGCATTTCCCCCTTGAGATGCGCAGCAATACCACCACCAGCCTACCACGCAGGGTAGGAGAAAACACTGGCTGGACAAGTGGAAGGTCAATCAAAGTGTTGCACACTTGTCACCCTTGCAGCACAGGGAGGGAATTGGGGGAAAAGGTGCAGGTGAACAACACGAGCACAAAGGATGCCCCACAAACTGCTTGCTACCGAGGAGCAAATTCCAACACCCAGGACACTTGATACCCAACAGGACACTATTCCGTTCCTCCTCCCAAAAAGCTGCTTGTCCCTGACATTTAAGCAAGCAAAAGTTAGCTTCTTTCTCCTCCAGTTTTACAATTTATTTACATTTTCATCCTCAGCAACTCAGCTGGCATCCTTTTCCTCACATTCAACAATCATGCTCCACATGCAAGGTCATCCCTTCCATCCTCCCTTTTACAGTCTGTGTTTAGTCACCGTGTTGACTTCTACTGTCACAGCAACCCCACCACAATCACGAGGATAGATGCAGAAAGACTCCCATCCAACTATGCATGCTTGCTGCTGTTTTTCAGGGAGGAAATAAGAAAGCCCCTCAGGCAGGGCCTAACCAGTTTCCTGACTGAGTCTTTTCCACCTGACCAGATACTATAACAACCAAATGAGACATCAGAAAATTCTGGAGCTCAGTGCCGTTAAGGACCTCTACATAGCTACTGTGTCTTTCTGCATGTGACCAGCAACATAGCATAATCCAATCTATGCAGAAGTTTAAGCAGAAAACAGGGCAGAGAAGGATGCAGCATGCATAGCTTGTCCCCAAGTTCTTTCCTTCCACCAGCTCAAAAGCTGCTGCCAGCAGTCCCTTGCCACCAGCAGCCTGCCTCAGCCTGTACAGCGGGCTTCCCTCCACCTTTTCACCACCAGGTCAAGACAAAGTTATTTCTGCTCCTTCGACCTATCATAATAGTCACATCCCTCTTTAGAGGGGGGCTGACATCAAACAAACAGTTCAGAAACTGTTGTTTTATAGCTTGTCTTATTGAACATCATGCTCTGAGCCTGGAATGTAGACAGCATGGCTGCTAAGGCCTTGGGCAGGATTGCTCAGGAAGAAAAACATCTGCCACAGCTACATTTGACCCATCTTAGTTATACCTTGCAAGTCAGATCTGTCATCCTGTGGATCTAAGGGATATGAACGTTTTTCCTACAATACTGAGCAGAAAGATAATCATACCCCACACCCCAAAGACCTTGTAATGACACAATTCAGGATGAACCTCCTTCCTATAAACCCAGAGAGGAGAGGGAAGATGCTTGGTCAGTGTACTGTCTGCTTTCTTAAAACTTAAGTCCTTCGCTGCTCCCCAGGAATGGATTCCTCAGCTTTGTCTCTCCTACCACATTCTCCCAGCATTGCAGAAGGGACAAATAACTAGCAAGAGCTAGCTCCACTGTCCAGCCCACAGCATTGCAACAAGTTTTCAAAGGATTCAGGGGCATAGCACTGTACCAAGTACCACCAATTGCCACAACAAAATAAACCCCTATATGATGTCTGCAGAAAACCTCCCGACATACGGATGGATGGGCTCAGAGGACAAAGATAAAGCAAGATTATGTGGCTGCTTTGAGATCCTAGAAACACTGGCATCCTTCCAAGGACAGCCTGCTCTGCAGGGAACAATACTATTGTCAAAGCAAAAGCACTTGCCACTACTGAGTATTCTGCAATACTGCAGGACAAGGGGTACTTGTGAAGTTAAATCAGAGTCAGATTTTGTTTTGCAGTTCACATTTGACATTGAGACAAGACTGGAAGAAAGCTTTATTTATACAAAAGTTTAATTAAAAAGTAAAGGAGTTTCAGTGGTGATGCTGAGACACGAAACAATTCAATTGTAGGACAGCAACTGGTTACAAGATTCTTAGGCAGGCTGGGAAACAAACAACAACCCCCCCCCGATTCTAGGCTGGCTATGCAGTCTTGTTGACTATCAACTAATAAAACAGCCTGCCCACTTCTAGAATTTAACTCTTCTGATAATATCACAGCAAGATGCCTATACAAGCTTATGTCATAGAATCATAGACTAACTCCATCTATGGAAAGGACCTCAGGAGGCCTCTAGTCCAACCTCCTCCTCAAAGCAGAGTCCAACCAGGTCACTCAGAACTTTATGCAGTTGCTTCTTGCAAACCTTCCAAAATAGAGACTGTACAACCTCTGGGCAACCTGTTCCAACGCTTGACAAGCCTCATGGTGCCAAAACCTCTCCTTATACTTAGGTTTCTGCATCTTCCTCCCTATTCAAGTCATTCCAGTTACTAAGTGTTAAACCTCAGGTCAAATAAATCTAAACAAGTGAATGTAGTTCAGCCTCTTGCAGTAGCTGTTAGTGCCTTCTTACTGGACAATGAATTACTCTAAGCAACATAAACAGGGCTTTTTGTCTTACTTTGCCACATGGAAAAACTCAGCACTCCGTTACAATGTTTACCCAGATCTCTTCATCCTGGGTTTGTTAAGTGTTGAAGTTACATCCTCACGTATAAACACCCAGTAGATCTTTCACAGCTTAAACTATAGATTCAGGTCTTTCCTGTCCTGAGGTCTGTGGAGATTGACTATGTCATCACTGAAGGTAAAAACCTCACAGGAGGAGACAGTTGAGTCATCAAGGAAGTTATTTTTTTTACACTGTTTAGGAAAGCATTCTGTTCGTTTAGCAAAAGGATGTTTTCAGAAGTCAACACCCCTGCACACGCATCCATCACACAGTCATGACAGGTTCTTTAAATCAAACTGAGGCTTCCTAAGCCGAAAACCTGTCAGATTCTTCAATGCCTCCAGCACCTGTCTAAATGAAAAAAAGCCTTCTGTGGTCTCCCTCACTAAGTCTAGTAGTTTCAGCAGAAACAGGCAGACAAAAAAACAAAACAAAAAAAAAACCAAAAAAAACCCAACATGGCCACCTTCAAAAAAATGCCTTTTACAACTCATCTCCAAAAGCATCTGGCTTCTACCATTTTCTAGGAGGTATTTCCCCTAACCCCTACTCTCAGATGAGATCTTGGACCCATAGCCTGCACATCAGATGCATCTCTGCTGCACTAGATATTTCTTGTAACATGCTAAATGATGACAGCAACATCTTTTCTTCCATGTCATGACCACCAGCCATGCCAGCCATGGTCTAAGTTTAGGAATTCTTAATTCCCCAAAGTCACCTGCTACATGAGCAATGCTGTGGCTCAGCCTTACCCACCAGCCGCCCTCCCTTTGAGCACAGGCACGTTTCAGCATCCCCCTTGGAAACAGTCCTCCCAATGCATGCAGCCAAGCTACATCACCCTTTCGGAAGCACTGCACCTTACAGGAACGGGGCTCATCTTTTTAAGTGGGAAAGATGAAAGCCAGGAGCTGGATGTTCATACAAACCTCATGCTCAGTACAAGTCTTTGAAGGCAGGAAGGCTAGGGAGGGCAGGGAACAACAACAGTCTGGTCAGAGGATACAGATTGCTTCAATGCTACAATGAAGTGTCTGAAGACTTGTGTTCTCCTCAGCTCCCTCCCCCTGCTGTGCTCCACCTTGAGCTATGTGGCTGGCACTCTGATGACAGCATCAGCCATGTGCTGCAGCTTATAATTAGCTGCAAGGAAAACTGCTCATCAACATCGATGGCTGCACCTTCTTCCCCATGTACAGCTTCACCTCGAGAAGTTCAGCTTCATCTATATCTCCCACCCAAAAAACCCCACCAGTCACTGATGTTGCCAGGCAAGGAGGGATCTGCACGTTAACTCAGAGCAAGCAGGGTTCAGGAGCTTCCAACCCTCAGATTTGTTTCAAAGGAACACAGAATTACCTTCAAGATAAAAACAACAGTTTTATTATCAACATTAACTAGGTACTTGACTTTGAAATACAATTTCTTCCCCTGCATCAAAGGGCTGTTCATTTCAGTCCTGTAGCAAAAAAGTGGAAGAAATGAAAGCAGCATCTGCTTGGAAAAGATGAATGCAAGATAAAAGGTGTCTGAGACAGAAAGCTGGCAGCAGCCTTCTGTTTTCTATTCAAGTTTGATCTGGAAACAACGACCCTTAAAACATAACAAAAGCTGTGGAAAAACCCTTTCCAAATCCAACAACATAGCCGGAAGATGCAATTTCTCTTCTCCAATTGCTGCAACAGCCAGTTGATGTGAAGAGTCCAGACAAATCCAAACTTGCCATACCAGTGTAATCAAGCGCCTTGGCTTGCTCAAGTCCACAATATTCCCCCTTCAGCTTCCAATTCCCTCTTCCCCTCCAAGTCTCCACAGGGAAAGCAGTTTCCTAGGGATCACCCTCAGCAAAACAGAAGCAGAGTCACACCATGGCAGAACACCTCCAGAATGTTTGGGCATAAACAGCTTGCAATCCAGCCAAAGAAAGGAAAAAAGCATTGGCCTTTCTTGCCTGCCTAGTACGCTCTGTTCTTTGCAGAGAGTTGAGTCAGGATCATCCTGAGTTTCTTAGATAACACAAGTTTAGCTATGCTCAAGCCCAGGCCTGTAGCAGAGGCATGGAAGTTTGTCACAGAAGTGTCTCAAGGGCAGGTCAACTGTGCTCTGTTTTAAGGGCATTTACTAGCACTTCACGCATCAGGGCAAGAGATAGCTTTCTGTAGCTTTTACAGCACAGAAAACATTAGGAAGGGCAGCCTTGCTGTGGTCTTCCCCTGGAAACAAACCAAGCAGAATATATATTCTCCAATGCCACTCACACCAGCTATCCATGGAGTAGAATATATGCACCTTGCTCTTGTCTGCACTCCCCCCACCCCCTCACCCCTCTGAGACAAGTACCTCAAAATATCTTCACTAATCAGACTTACTAGCTTTACTGAGGGTCACCATGAATCTGCCATCCTGAGGTTTTGGGTGGGGAAGGACTACTTTCTGCCCTTTCCCTGTGATTTTAGCTTCATCTGCTAGAGCTTGGGGCAAGCATCCAGAGAGGACCAGAAAGCTAGCACAGAAGTACAAGGCACAAGTAGTTCACATGAAAACTAGCTATGAAACATGACTCAAATACAAGATTTGCAGAACCTAGATGTTTTGTTGATTACCATGCACACATACTGTTTTACCTCAGTCCAGGATTTCTGCAGTGGAAGCACGGATCCCCATCCTTCCACTGATTAGCAGTTACTATGGAAAGCTACTTCTAGATCTAACCTTTAAACTGTATGAAGCCATCAAGCAAAGAGAAGCCAACACAGTGCACTCTGCCTGACCTAACCCACTGCCAGTCTCTAGAAAGAGGTGTTCACCTCTTATTTCTGAGGCAGCTGCCAGAAGCTACGTAACTCCAACATTGGTTATATGAGCAAAAACGCAAAGAAAGAGCCAGATAAACATGCAACAGACTAGCGCCGAGACATTTGTCAACATTCAGCAAACCACTCCATCAGTACGCTTGGTAAGTTAAGCCCTCCGCATCCAGGAATACACACAAGCAACAAGCCATCTCACAGCAGCTCTCAGTAAAGTGCTGAACTAAGAGGATATTCCTGGCAGACAGATTACACAAGAGACAACTCACACTGCCAGCTTTACTGGAACATACACAGCAACTCCCCAAAGCAGAGCATTCTGGGATGATGCCTCACTAGATTTCTGACTTGTCATTAGCCAAAAAAGTTTAATGACATGGTTGGACTCTGTGTTTAAATATAATTGACCCGGGACATACCATAATTAGGAAGAGAGACATCGTACATCTCGACGAAGCCTACAGCTGGGCACAGTGTCAGCATGACGCAATGTTTTGCTTTCACCATTACCTGAAAGGGTCCTTGGAAATTGCTATGGCTGTTTGAAATGGGCAGGGTGACCAAAAGCTTCAGCTGGGTTCTTACATCATCCAGCAAAAGGCTTCACATAACATAGCACTATTTTAGAAAACCTTTTTAGCCTGACTGCTTTAAATTTTATCCCTATACAAGTGCAACTAGACAAATAAGGTCTGAAAGTGCAGAGCATGCCAAAATGAAAGGATTAATGCACATTATACAAACCATGGCCGCAGGAATACACATGCTGCCTTCGGAGGACATCTGCACTGTAGGGTAGCCAGATATCCAAGAGCAACTTTTTCCTGGAAATAACAGTTGTGGTAACACAGAACAAATGTTATTGCCAAAACACAGGACCAGGCCATGCACCTACAGCACTATTCACAGCTGCCTCACTACCAGTTAGCGTCCAGAGTGGCTGGTTCAAGGGGCAAGGAGTGGAATTGGTTCCTTAATCTTAGTGGGGCACATTCAAAAATACATTCGTAAGCAACAGTTTCACTAGCTTAAGCTCTATAAATGAAGTGGTATTTTAAGTGGCTTCCTCATCACCTCCTGTGTGCCAACATTAAGCTGCACCTCAATTGTTTAGTTTGAGCAATGAAACCAATCTGTACGATTAGGTCCAACATTGCGAATTTACATAGTGGTAGTACCTCTTCGTTGGAAAAAAGTGAGCATGAAGTAACAGTTCACATCAGTTGGTTCAGCACATGTAACTAGAACTGGTTAGGAGACAGTCGTGCTCTGAACTACGCAGAGGGGATACATTGCTCAAGAGACAGGATATATCGGCTGAAGAGACAGATATGTGCAGGCTTTTTGATGGTAAACAGCTTTAAATGTCACCTTTTCAGATATCTAAAAGCACAGAAATTTTTACTCTGGGCCACGTTAGCATAATCATCCAGACTCACAAGATAAGGTCTTGCATGGAGCAGTCCATCTTTAGGCCCAGCCACAAGAACATTTCTCCCAAAGTATCCACTTCCAAAAACCCTCCCAGCTCAGCATCAACGGTTACACCAACAGGCATGATGCTAGCACATGGAAAGGCTGCCATTAGAGGTATCCATGACATCTTCAACATCAGTTTGAGGAATGAAAGTTTATGGAAAGGAAATGGAATCTCCTCCTTCAGCTATCAAGCATCTATCTCTCTTTTCAAGGCCGAGTACCATACCAGAGATCTCAGTTTAAGTTTTTATAGGGACACTTTTGGCAGTTCAGTCTCACAGCAGTCCAATACTGTAACTTTTGTAAAGAGCAGTAAAAAAATGTTAAACATTCTTCACCTGAAGAGATTCTGCCCACCAGTAAACTTAAGATATCAAAGTCATACCTAAAGCCTTGCTGCTCTTGTAACTTAGGTTCAAACAGTAAGTTTTCCAAGGTATTTTGCCCTCTGAAGAGTGAGGTAACTGAACACTTTTTGCAGCTGCTCCCCATAACTACATACGTCAGATTGGTCCTGCATACACAGAGTACACAGCCACACGTGATAATGATATTTAGTGCAGAAGTCCAGAAAGCCTTGCAAACCTGACTGGTGCAAAGGTTTTGATTAGGTACCCGCTAATACAGTCTACTGCAAAGATGGTAGCTACTAGCACATGATGTTCATAAGCAAGGTTCCATAACGCCCCAAGAAGCTTTGAAAATAGATTTCCTTTAAATTAGGTAGAAGCAGCCTCCTGCAGGGAAGGAAAGAGATGGCCACTGCTCAGTGTCCGAGGCCTATTTGAGAAGGGATGCTAAGACAGTTTTTATCCCTTCTGTTTTCACCTTCCAAGTGTCCCGACACCACCACAGAAGCCTGAGTAAGCAGAGTTTGAAGCACATGCATGTTCACCATCTTTTCCTTCCCTCCCTGGGGCTTCTCAGCAGACTAAACTGTGGGTTTCCTCTCTAAAACAGCAAAATTCCAACACCTGTAATTAGGCCAACAGCCTTCTGCGGTGACTATTCCAGACATTACCATCCAAGTCCTTTCCACTAAGGTTACCCATTCAAAGACCCATTCTCCAATGTAAGAGACAAGAAGCAGCGCAGTAGTCAGTGATGGGACAAGTTCATTAGCTGTAAGTAAGCCTGAGTTGTCTTATCTAGGCATTAAACAGCTGCCAGTACTTTTACAGTTCAAAGGCAAGACAAAAGCTGTACAGCCAACCTATCCTCCCAACATACCACAGACATCACAGGTCCTCATAAGTCAACATGCCTTCCAAATAAGCATTTAATATAAACATTTATACAGTCACTTAATTCCTGGTGAGCCAAGCTATTTGATGTGGGCCACAGAAAGCTCCCATGACATCAATGGAAAGTTTCCAATTAGGAAACCAAGTTTGAAACACATTAACAGAACTTAGGAAACAGAGCGAAGAAACCTTGTAGAAAGAGTCATAAGATGTGTTTTTAGGAAGGATGCACTCAATATACTTAGGAACAAGCAGGAGAGAAGCTGCCTTGCTTTTTCAGAGTTTAGTGAGTGAGAATTATAGTGATATAAGCACAGTTATGTTAGCCTCTCCCTTCAATATCTAAGCTTCTGTCTTTTCTAAGGCTGGTCAGTCTCAGCCAAAGTAGGTTCAACTGTTTTTGGCTGCTACTGAAGTCCTTACTCCTTTCGAGGAGTCTGGATGGCTTTGCCAAGATTTGCTATGTACCAGCATCAATTCGAAAGCAATGAGAAGGCCACTACCACCCACCATTCAGTGCACCACAATCTCCCAAACATGGAATAATGTAAACTGTCTAGAATATCAAACAAAGCCACCACATCAACAGTATTTTCCTCCCTTAAAAACCTCACACCAGAAAAAGCTTACCTTACGGTTTTATTTCTACAGACAATCCACTACACTACTCCTTGTAATACTCAAAGAAAATACAAGCTTAAGTCACCCTACACACCCATCCCCTACAGATAACCCCAATGCTTTCGTGATACCATACTAGGACTCGAAAAAGCTGGCTGCAGAGATATTCACCCAGGATAAATGCATCTAGGCGTGTATTTATTGGACTGTCCAGCTTCTCCATCAGACTTGCAAGCAGGAAGGGTTGTACTGAGCAGCCTGCAAAGCCATGTCTTCCACTGCTGCCAGCCTGCCACCTGCTGGGCCACCTCCTTTGACCACTCGGGCCCGAGGACAGGACTTCCATCTGGTATCTGTTCAGCACCACAACCCTGGGTCAGACATGATATCCATGACCGGCTTGTGTTGTAGGTGTCTTAGCTTTTGTGCTAATGCAGTGTTCAATATACTCTTAAATCCTGTTTTGGCATGCCTATCTCAACAGTAAAATCACTGATGAGCCTTTTGGTACACTCATTTGCACCTTGAAATAGAGATTTCCATGAGGCCAAGTGTTCTTTCAAGAAGAATCTAGACTGGGGATTAGTTGGCATTTCTGGAAAGTTTGAAGACAACCTAATCGAAATTATGTGAGAGCACATGCCTCCAAACAAGTACTACTTATAATACTGGATCCTTCCTCTTCACCTTAACGACCACAAGCTTGAAAACCATTCTCCTATCCCATATATACAGGGGGATTTGTCATCAGTCTTCACACATGGTCATCAACACACTGCTCCCCAGTGCCCACTAAGGCCTTACCTGCATCAAGAAATCTCTTCCTATTTAAAGCTCTAAGAGCCTTTCAATTCTTGTTTCTCAGCAGAGACAGCAAAACCAATAACAGCACCCTTCTCTGTTGTCACAGAAAAGTGTTACTACACTTATCCCATAAAATGCAGGCCAGCTGAGGATAAGCCATATCTTACCTTGCTCTTGTATGTTCCTAGATGCATACCAAAAGCCGTGCCACCCCTCTGGCCTAAAGCTCAAACCTGCTTCTGCCTACTGAGCTTAGTCAGGGGACACTGCGCATGTCCCATTAGCAATATGAAGTCAACAGAAATTCTATTCACCCCCACCATTAATGTGCTGCCACATGGTTGTGCCCACAGCAGCAAGCTGAGCTGTTTTACCTACAGGAATCTGGCTGGGAAGGGAACCCCAGCATGCACTTACCACCACATCCCTCCATCAAGGGATAAAGACCAAAGGCACCTCATGAGTCACAGCCAGACCCCTTTTTGAAGAAAACATGTACAGCAGAAAGTCCTTACAGAAAAATACCACCAAGTACATCTGGCAGCAACAATTCTCCTCTTCCGAAACTAATGAGCTCAGTGAAGCAGCACATTCACTGGAGTTCCTTGTAGGCAAACATCTGGACATATCTGCCATCCTGGAGTGTCACAGTATGCTTGGCAAGCGTCCCCTAATGAAGCAGTGCACTGCCCTGGCTGTGGAGCAAGCAGGAGGGCAGTTGCACAACCACAGCCTGCCTGCAGATGTGGGTTACTGCTCCTTCCAGGCTCCTCTGGTCAGGTGTCCCCTCCCACTTACAAGTGTTGACACACAAAGCTGTGCCTCCTGCAAATCCAGTTCAGTGTCCACACACCCGGCTTTATCTGATTACGCAGATAAGGCCTCGGGTTTTAATGTTATTCATGCCAAAAGGGCAGATTTGGGCCTGTGTGGGCACATATGATCTGCCTCTTCAATAATCTTACTGAAAGTCAACATCTTACAGCCACTTGGCCTGCACCATACTCAGAGAACATCAGTGCCTCAATAAAAGAGGAAAGACTCAGCTGGGGAACATGTAGAGCAAATCTCCCAGGAAACCTCAGTTCCTTCAAAAGCTGCTTCTTGATAACATTGAATTAAAGTTAAAACTATTTAGCAGCTTGTTGAGCCTTGAGAAGATCATATCAAAGTCAATTAACTAAGGCAGATATCAAGAACTAACTACAGTATCCAGATTCCAGGATGAAACTCAGCCACTGAAACAGACCCATATTAATAAATATTAGATACACACTTGGCCCTTTCTTCTTCTCCCCATCCCAGCATACAGCAAGTCAAACCCACAACTTGGAAAACCAGTAGCATATTACCATGTGGGTCTACCTTCACTCCCTGGATTTGCACCATTACGCAAGCTCCCAGCCACTTCACAGCAGATTAGCTGTCCCTTTTTAACTTCTACACAGCAGCTGTACATTGGCAAGACAGCATGCCACGTACCTAACCTGACAGCAATATCCTGCTGGAATCAGTGCCATGTGTGCAGCCCTTCTGCCCTTTTCCTCTTCAGCTGCCAACCAAGCTATGCCAGCAAGATCCAAGAGATTCATGTGCCTGAATCAATACCAGAGTCAAGTCGGAGGCTGAAACCACTTATAGCTGCAGGTCTGATCCTTGTTGCGAGGGGGACACAGCACTACAAAAAAAAGCTGTGAGATAATAGGGAGGAAAGCAATGCCCTGGCTCTCAAAAAAAAGGAACATTCATTAGATTGATTCCCTCCCAGCTCCATGTTGTTCCAGCTGGAAGCACACAACATGCCACACGGAAAACCCCAGAACATTAGTAGTGAAACTGTGTGGGACACATCAGGAAGCCCAGTGTTCAAGCCAGTAGTGCAGAACCATGACAGCAAGCTGTCGGGTAACAACACAGCACAGCCTGCAGCAGCTCATGCCCGGAACAGAAAGTCCAGGCAATTACATCTCCTGCCCACGGGAGTCAAGCCAGGTACTTTCTGGATTCACACAGGCCCCAAACTTCTTTCCAGCAAGTGTCAACAGGATTCTTCTGCAGCTGTTCAACAGTTCATAGGAATAAGGACATAAACACTAATTCTCCCAGTTCAGCTTACCCCTTACCAGCTGGTCCACAGAGTTTCAGGTATTTCTTTACCTGGGCACCACATGAAACTTCAAGTCCCAGATGTACTAGTATGGAACAAAGCAATTCCTCCCTCACTGTTCAAGTTCAATAACACGACCAGTTTAGCCCTTACATACCATGTGGAGACTGTCTAACAAAGAGATAGACCCCATGTAAAACTGCTGACAACACAGCACCAACCCCATCCATTCCACACACCCAGCCTCCCAATTCCTCCATAGCATGGACCAAAGTCCACTGTTTGGAAGCATTTCAAGGGCCATTAGTCTCTCCTCACCGAGAAGCAACGCATCTCTCCCTGCAGCACAGCTCACTAGGCTACACCACTACAGACCCAGGGATGCTGAAGCATCCTATGACACTGAATTAGTGTATCCAGGCAAGAACTGCACTTGGGCAAACTCTGGGACTTCCTTCCAAGCCTTCAAATGCTGTAGTTGGAACCCAGGCATTTTTCACATCTCTATTTAACAGAGTTTAACTTTCAAAAGACCATTCAAACAAACCAGAAGTTATCCACAGTGAAGTTCTCAAAACCTTAAGAAATTCTAAACATCAGAGGCCAATGTAACCTTCTCATGTAGAGGACAGCTTGGCCTTACCCCATGCTTGCTTTTCTTGGCTGTTTATCATCTGTGGCTCACTTTCTTTAGAACGAAGTTGTTTCTGCAGTTTTTGTGCAACCGAGTGCCTTTGTACATTTATGGTGTCAAGGCCCCATCTGGGATCTCCTCAGGACAGATTCCTGACTTGATAACATACCAGCTATCCAAAGAAAGCAGTCTGAAACTAACATCTACACAGCTGCTCCAACTTACAAGCTTCATCAAATTCCCCTCCCAGGCTATAAAAAAAGCGCCTATGTTTGGTAACTCCATTCAGACATTACCACCTTCTGCCCCAAAGCTCTCAAGGCAAAAGTCGTTGCTCTCACTTTGAAATCAGGCAGATAGTGGTGGGGTTTTATTTTCTTTTTAAGTAAAAAGCTTTCTCCTCCCAGGGAAAGTTTTGCAGGTTAAAAGCCTTGCTATTGTACAGTAGCAGCGCGGCTTCAGTTTGAAGGCTTTCTTCCCATGTTCTAGCAGAGGAAAAACTAGCAGAGCCATAAAACAAGAAAATGTTAGTGGACAAGACTCTCCAGGGTTAGAGGAAAAAGATAAGGCAAGGGCAGGCAGCTGTTTCTCTATTAAGATCAGAAAAAAAAAAATCTTTGAAGCTGAAGTTCAATACTCCTTAAGCATGACACAAAAACAGAAGGGAGGATGACAAGGCCTCTACCACATGAATGAAACACTTGAAAGCCGACAGCATGCTAAGCCCCCCACTCCTAGCCGTGGCACTTCCACGCTGGGGACAGAAGAGACATTTCCCACCTTTTCCACCCCACTGTCCAAAATCCCTGCATCATGAGTCTTTTCCAGTCCAACTGCTTTGATGAGCCACAGGTTAGAGCCCATTAAATAGAGCCTGGTATTAGTATCCAACCCTGCCAAAGGTGATCTGACAAGAAAAAAAGATAGCTTTATTTCCTCCCTTTCTACAAACACTAAAGCAAAATGTCGAGTGATTGAAGCAAGGCCACACATCAAGTCAGACGTACAGAAAGGATCAGCCCGCAGCTGTCCCTGGCTTGCAGCCCTACACTCATCCCTCTAAACCACGCTCCCTGGGGCACACACAACACTGTCAGATTGCCACAGGCACCAGCTGGCCTGGAAAGCTCTGGACCTCAAGACCAATCCCAAGCACAACAGCATGTGACAACGAACTGTCCCCAGCAGTCATGAGACAGCACCAAGCACCCATCTCACCAGCCAGCAGTGCTCATCCCAGTGGTCCAGGCCCAGAGCTCAAACATATAGTTAACACGGTAAGAAAGTCTTCTTCCCTCTGTACTCTTTCCAAAGAAGGGGCCTCTGCAAAGGCAGCCTGCAGTACTCAGGCAGTCCGTTGGGCTGGGACAGTGTAAATTTTACTCAGTATCAGCTCAAAAGTAAGACATTATTCATGGTTCCACTGACTGCTCTGTCAGTACCCTTACTCACTGCCTTTACATGCTGGGGGTGGACCTCAATATAGCATCCAGCTCACACCAAATCTATTTTACTAGGGTAAGGCTGCTGTGTTTCCTTCCCTTAAACACTACATGGACTTGAGGCAGCTTGTGCCACCTCACAGCTACAGAAGAAAGCAGCTCCTGTACCCAGCTGACACCTAGAATGAAGATTTAAATCACATTTGCTGTACAAAAACCATCCTTAGTCACACATTGTTTCCAGATGGGCAATTCTGGAGCATCAGTAACTCCTGAGCCTCTTCAGGATCAAAGCCATACTAGCACAGCCGGCTTCCAGAGCTCAGACAGGTTTGTTTCAAGATCTCACTGTATCCCTGTTTCAGGCAGACGGTGACAGATCGTCTAGTGACTAGCTAAGAAGTCACTATTAGAAAGCTGCTGGTTTTTAAAACCCCCATAATAGGATGTATTTGCAACAGACATTTTGGTTGACATGAAGAAACCTCCATATTTCAGGAAGGAAAAGCAGCATCCAGCTGGCCTGGCTGCAAGGGATGGAAGTCAAGCCTTGCCTACGAAGACATACGGGGATTTGTTAGTGCTTTTGTACTTGGTCAGTTCTTCCAGTCACGGAACAGAAGGAAGATTTCACTGCCACCAAGAATGTAAATGCCTGCAACTAAGTCAGGGAAGACTTGCCAAACAAACACATACCTAACACTAGCAACACGTGTGCTTAAGTGTCTACTACAGAGTTGCCAGTTTATCAAGGAAGACAACTGGGACAAAAGCATATCAGTAAAAGAGCTAAACTGACAGACATCCAGTCTCTTGCTCTCAAACTGTTTCCTCGTGACATTTACATGAAGCTGTGCAGAGACAGCAGAAGCTAAATGTCTCAGTCTGTTGTTTGGTGGAAGGATCAGGGTAGATAACAGATTGTTCTTGACCTCTCAGCTGGTGAGGCAAGCAGAAGCACAAATACAAGAACATCATACGAGTTCTCTCTGTGGTATGCACCAAACCAGACACCCTGGTTTCCAGTAGCATGCTCACATCCTTCAGATAACTTGGTTTGCACTTCTGTCCTCCCATGTGTAAGACAAGGCTGGAACTCAGTCACACACTCAACACTACATTTAGACATTATATTTAATTTTCACACCTCACTAATTCCTCTGGGAAGGCACCCTTCCATGCACAAGAGTGAGTTTCCTTCAGTCTCCTACCATACTCAGTTGCCCAAAGAGACTGCTGGTCTTCCCCAGAGAGATCCAATATATATTCTTTCTAGTCTTGATACTACTTCACCCAAAGTATGGTCACCCGGAAGCAAGTTCCCTGATCAATGCAACAGACCAATTTACTTCAGCCCAGGAGCTTCCAAAGCATTACCTCCAAGGGCAGAGCACTACAGAGTTGAAAGGCAATCTATGAACAATCCTTTCCTCACTTCTTTTAGTAAGGTGATGCTGCTTTAGTAGTCCCAGGGGAAACACAGTTAACAGCAGCCCTTCTTCCCATCATGTGCTTGGAAACTAGTACTTTTAAGCTCAGTTTTCTCACACTCAGTAGTGTGTTTGGCCATCTCCTGTAGCACATATCCCATCTTTGCTAAGCACAACTGCGTTCAGCCCCTCCCAGCTCCAACAATTACTTATTGAAACAGTGGCAGCTGGAGCAGTTACTCATATGGAGTAACTCAAGGGAAGATATTTTTGTCGCTCAGAACAGTGCAGTAACTGGAAGTGAGTCAACACCTTGACATCAACCCATCCTGCGACGACCACCAGCAAAGCTGTCCAGCGCCTGCAGTTTGGAAACCTTGGTTCTCAGACACTTACTCAGTTTATTCTGCAGGCATTACAGAGCTTTGTCTGGAAGCAACTAGTGTCTAACTGGTATCTTCTACCAGCAACTTAACTTACTAAGTCACATCAAATATAAAGGAGCAGGGCAGCAAGTTTCACAGCCAGCCACAGACGCCAGCCTTTGGTAAAGTCAAGGTTAGGGACTCACCAAAACAGAGCTTGTTAGTGTAATCCATGCAGGTCTAGTAAGCTGCTTTTCCACTGCTACAATGCTGCATCATTCTACTAGTTAATACATGTACAAGCCTCCCTCCACAGGACATGAAGATGAGCACAGCCCAGCTGAGGTCACCTCATTGATGCTCCCTGCCAACACCAGTTAATCCTCACTGCCCTTGTCAACACAAGCCCTCAGCGACTCCAGACTCAGTCAGTACATGTGTACTACAGCCCAAAACTGCAAGCACAACTTCCATCAGCCCGTCAGAGCTAGCCTGAGTTGGCTTTCAGGTGCCAATTCCAGCGTATTCAGTGGCAACAGCCACAAAAAACTTGCCCAAGACACAAACCTCAGACAGCCACAGAGCGTAATCCCTTCCATATCTCATTCTTCAGAGCTGCACTGTGACTTGCAAAGGTGACTGTCAGCACGGTCCACGCTCATTCACAAAGCCTGGCATGCAGCATCCTGACTAGCTACCAGTTTTCAATTCCAGAAACTTCATGAATCCTTAATTAGCCCACACAAGACAGACTTGACAGGACAAGCAGCCCTTGCAGACTGCTTGCAATTTTTCTGAGGAAAGGAAATATAAGAGCCCAGGGGAAAAAAAGTCACAGGAGAGCAACGAGCAGAGCGCATTTTCCACATCCAGGATCTAGCAGCAGTGAACTGATTCCACACAAATATAGCACTTATCGACTGGCCAGTTCCTGGAACACAAACCCACATCTCCGAAGCATTTAAGAGAAGTTTACAAACAAACTCCAACCAGATTATAGTGCACTTCAGCAACCTCTAAAGCAGAGGAGAGAGGCTGCAAAAGCCTGCTGCTGATGTACGGCAACAATACAATGCCCCCCAGAGGAATACCCTGATGAAGTTCACCCCCTGTCTTCCTAAGAATTAAGGGAGAGAAGAATAAATTGCTGCTCTACACATCCATCATCACAACTACTGAGAGCCACGACGGGGCCAGTGGCCAGGCACACGGGCAGAGCAGGGAGGGGACAGGCTCAGCGGCCACTGGTTGCTCAGGGGAGACACTCCTCCACAAGCCAGGTCAGGGCTCCTCCACATCGCTGTTTACTCTGTAAACGGTAGCACGGCTCCATCACACGCCCAGTAGTTCCTTTATCAACTCCCCACAGAAATATCCTTCTCCCTAGGCTGGGATAGCCACTTTGACCCCATCCATCCTATAGCCAGGTCTCTTCTACTGCAAGCTGCTGGAAACACCACAGGTCGGCCCTGGTAATTTAGCAGTTGACTTGCACCCAGCAAGACTAAGCTGCCTCTACTGCTGCGCTTCGCAGGGCAGAATCTCCTGTAGAAATCAGACATTAGAGGGGTGGGAGAAGCCACAACTGTTTCTCGGACAAAAGGTTCATAAATCCATCCTGCATCGCTATCGGGGGGGGGGGAAAAAACCCACGCTGATTTTTCTCCAAGGTAGCAACTCCCATTTTTACAATCATTTTGTAAACTTCCTTATCTTGAGCAACGGCTCAGACGATTCCCAGGTTTCTGCCCAGGCATGGCCACCACCAGCCACGCTGACCGCCCACTTCTCAGTCCGGTGAGGAGGAGAAGCAGCGTATTCCAGCACACGGCTGCAGCAAGACCAATCTCTCCCGGTAACGGCAGCCTAGGTACTTCAGGTACGGGATTACACAAGCTCACGTTGTGTTAGCACAGGTTTAGGTAGTAAAAAAGACACATTAATCAGGCCTTGTAAGGCGTGCTCCGGAGCCCACCGCCGCTGAACAAACGGCCCGACTCCCCCAGCGAGCCCACGGTCTGACACCACCGCTGTTTGCCTCCCCCATCCCCCCGACAGCCGCTCCCCCGGCATCCCCGGCCCCCGGGGGTGCCCCGTTAGCCCCGGCGCTCCGGGCGCGGCCGCCGAGCCCCCCCGGGACGGGGCCTTCCGCCGCGCTCCGGCCAACGCGAGACGGGGCCGAGCCGCCCGCGCCTGGCGTTCCTCGGTTTTTTGGTGTTTTTTTACTTTTTTTTTTTAAGTTGGCACCGGTTCCGGGCAGCTTGCACGGGCGGTAGCTCCGCGCCTGCG